>Ga0163144_10005060_pt1 | contig 29378 bp, 22 predicted proteins | sample OliLak19BULKMAT1_FD_123175 | JGI IMG/M metagenome (GOLD analysis project Ga0163144, IMG submission 123175) | Freshwater microbial mat bacterial communities from Lake Vanda, McMurdo Dry Valleys, Antarctica - Oligotrophic Lake LV.19.BULKMAT1 | ecosystem: Environmental > Aquatic > Freshwater >...
CCGGGCGTCGGGCCGATAGCGTTGCCACGCCCAGGCGGCGTCAATGCGTGGTGTGTCCGGCATGATTCGACCCTCAACTGAAAAGAACAAATTTGGTGTTTCTTAACCCCGCCAAGTCCGCAGCGCTAGCAAGGGCGAGGCGGACTTCGACACAATGGCTAGGCTCGCCCTTGCTAGCGCTGCGGGCTCGCCTGAGCTTTTGGATTTACTTCGAACCGTAGCGCCACAGGAAATCCATGCGATAATCGTGATCGCCGTAGCGGATCTCCCATTGCACCGTGCCCAGCGTGCGGACGAGTTCGATGAGCGAATCGATCTCCTTGTTCGCATCGGCCGGCGGCAGTCCTTGATCGAGAATCGCCCCGACGAGCAAGTCTTGGCGAATGTACTTGAGATTGTCGGCGAGTCCCTTGGCGAAAAGATCGGTTCGCCAACTCGTTCCGGCGGGCAGGGGCGAATCCTTCCTCGCCAGACAATTGACGAGGTCGCGCGCCAATTCCGTCGTGGAGGCGACGATAAAGTGATTGCCGACTTGCCCAAAGGTCGGGCTGAAGTTGAAGCGGATGTTGGTCGGATCGATGGGAGACTTCCTTTTCTCATCGAAGTGGTACGTGACTAACGTGTAGCCCTTGCACTCTTCCTCCGTCATCCTCATGCCGAATTGGAAGGTGCCAAAAAGCGCCCCGGCACGGAGCGCCTTGCCCATCGTTTGCGCGAAGCGTTTCTCGCGGATGTCGAAGACGACGCCGAAGGGGGTGATATGCAATTCCGGCTTGATCTTGTAGGGCGAGACGGCTTGCTCCGCGAAGACGATGCGCTGGTTCCAGCCGGCTTCGTGCAGCAACTCGCCCAAATCGGCGCCGCCGAGGAACGGCTTGATATCCTTTTCTAACTTGGTCAAGCCTTTGGCTGCCTCTTCGCCGAGCCAGGCCTTCCTATTCTTCCAGATGTGGCCGATGTCGAACGTCCAACTCGTGCTGGAAACGACGCGCGGCGGCTGCAAGGGAGGGTTCACACGCTTCGCCTCCGTCGCCACATAGGTTTTTGCGACCTCCGACATGCCTTCGGCGCCGCGCGCCATGGCGAACGTAACGCGGAAGTTTTTGCCTTCCTGGCGAATCTCGAACTCCAGGCTCGGCGTCCTTTTCAGAACATCGAGAAAGCCGCCGGCAAGTAGTTTCAGGAAGCCGTCGGTGGTGGCCGCTTTCAAGCCTTCCTGAAATTCCTTGTTACGTTGAACACCCTCGAAATCCAGCCAGGACCAGGCGAGGACCTCTTTCGCGCGATCTTTCCGCGGCATGCGGGTGAGTATGCTCCCCGCCGGCATCGGAGCGGCGTCGGCATGCAAATCGATCGCTCGATGTAGAAGCTTCAGTTCGGTCGCTGCCACTAGGAAGGGGCCGACTTGGGCGAAGTGCAGTTTGTCGCCCAGATGGATGGTCTCGATTCTGCCATGACTCGATTTGCGGAAGCGCGCTTTGCTTTCCTGGCGAGCGAGCTCCTCATTGACGACCGTCAAGGTCTCCGCGATGAACGTGCGCAAGAGCGACTCGTTGGCCGACTCAAGGACGAGCACCGCGCTTTGGTTGCTGCTGAGCTTCGCGCCAATCGTGGCGCCCTTCGCGGTCAACTGCTGGAGGATTTCGTCACGGCTACGGCCAAGCTTCTTCTCGAAGTAAGCGATGAGTTGTTCGAGCCGGCGGAAGTTGCCCGTGTCGTATAACGCCTGAACGACTTCATGTTTGTAAAGTTCTTTGCGGATCGGATGCGTATCGACGATCGTGTAGATGCGGGCGGGTTGGGGGACGACGACGACCAGTTCCGCTTCTTTGGGAATAAATCGCAATCCCGCCGACTCCGCGCGGGCGACCGACGCCGTGCCCCATGCTGCGGCCGCGACCCAGAAAAACCGTCCAACTAATCGGCGCATGATTTCGCACCTCGGAGAGAATTCGAGCGTGGAACGAGATTGTACTTGCAACGTCTGTGTTTACCTTTGATACTCCACCCCAGCGGCCGAAGTTTCAAGAAAAATGAGTCGGCGATGAGGCGTTCCGCGTTTCCCGTAGGACAGGCTTCCAGCCTGTCCGATCTGCGCAAAATGCGCGATCGAACCTCGTCGCGCTATGGCGCAAGCGGGCAACATCGGAGATTCGTCCCATGAAACCATTCGCTCAAACGTTGGCGATCTTTTCGATATTTCTCGGTTTTTCCAGCGCGGGAGATCCCATGAATATGACGCCGACCGAAGAGTTGCTTCCCAAGAATTCCGTGGTCGCGCCGGCCGCGGTCGTTTGTTTTCTGGAAGGCCCCGCCGTGGATGCCGACGGCAATGTGTTTTTCAGCGACATCGCCGGCAATCGCATTCTCAAGATGGACGCCAAGGGCGCGGTGAGCGTATTCCGCGCCGATAGCGGCCGCACCAACGGCAACACTTTCGACGCCCAGGGTCGGCTCATCAGTTGCGAGGGAACCGAGATGGGGGTCGGCCGGCGCCGTATGGTCCGCAGCGACATGAAGACCGGCAAAATCGAGGTGCTGACCGACAAGTTCGCGGGCAAACGTTACAACAGCCCCAACGACGTTGTCGTCGATACCAAGGGCCGCATCTGGTTCACCGATCCCTATTACGGTCCCCATCGCGACATCCTGGAACTTGATACCGAGGGCGTTTATCGCATCGACCCGGACGGCAAAGTGACGCGTGTTCTCGATCAGAAACAGATCGACCGCCCCAACGGCATTGTCATCACGCCGGACGCCAAGACGCTGTACGTGATCGACAGCCATCCCAAAGTCGGCGGCAATCGCAAGGTGTGGGCGTTCGATGTGGGCGACGACGGCTCCTTGAGCAAACAACGCCTGGTCTACGACTTCAAAAAAGGCCGCGGCGGCGACGGGATGCGCCTGGACCGCAAAGGCAACCTGTGGGTGGCGGCGGGCATCTCGTACAAACGCAGCGAGGGGGAGGACGTCTCCGTGTTGCCGGGCGTCTACATCATCGCGCCGGAAGGCAAGCTGCTTGGCCGGATTCCCGTCGGCGAGGATTTGATCACCAACGTGGCGTTCGGCGGCGAGGACATGCGCACGTTGTACGTCACGGCGGGTAAGACGTTGTATCAGATTCGCGTCAGCGCCCCAGGCTATTCGCTATATCCCCCAACTCTCGCAAAATAACCTACAATTCAGGGGCGGGAGCGAGTGATGGCGAGCCGAGAGCGTCAGCGACCGGAGTCGATGCCGAGATGCTTTCTCCGGTCGCTCACGCTCTCGGCTCTCCTGGGGACGCCTTGTACCGTCCGGCGGAAACAGTTATTTTGACGGGGGTAGGGAAGGATTCCCCCGCATCTTCTGGAATGAAGAGGGTTCGCATCATGGTAAATATCTCCGGCGGCTGGCGGAAAAGTCTGGCGCGCGTCTGCGTTTGGTCGTTGTTGGCTCTGGTTATCCTCACGGCCGCGGCGCAGGCACAGACCTCCGGCTACATCGAAGAGCCGGAAAAACCCAGCTTCTTCATGCAGATCGTCAAGAACCTCTTCAACAGCCGGGGGTTGCTGGAAACCCTTAGTCAAAAAGAGTTTGTCGTCGCGGCTTTCATCGCGCTCAATCTTATCGTGTTCGTGGAAACCGGGCTTTTGATCGGCTTCTTCCTTCCGGGCGATTCGCTGTTGGTGACGGCGGGCGTCGTCTGCGAGTTGGCGGGCTGGAATCTGCCTCTGTTGCTGGCGACGCTGAGCGTATCGGCCATCATCGGCGACAGCCTGGGCTATTCGATCGGATACAAGACAGGACCAAAGATCTTCAACCGCGAAAAATCGTGGCTCTTCAAGCGCGATCATCTTCTGAAAGCGCAGGATTTCTACGAACGCCACGGCGGCAAGACGATCATCATCGCCCGCTTCGTGCCGATCATACGCACCTTCGCGCCCGTCGTGGCCGGAGTGGCGAAGATGGACTACAAGCGTTTCCTGTCCTTCAACATCTTCGGCGGCATTGGTTGGGTGTTTAGCATGGTGCTTGTCGGCTACTTCCTCTCGACGCTCATCAACCCGCTTTTCAACAATATTCTGGGCCGAACGGACTTCGATGTGAAGGACCATATCGAAAAGGTCGTCATCGTCGTCGTATTCCTGTCGATCACGCCGGGATTGCTGGTTTGGCTCAAGGCGAAACTAAGCAAGAAGGACGCTGCGAAGATCGAGGATAAGACAGCGCTGGCAAGCGCGCCGGTGAAATGAGCTTCGAGAGGCGTTCTGGGGACCGATGTCCCCGGTTCGCCGGTCGATCTTATTGCGCGGCGGAAGCGAAACGGGCGTGCGGCGTGCGATGCACGACGGCGCGGGCTTGCGATTGCAGGCTGACAATCTCTTTCTGGATGCCGGCGACGCCCGCGGCGGTGTCGTGGATTTCCAGGCTCCAATTCGCTTCCCATTTTCCTCCGGGCGGGAGCGTGAGCACTCGGCCCTGTTGCCGCTCGAAGGTTTTGAAGTTGGGGTAGTTCGTCGCCGGTTCCAGGCCGGTGACGTAGCCGTCCTCAATCGCGCCCGTGTTTTTCCAGACCGTGAAGCAGGGCAGTTCCTGGGCGTTGAAGCGCAGGACCAGAGCGCGGTCGGCAGCGCGCGTGTAGAGCATCGCCAGCGTGCGGCCGGCGGCGTCGGCGAGCAGGTCGTAGCAGTAAACTTGCTCGGCGAATCCCGGCACGGGGGCGGCGTAGGTATCCAGCGTCTCGATGCCTTCGGCGGCACGCGCCGTCAGCGGTGAAACCTCGCGAATCGGCGCGAGCACCCGGCTGCCTGCGGCGAGGAAGGGCATGCCGACATTGCAGTGATAGAGCAGTTGCATTTCGGTCGCTTCCGCGCCCAGATTCTCGACCACATCATGGATCACCAGCCGATTGGACCCCGGCACGGTCGTGTAGGTCGCGGTGAGTTGCAAATGAGGATTGAACAGCCCGCCCTCCATCACCTGTCCCATCACGCTCAACTCATACGGCGGATCCAGACTCGCGCGTACTTCGACGTAGTGGGCAGGTTGATTAGCGATTCGGCCATGCAGATTGAGCAGATCCTTGTGCGGCTTACCGTGGCGATCGGTGTAATTGTCTTCGCCGGGCGGGCCGTTGGAGGCGAGTCCGCAGCGGCACAGCCATTCGTCGAAGCCCGCGAGCCAACCGATGCCGCCGCGATCATTGACGGGAACGAACTTCGGATGCACCGGCCCTTGCACCGGGGCGCGCCAACCCAGGGGCAGACCGCGAAAATTGCCGCGCCATAATCCCATGCCCCGCGTCGGCAGCACGGAAAAATGCAAAGGGCCGTTGGAGACCTCGATGATATCGATACCGTCGCGAAGGCCGCCTCGAAGGGTGCGCTTACGGACGGACCAATCCTGCCCCTGGCCCAGGACGAGATGCTCGCTTCCCGTCGCGAAATGATCCAGCCAAACATCGTGATGAATGTCCGTCAATGTCCAGGTCTTAAAACGCTTCACGGTTTGCTCCCTCCTGTTAGCACGACGCGCAAGCGAGTGGATTCACTCGCTTGCGCGTCGTGCTAACGGCAAGATTTTTCCTTTTAGTCGTCATCGTCCCTTTTTAGCAAATCGGGCTTGTTCATGAACTCGCTCAGGTCGACATGGCCTCGGACTTCGCCTTCGACCAGCTTGAGCCGTTGTTCCAGTTCCCTGACCTTGGCTTTGAGTTCGTTCATTTTGGCTTCGACGTCGTCGCGTGGTTTGGCGCGGGGCACCTCGGGGTAGCCGAGTTGTCTTTGCAGAGCGGCGAAAAGGTAAAGCGGATCGCGGCCTCGGTTGGCGCGGGCGATCTTGCCTTCCTTTTCGCCGAACAACGGCTCCAGGCGCGGCTGATAGTCCGGGTTGGCGCGGCGCTGCTCCGTGACGTATTGAACGGAACGCACGAACACCAGGTCGGCGAAATCGACGACGCCGATCTGCCGGCGCGCCATGTTGATGAAGACGCGCCAATCGGCATCGAAGAACGGGTCGCCCTCCATGCAGGCCATGCCTTGATCATAACCCAATCGGTTGCGGCTCAAGGCCTCGAACTGGTACACGAACAAGCCGGGCTGCGTGGGCTGAGCGGCGCGATAATGCGCTTCTCGCTCCAAGATGGTCAGACAGATTTCGATGGGAAAACGCCGGCGGTCGTCCTCGGTCTGTTCGATGCAGAAGGCCTGAAACGGCGTAAAATAATGCGGCAGACGCGCAAAACCGGAGGATAGATTGCCGGTGTGCTTGATCTCGGTGGCGAGAAACTGGATGGCGAGCGGCAGGCGGGTGATTGCGAGTATCTCTTCGGAAATGTGACCGAGGATTTCCTGCGTGGGAAGCTGATCGCTGAGCCGCTCCCGAAAGATGCGGAAGAAGTAAGCCTGCTCGATGTATTCCTCGCGGTCCAGAACCGTCGCCATGGAAGCGCGCCTGACCATCGGTGAAAAAAAGGGAATGCCGCGCCGCCATCGACGCATCCGGGCAAGCGCCATTCTATTTGCGAAGCTCAAAGACGAGAAGGTTCTCGCCGGGTCGAATAGTTGCGCGCAGGCCGGACTTGGCGGCCGCGGCGTAACGCGCGGGGAGCAGCTTCGCCGTCTTGCCGGCCGGCGAAGTTTTCCACGTTACCGAGACGTTGTATTCGCCGGCGACGGCGCCGTCCTGGTCGCGATAGGTGGTAAGCGAAAAGGAGCCGTCGGCTTCGATGGCGCCGTCGGCGCGTTTCGCCTTGGACTTGACGTCTACGGGTTCCAAGACGACGACGGCGCCGGGAATGGGCGTGCCTTCGAAGTAGACTTTGCCGCGCGTGGGATGCGTGGGTTCGCGCTTGCTGGGAACGCCGCGTTCTTCGGAATCCACGATCTTGAGATCCTCCGGGACGACGGAATCAAGGAGGATGTGGGCCAGCACGGGGCCGTCCTTTTTCATCGTCACCCAGGTGATGTGGTCCATCTCGCCCCGCTCGACCCCGCGCAAACGGCTGCCGCCGCCAGTCGTGGCAAGCTGGTAGTAGTTGCGGCCGTTGCGCACATACTTTTGAAATCGATGCAGATGGCCGCAGAAAACGGTGTAAGGCCTCGCTCCCAACGCTTCCTCAATGCCGGGCCAATTGGATTTCTTGGGGTCGGCCGTCCAGAGGGGATGGTGAACGAAGACAAGCGTATGCTGGACGAAGGCGTTGTCGGCGACCACTTTTTGGGTCCAGGCGACCTGCTCTTTGCTGACGCGCGCGGAACCGGGCGGATCGTTTGAATTGAGCACAAGGAAAAGGACGTTGCGGTAGACGAAATGATAGTGCCGGCGGCCCAACTTTTCTTGCCAGAACTTCGCGGAATCGACATTTCCCGCGTCGTGATTGCCGGCGACGTAGAAGAACGGCATGGTCAATTTGTTGACGTAGCCGTCGAACTCGGTCCATTCCTTTTGCAGGATCTCCTTCTTCTTGCTTCCTTCGATCAGATCGCCGACGGAGACGACGAACTCGGGTTGCAACAGATTGATCTTGTTGATGGCCTGATCGAAGATTTTGGCGCGATGGCCGCCGGTGCGGTCGCTGACGATGGCGAATTGAAAATCGACGTCGGCGCCCATGCGGAGATGGGTGAAGGGATTGCGATCCTCACGGTCGATAATTAGGTCCGGCCCAGCCTTCGGCGCCAGCGCGCCCGACCCGGAAAGGGCGACCACGCTCGCCAAGCAGGAAACGGCCAACAGGAGGACGAGGGTTTTTTTCATGATTTCGGGTGGGCAGGAAGGCAGGGGGTGGGAAATACAAGGCGGCCGCGACGACCTTGGCGTGATTGTGGCCCAGGGCATGGCAAAAAGAAAGCGCTTTCTCGAAAACTTCGCATGAGCGAGTCGGCGCCAAGCTGCCGTCCGCGGCGGGCATGCGTCTTCCGTCTTGGTAAGATGAAGGGGAAGTATTCCATGTTGAAAATCGACCCAGACTTGGGAAGCCGTCGCCGTGCCCCTACGTGTTTCGAATGTTCGTCTTGACCTGGATACGCCGGAGGAAATTCTCGGCGCGAAATTGGCCCGCGTACTTGGGGTGGCGAGCGCGGATATCCGCTCCTGGCGCATCCTGCGTAAAAGCCTCGATGCGCGCGTGAAGGAATCGCTCCATTACGTGTACACGGCCGAGGTGGAACTTGGCGAGGAAGAGCCGCGTCTTTTGGCGAAAATGGCACAGCGCGGCGGCGAAATTCGCGTCGAAGCGTACGCGGAGCCGCCCTTCGCCTTGCCGCCGTTTGGCGATCGGCCGCTCCGGCAGCGTCCCGTCATCGTCGGATCGGGACCGGCAGGATTGGTGGCCGGTTTCTTTCTGGCGCAAGCCGGTTATGCCCCGCTGATTCTGGAACGAGGCCGCCGGGTCCGCGAGCGCATCCACGACGTGCAAGGTTTCGACGCCGGGGGCAAGTTCGATCCGGAGAGCAACTATCTGTTCGGCGAAGGCGGGGCCGGCACCTTCAGCGACGGCAAGTTGACCTGCCGCGGTTCCGGCCCCGAGGTGCGGCGCGTCCTCGAACTCTTCGCCGCCTCCAAGGGCAGGCCGTCCGTCGTCTACGATTATCGGCCTCACCTGGGAAGTAACCGCCTGCCCGCCGTGGTCAAGTCGCTCAGGCGGCAGATCGAAGCGCTGGGCGGCGAGATTCGCTTCGAGTGCAAAGTCGAAGACCTCGACTGGGCCGACGGCGTCCTTCGCGGGGTGAGCACCAGTTCCGGCTATTTTCCCGCAAGCGTCGTGCTGCTCGCGATCGGTCATAGCGCCCGCGACACGCTCGCCATGCTCGTGGAGCGCGGCATACCCATGGAGCAAAAGGCGTTTCAAATGGGTGTGCGGATCGAGCAGCCGCAGGAAGCCGTCAATCGCGTGAAGTACGGCGCGGCGCATCTTGAGGAGAAATTGGGAGCGGCCGACTACAATCTCGTCGCCCATGGCAAGAACGACCTGTTCACGTTCTGCATGTGCGCCGGCGGCTACATCATTCCGAGCGTGTCGGAGGAAGGGTATTTCTGCACCAACGGGATGAGTCTCTCGACGCGCGCCTCGCCCTTTGCCAACAGCGGCCTGGTCGTGACGATCCCGACGGCGGACTTCGGCGGGACCGACATTCTCGCGGGAGTGCGGCTTCAAGGAATCTACGAGCAGAGAGCGTTCGCACTCAGCGGGCCGGAATATCGTTGTCCGATCCAGCGCGCCGGCGACTTTTTGGCGGGGCGCAAGACGAGGGGATTGCCTGCGTGCAGTTACCCGCGCGGGCTTGTCTTGGCGGACATCGCGGAGCTGGTTCCGTCGGTGGTGTTGCAGTCGCTTCAAAATGGGCTGCCGATCCTGGATCGCAAATGGCGTGGCCGATTTCTCAAGGACGCGACACTGGTCGGACCCGAAGCGCGCGGCAGTTGTCCGGTGCGCATCCAGCGCGACGATGCGACTCGGCAATCTCCGGGGATTGAGGGGCTTTACCCAGTGGGGGAAGGGGCAGGATACGCGGGGGGCATCGTCAGCGCGGCCGTGGATGGACTGCGCACCGCGCTGGCGGTGATGAAGCGTTATCAGCCACTGAATGCGTAACGGTTTAGGCGAGTTTGGGGCGGCGAGCACTTCGCCTTGCTTCTTTGCGGCGGCTTCCTTAACGTTGCGGGCGAATCGGGCGTAGCGTGCCAGGAAGGCGCGTGGCGAGGCGTCCGCACTGAGACCCAGAAGGGATCTTTCCCTTCGTCGCCGCAAGGAAGCGGGCATGAAGCGTCTCCCCCATTTTCTCGTTTTCCCCATCGTGACCATCGGCATCTGGGCCGCCGTCGCGCATGGGCAAGGCGGGCCAGATAGCGACAACGCGATCAAGAACGCCCTCTATTTGCAACAGGCGATGGCGCAGGCGCGGCACCATTTATTGGAGGCGCAGCCCAAGAAGGCCGTCGCCGTACTCGAGGAGCAATTGCCCAAGGTCGGAGGCAACGCTTCCTACATCGCGCTCTTGCGCGAATCCTATCGCGCCTACATCACCCATCTTTGGCACGCCAATCAGCCCGAACTGGCGCGGCGCTACGTCGAACGTCTTTGCGTGATCGATCCGGGGGCGGCGACGGATGCGGCCTTGCGTCCCCCCGTGGACAAGGAAAAACGCGGCATCGAGAGGCCGCCGGTTGTGGAGGCGTCCGCGCCCGTGAAACCCGCCTATCCGAAGTATGTCAAAGCCGCCGAACCGACCAAAAGCGGCGGGACGAAAAAAGCGGATACGGTGAAAGCTGATCCAGTGAAGGCCATCGACGTCGGACCCAAACCTTCGACGGTGCGGGCCCATGGCGAGACCTTGGAGGCGAGCCTGGATCCGTTCGATCCGGAGATGCGTCGCCCCGATCCGGAACGGGACAGCAAGACGAAGCTCGCGCAAATGCTGCTGAGCCGGGCGGAGGAACAATTCGCGAAGCGAAAATTCGCGGAGGCAAAATCGCTCTACGAGGAAGCGTTACAAGCCGATCGCGCCGTCGTGACCCCGAGCAAGGAACGCTATGCCTATTGCCTGCTCGATCAGGTGGTGACGGAGCTGAACAGTCCCGGCCTGAATCTGGAGAACCTGCCCGCGCTGCAGAAACAGGTCGCCGGCGCCGTCACGATGGCGCCGGGCCTTAACGAGACGGGAAAATGGTTGCTGCGGGAAATCGAGTTGCGCGTCAAGGATAAGTTGGTGGCGGCGTCCCCAGAAATCGCTGTCGACGTCAAGCATCTGGGCCGCAACAAGGAAGGTTGGACCGTCGCCGAGACCGCCCACTTCCGCATCTTCCATCATCAGCAAGCGGATTTCGCAGAGAAGGTCGCGCAGATCGCCGAGCGAACCCGGGCGACGATGTTTCGCAAATGGTTCGGACACGACGGCGTGGAATGGACGCCCAAGTGCGAACTGATCATTCACGACACCGGCGACAGCTATCACAAGATGACCGGCGTGCCCGCGAGTTCCCCGGGCCATTCGCGCATCGAGAGCGATCCGTCCGGCAAGCGCGTCGTCGCCCGCCGCATGGATCTGCGGGCCGATCATCCGGGCTTCCTCGAAGCCGTCTTGCCGCATGAAACGACGCATGTGGTGCTCGCGGGCATGTTCGGCGGACACGCGGTGCCGCGCTGGGCGGACGAGGGCATTGCGGTGTTGTCGGAACCGGCCGACAAGATTGAACACCATCGCCGCAATCTGACGCAATCGGCGTCGCTGGGGCAGATGTTCGCCTTGAAAGAACTCATGGAGCTCAACGACTACCCGCAGGCGCGGCGCATCGGCGCGTTCTACGCCCAAAGCGTGGCGTTTGTGGATTTCTTGACCCGGCAAAAGGGCCCGATCGTCATGACGCGGTTCCTGGGAGACGGGCTGCGCGACGGCTATGAAAGCGCCCTAAGGCGGCACTACAGCCTGGACTTCGCCGGCCTGGAACAACGCTGGCAAGAACACCTGAGCACGCAAGCCGTGGCGGCGCGATAACCCGGTTCGCACGCAGCGCAAGCAAGCGAATTCACTCGCTTGCGCTTCTTGCGAACATTAGCCGATGAGTTGGCGAATCGGTCGTCCCGTCGGAACCAGTTCAATGGGTCGGCCGTCCTGGGCGCGATACCAGGTGTTGAGAGGAATGCCCAAGGCCGTGTAGATGGTGGCGGCGAGATCCTGCGGGCGGACCGGATTGTCGACGACGACTTCGGCGTTGGCGTTGGTGGCGCCGACGACTTCGCCCATGCGGACGCCGCCGCCGCCCATGCAGGCGACCCCGGCGGTCGACCAGTGGTCACGGCCGGCGGAGGGATTGATCTTGGGAGTGCGGCCAAAGTCGCCGAACCAAACGACCAGCGTGTTTTCAAGCATGCCGCGTTGGTGCAAATCCTGGAGCAGCGTCGAATACCCTTGATCCAGACGCGGCAAAAGGCGGTCGCGAAGGCTGCGGAAATTGTTTTGGTGGGTATCCCAGCCGCCGTCCGTGATCGTGACGAAATGGACGCCGGCTTCGATGAGGCGCCGAGCGAGCAAGCAGGATTGGCCGAGCGTATTGCGACCGTAGCGATCACGTAAATGCGCCGGCTCCTGGCTGATGTCGAACGCGCGGCGAGCGGCGGGAGAAGTAATAAGCGTGTGAGCGCGCTCATAGAAGTCGTCACGGGCGCGCACGGTAGGCACATCGGTCGGGGTCGATTCGCCGGACGGGCCGTCGATCTCGCCAAGCATCGCGATGCGGCGATCGAGCCGGGCGCGATCGCCTTCGGCGACGCTGAGGTCGCGGACTCGGAAAGTCGCCGCGCTAGGGTCTTCATGCACCTCGAAGGGATTGAACTGATCGCCCAAGAAGCCGCCCAAGCCGCCGTTAAAGCGTCGATCGATGGAACGGCCCAGCTGCACGAACGGGAACATGCCCTCGCGGTAGCCGCGTTCCTTGGCGACGACGGAACCGTAGCACGGAAAGGGCAGCGCGGGGTTGAAACGATGGCCGGACATCATGATGTGATCGGCGACGCCGTGGCTGCCATTTTGCGGATCGTGGCCGCGGATGAGACTGAGCTTGTCGAATTGTTGCGCGAGCAAGGGCATGTGTTCGGAAACGCGAATGCCGGGAATGCGCGTTTGCACGGTGCCGAATTCGCCGCGAATTTCTGCGGGGGCGTCCGGTTTGGGATCCAGCGTGTCAATGTGGCTGGGGCCGCCCTGCATCCAAAGCAAGATGCAATTCATGTTGCCGGCGCGGCGGGCGGGCGCGGTTTCGGATGCTTGCGCCTTCAGGCGGAAGAAGTCCGGTAACGACAGCCCGAGGGCGGACAAACCGCCGACACGCAGGAAATTACGGCGTGAGACACCCGTGCAATCTCTGGAACCCGAATCGGATGCGATGTTGAACATGGCGACGGAATCCCCCCGAGGCAGGAAAAACGAAGGCGGGAAGAAAAAAGGCAGGCAGAGTATAGACTGACGCAAATCCCGCCAAAGTCAATAGAAAAAACGGCGCTCCACCACAAACATTAACGAGTTCCCGAAAGTCGTCCGGTTGGCGGTCGCCCTTCGGAAAGCGCGCTTCACGCCGCTTCCATATCCTCGATATTCGGGAAAACTGCGGCAGATTCGCTCAAAAACGGACGACGCCGGACGAAGTGTGTGTCGGTGTGTAGCGCTCCATCCACTCGATATCGAGTTGGGACGGCGCCGCGGAGTCCGTCGGCAGTCCTTTTAGGCGATGGCCGTTGCGGGCGCTGCGATAAAACGTGCATTCGTCGAGACCGTAGCAGTGCGTATCGTGCCGATGAATGAAGCGGCCCATGCGTCCCCACTTGCTTTCCACCAAAATCGTGTCCCCGGAAGGACTGACGTAGCGAACGATGCCCGTGTGCGTCACGACCCCGGATTCGGGGGTTCGATAGACGGCGACGTCGCCGGACTTGGGAGCGGTCGAGGATTGATACCTATTATCGTGGAGAATACGGTCGACCTGATCGCTGGTCACCCAGAATTGACCGCCGGTAAACACCCAACCGTGGCAGTTCGTGTTTTGCCAGCCTACCGGGACGTGAATGACTTGGTCGCGTAAGCCATGCGTGCCGAGCATCGCAAACTGAAGTTGCAATGAGCGTTCGTCGAGATGTCCCGCGTTGGCGGCCTGACTCGTTTTCAGAACGATTCGGCGCCCCTTATCGGTAAATGCGGCGGTGGAATCGACCTCGGCCAGATTGACATCTTCTTGTGCCGAATTGTCCTCGGCAAAGTCATATTCGGGCGGATTGGTGAGCGAATTGAGCGTGACGACGAGACTGATCCCAGTCGCCAGACCGCAACTCAGCAGGATCGCCAGGGCACGGCCGCGAGGCGTTGCAAAGACGCGCGCGGCAAATGCGAGGACACTTTTCCCGGCTGCGGAAGGCAAAAGGGCGACGAAAAAGTAAATTCCCGCCAGCAATAACGCCGGCAACCAAAATCCCACGTGCAATTGGAAGGTCGCGGCAACGATCCCCGCCGTCGCAAGTGCCAGGCACAACAAGCCGCCGACCCAACTGCTGATACGGCCGACCAACGAGCGATGGCTTGCCAATCCGTTAACCATCAGCAGCAGGATTCCACCGATGAAAAAGGTGAAGAGCGGGAACAGGTGGGGGTTCAAGAAAAAACTTTCCATCAGGGGCACTCCAAGCGACTCCCAAGAATGGAAGAAACACTTGCAAAAGGCCTGTCTATCACTCTTAAACACGCGAAGGGGGGAAAGGTTCCGTTACCTGGGCGAATTCTGATTCAAAACCGCCGTGAGCGCTGAACCGCTCCCCAAACCTCCCACGTAGCTTAGCTCACGAACCTAAAAAAGTGATGAATGCCGCGTGAAAAACGACTCATAAATCGAATCCCACGCGGCACGGCCTTTCTGAGAACAAACGTTAATGTTTGTGGTCGTCTTTCGCGAAATGGTACTCCTTGCCCTCGATAGTTGCCGTGATCTCCAACTTGCCGTCGTCGAGGGCCTCGGCGAAGCGGTCATGCACGGCCGCGAACTTTGAGGTCTTCGTGCCCTTGCCGTCCGCCTTGAGCGGGATTTGGATGGGCTTGGCGTCCTTGACTATCAGCATGATCGCTTCCTGTTCGATGCCGACCGGAGTCGACGCCTTTTCGTCCAAGATCGTGGCGACGACTTTTTTCTCATCTTTGACGACGATCAGGCGAATGTGGAATTTGTCGTTGGGTTCGGCCAAAAGGATTCCATCCACTTTCGCGGCGGCGGAGGGACTCGGCGTGGGTGATTCGGATTTGTCCTTTTTGCCGCATCCTACGAGCGGAAAAAAGGTGCTGAGGACGAGGGCGAAAGCGGCAAGGTGGGGGATTCGCATCATGTCTACCTCCAGGGCGATTCGGTTTTGTTGCTCATTATCTTATGAATCCATGGAGGCGCCCACCAAACGCATGCCGTTAACGGTCGGCAAAATCGGTCTGGAACCTTCGCGGCGGTTTTGGCATGATCCACCACCCTTGCCGCGCGACAGGATGTCGCGGGTTCAATCATGCCCCGGAAGGCCATGCCCTTATTGTTGTTGGAGAAGACTGAGCGCGCCGTTCCCGTGCGAAATCGCCCCAAGGCCTTTTTTGCACGCCGGATATGCCAAATCACTTGCCTCGCGATCGGGGGTTGGCTGGCCTTTTTCGTCTTTCACACCTATTTGAGTTCCAATTTTCACACGGTTCTTCCCGGCGAGGTCTATCGCAGCGCGCAGCCTAGTCCGGACGGACTCAAACGCCTTGTAAAGAGCCACGGCATTCGCACCGTGCTTAACCTACGCGGGCTTTGCATAGGCCATCCTTGGTACATGGGACAGTGTGCGGCCGTGCAGGAACTGGGCATCGGCCAGGAAGATCTCACCTTTTCCGCGCATCGCCTCCCCTCGGCCCATGAACTGCGCCGCCTGATCGACGTCTTGGATCACGCGGAAAAGCCGGTGTTATTGCATTGTCGCCAGGGCGCGGACCGGACAGGGCTGGCCGCCGCGGTCGCCCAATTCTTGTACTCCGACGATTCGCTGGAGGAGGGACTCCGGCACATGGGCTGGCGTTACGGGCATTTTCCCATCGGAAAAACGCTGTACATGGATCGCTTTTTCGATCTCTACACGCAGTGGCTCCTGACGGATGGGACGCAGCATTGCGCGGCGGTGTTTCGCCGCTGGGCGTGTGAAGAGTACCGCGGGGGCTGGTGTCAACACGCGATCGAATCGTTCGAGCCGATGCAGGCCGTTTGCAAAACGGGGGAGCCGCTTGGATTCCGCGTAAGGCTGCGAAACATCAGCGCGCGGGTTTGGAATTTTCGGCCCCACGACACGGCGGGGGTGCATCTGGGAGTTGAGGTGCTGGACGCGGGCAATCGGCTTATGCATCTGGTGCGCGCGGGGAAATTGGAGCGGGACGTGGCGCCGGGCGAAACGGTGGAGTTGGTCGTGGCGGTGCCGCCCTTGGCCCAGGCGGGGCGTTATCGCCTGCGGATGGACATGATCGATGAAGGCCAATGCTGGTTCCAGCAAGCCGGGGCCGAGCCGCGCGAAGAGGAGATCGTAGTGCATGACTAAGCTCTTGCGATTGGCGGTAAGCGTCTCTTTGCTGGGATTGATCGGCTGGTACACCGACTGGGAAGCCGTGGGCCGGGCGTTCGCGCGCATGCGCGTGAGCTATTGGCTTGTGGGTGTGGCGTTATTGACCGTCACGCAGGCCGTGAGCGCGTGGCGTTGGCAGTTCTTCGCGCGTGCATTGCGTTTCGAGAGACCCTACCGGCACTTGCTCGGGTTCTACTACATCGGCATGTATTTCGGCCTCATGCTGCCCACCTCGGTCGGCGGAGATGTCGTGCGCGCATGGTACTTGGACGCGGGATCGGGACGAAGATTGGCCGCGTTCGGCGCGGTGTTTCTGGATCGCCTCAACGGCGTCCTGGTGTTGATCGGCCTGGGCGCGCTGGCGACGTTGCTTTGTCCGTTGGCGTTGCCTATTTGGATTCCGCTTAGCGTTGGAGGCTTTGCCGTCTCCGCATTCCTGGGCTTGGCCCTACTGCCGATTCTGGCGAAATGGAACGGACCGGGCAGCGCCCGCATTCAGCAAGCGCACCGCGCGATCCAGCTGTTGCGCTCGCCGCATATTCTTTGGACGACTACTTTGTTGTCGATCTTCGTACAGGCCGCGAATGTGGTCATCGTCTGGCTGATCGGCCTGGCGCTGGGAGCGCAGATCCCCGCGTCTTACTACTGGGTGCTCGTGCCGCTCATGTCGCTGCTGATGTTGGCCCCCGTAAGCGTTAACGGCATGGGCGTGCGCGAAGGCGGCATGGTCCTCTTGCTCGCGCCTCTCGGCGTGGACAGGGGCACGGCTCTCACGCTGGCCTTTTTGTGGTTCGCCACCGGCGCCGCTGTCAGCCTGTTGGGCGGCCTGGTCTATCTGTTCGGCAATTTCCCCAAACCCCAAGCCCCGGCCGCCGGGCCGGATGAGGATGAATCCCATGGACCTGTCGATCGTGATTCCGATCAAGGACGAGCGGGACAATCTACGAAGGCTGCATGACTGCGTGACCCAGGCCCTCGCCAAACTGGACCTTCGTTATGAAGTCATCTTGGTCGACGATGGTTCCAGCGACGGCTCGTTCAAAATGCTCGAGGAGTTGGCCGCCGCGGACCCATGCCTCAAGGTGGTGCGCCTCAAACGCAATTTCGGGCAGTCGGCCGCCCTGCAAGCCGGACTTGATTGGGCGAGCGGCGACGTCATCGCCACCATGGACGGCGACCTGCAAAACGACCCCGCCGATATTCCCATGCTGCTGGCCAAGCTCAACGAAGGCTACGACGGCGTGTTCGGCATCCGCGCCAAACGCCAGGACCATCTTTTCATTCGCAAGGTTCCCAGCCGGATCGCCAATTGGCTCATCCGCAAAGTGACCGGCACGACCATGCACGATCTCGGCTGCACCTTGCGCGTCATGCGCCGCGACGTGGCCAAGTCGCTAACGCTGTACGGCGAGATGCATCGCTTCATCCCCGTGATGGCCGAACAGGCCGGCGCGAAGCTAATCCAACTTCCGGTGCGCCATCATCCGCGCACGGCCGGCAAGACGAAATACACGCTTAGCAGAACCTTCCGGGTGATGCTCGATCTCATCACGGTGAAGTTCTTGCACAGTTATGTGACCAGGCCGATGCACATGATGGGCATGGCCGGCCTGTTCTCGATTTTCCTCGGATTCTTGAGCCTGGCCGCCACCGTCGGCATGAAGATCTTCGAAGGCGAAGACATGACGGGCAATCCGCTGCTCCAACTATCGTGTGTCCTCGTGGTCATCGGCGTGCAGTTCATCTCGATGGGCCTGATCGGCGAGTTGATGAGCCGAACGTATTTCGAAAGCCAAGGCAAGCGCGCCTACGTGGTGGGACGAACGCTGAACCTGGAAGCGGAGGAGAAAAAACGCGCCGCCTGAATAACTTTTGGAGTGCGGCGATTGATCGCCGCTTTTCCTTCGCCCGTTTCCTCAGTTAGCGCTGATTTTTTTCCCGCCGCGTGGGTCATCCTCGCCAGCCAAAGCGGCGATAAATCGCCGCACTCCAAAATTACCACCTACTTCTTTTCCACCCGCAACGTGAAATCCGGCGACGCGTTTTGCAGGTTCGCCAGCCCCGTCGCCGTGCCCAAGACGTCGGCGTTCTTTACCTCGGCGGCAGCGGCGGCGGGCGCGGCGCTGATCTCGAGTTCCACACTGCCCTGATCTTTGTTCAAAGTCGCTTTCGTCGCGGTCACATTGGCGGGCAGCTTGCGCAACTCAAGCGTGATCGGGCCCGCGTAGCCGCCTCGACGTGTCGTGCTGACCTTGAGCTTGGCTTTTCCTCCGGGTTTCAGAACGATTTCCATCGGTTCTATCTTCAGTTCAAAGGGCATGCCCACGGCAACGTTGAGCGGCGGGGTGCTGGCGGCGTAGTCCTTCCCCTTGGATTTCGCCTTGGCGGCGATGAGCACCTGGTAATCTCCGACCGGCACCTTGGGATTCAGATCGAGCTTAAAGGTAATCTCATTTTTTCCTTTGGCGATTGGCCCCAGCTTGACCGCAGGCACGCCGGGGGGCAGGCCGGCGGGCGGACTCAATTCAATCGCCTCGTCGAAACCCGGATCACGCTCGGCGAGCACCGTCACCGTCGCGGGAATCCCCGGCACTCCTTCGGCGGGATCCATTCTGATGGTCAGCTTGAACGGCGCCTTCTCCCGAACCGCCAGGACTAGATGACTGGTCCAGGGCAACGGCGGAAAACTGAGGTTGGCCATGCTTTGGCTGACGGCGGTCTCCACACTCACGGGCTGCGCGACGAGTTTCTTGTCGATCGTCGCGCGGGCAACGATCCGAAACGCTTTCGGCCCAAGCGGGAGGTCTCCTGCTGTCGTGACAAGAAGAACGGCGCTTCCCTGCCCCGCCTTGACGGTCGCCTTGCCGCCCAGTCCCGCATCCCCGACGACTTCCAACTCGATAGGACCGTTGTAACCTTTGCGCGTGATGGATATGGGTAGCGGAGCGAACAAGCCGGGGGCGGCATCGAACCGCTCCAGCGACATGGCTGCCTCAAAGCTGGGCCCGGCCGGCGCTATGACGAGGTGATACGCCTCGGATGTGCCGCCTAAGAGGTTGAGGTGCTGCACTTCGATGGCGTAGTCGCCGTCGGCCGGCGCGGTGAAGTCGATGCGTTGGTCGGCTGGCGGGGCGGCTTGCGGATTGGATTTGGCAAGCTCCGCGCCCGTCTTGGCGTTCTTGACGACGAGATAAACCAGCGAAGGCGACTGAAATTCAAGCGTCTTGACCTCGATCGCGATCTTTTCCCCCTTCTTGGCCGTAAGCAAGTAGTAGTCCGAATCGCTGCTGGGGTTAAGCCGACCCGTCACGCCGCTGGGCAGGGGAAGGCGTTGCGCCTTGGCCAACTCATTGTTGGGCTCTTGCTCGGTCAATTCGTCGATGTCGGAAAGAGCCACGAACACGGGCCAGCCGCTCAAGCCCCCGGGGCCTTTGGGCGTCACCCAAATTGCCGCCTGCGAAGGGTCGTTGGGAACGGCGATTTCGACCGGCGTGGCTCCCTGCACATAGGGGCCGGCAAAGTCGACCTTTACCTTGCTGCCCCGCTTGGCGGCCATGGGGATCGCGCTGCTCGCAAGGGGGAAATCACCGATGCGCAGGGAGTAGAAATACTCGGCGCCGCCGCGATAGAGAACATCGCGGACTTCGACCAGATAATCGCCGGCTTCCTTGAAGTGGTAGCTCAGACGCGGGTCGCTCTGGGCGCCTGGGGAATCGTTGTCGTGGGCGATTTCATTGCCGGACTTCGCGTGATACACGGAAAGTTGCGGGTCCAACGTGCTGCCGATGCGATGACCAAGGAGATCGAAGCTCAATCGTTGTCCGGCGGCCACGTTGATCTTGAACCAATCGCTTTTCTCCGCGTCGGTCTTGCCCGTGACGACGGCCGGCACGGGCAGTGTTTGGGCGGATTCCTTGGCGTTGTTCTTGTTGTCCTCGGCCAATGTGGGCAGGTCTTCGATGCAGAGGACGCGAAAATTCGATAGGCCGCGCGTCGTCGCGATTCGGATCTGATGGGGACCGACGGGAGCGTCGGCCGCGACCTCCAGGATGATTTTGAGCTTGGTGTTGTCGGTTCCATTCTTGGCGTCGGTTGGAATCGTCGCCTTGGCGGGAAAGCTGGTGTAGATGCCGGTGGGGCCGGCGAGATTGGTGCCCGTCAAGACCATTTCGAGCTTGGCGCCGCGTTGCAATGCGGACTGGGGAAGCGGAGCGAGGACGGGCGCCTGCGGATTCGGAGGCGTGGGCGGAGGCGGCTTCTGCCCCCAAATGTCCGTAGTGGAAACGAAGACGAGTAGGAGACAACCAACAATGGAAGTCAGTCCCGAGCGAACGATGGATATCATGCCTGTCCCCTACATCCCGTGACACTCAGCTGTCACAAGAAGCGGCCAAAGTGGTAAATGGGCGTTCAGGTAGAAGGCCCGGCGGGAAAAAAAATGGAACTTCTGCGTAGCTTAGATGATACTAATGGGAACCTGAGCAAGGCAAAGGAAATGTTCCAGCTCAGACATCTCTTTTTCGGACCCATGGCGAAGGCATGTTCTTTTTCTTTTCAGAAAACGCATCCGCCGTAGTTGTGACCTATAGTTGTACCGTCAAGCGACCCCAGATCGACTTGGCAGGCGGCAATGAAGACTCTCCAGAGGAGACCGAGCGTGAAGCGGCGCATCCGGCTTCGTGGCATCAACGGTGACGTCGATGGGAAACTTTGGGAAGCCGACGCGATGCTCCGCGCCGGCCGCCTGGCGACCCTGGAGATCGTGCTCGACGATTCTTCCGTCAGTCGACGCCACGCGGAGGTTCGCGCCACGGCCCAAGGTTGGCGCGTCCGCGACATGGGCAGCACCAACGGCACCTTTCTCAATGGACAACGACTGGGCGCCGGGGAATGGCCGGTTCGGCCTCACGACATCCTCCGTTTCGGCAACATCACCGTCGTCGTCGACATGATCCGCGAGGAGGAATCCGCGGACGACTCCGGCGTGAACCCCGACAACCTGATGGTGGAAGCCCGCGCGGTCAACAGCTGGGACGAGGCGCTCAAAGGTATCGCGTACGATCGCAATCGCAGTCCGCGCCCCGGCGAGCAACTCTTGGCCCTATTGCGCGCCGGCCATCATTTAGTGAACATCGAGAGCGAAGAAGAACTGCTCCACCAGATATTGAACGACGCCGTGTCGACGCTCGACGCGCAACGCGGCGCCATAGTCCTGGCGGAAGGCCCCAACGGACCATTGAAGCTGCGTGCCCTGGCCAGCGGTCATAGCCAAATTCCCTCGCGACCAGGATTTAGCCAAAATCTGGCGCAGCGCAGTTTCACCCAGGGCGAATCGGTGCTGTGCAGCAGCGTCGACGAAGACCCCGATTTGGTGGGGGCGCGCAGTATCGCGGAAGGGACCATGGCGAGTGTTTTGTGCGTACTCTTGCGGACGCCGCGACGCAAATTGGGAATCCTCCACCTCGACCGCGGGCCGATGCAAGAACCGTTCACCAAAGACGAATTGCACCTCGCCGACGCCATGGCGGCCCATGTCTCGGCGGGCATCGAATGCGCGCTCCTATTGAAGCAACAAAAGGAACTCTTCCTCGCCACGATCAATATGCTCGCCCAGGCGGTGGAGTTACGCGACGATTACACAGGCGGGCACACCGCGCGTGTGACGGAGTATTCATTATTGTTGGGTGAAAAACTGGAGTTGCCCCCCGAAGAACTCCATTTGATCAGAGTCGGCACGCCGCTTCACGACATCGGCAAGATCGGCATCGACGATGCGATCTTGCGCAAGCCGGGTAAGTTGACGCCGGCCGAGTTCGATATCATGAAGGCGCACACGACCAAGGGCGCAAAGATTTTGGAACAAGTTCCGGGCATGCAGAAGGTCATTCCCATCGTGAAATCTCATCACGAGCGCTGGGATGGACAAGGCTATCCGGACGAGCTCAAGGGAGACCAGATTCCTCGCTTGGCGCGAATCGTCGCGGTCGCCGACGCGTTTGACGCCATGACGAGCGATCGCCCTTACCGGAAAGGACTTTCCGCGGATGTCGCGTTCGACGAGGTCGAGAAACAAGTCGGCAAGCAATTCGATCCCGAATTCGCCCGCGCGTTTCTAGCGATCAAGGCGAAAATCCAGCAACAGATGCAAGCCGAAACGAAGAAGTTCGGCATCCTCACGCCCAACCCCTCGTCGACGTTGCGGCTGGCGCGTTCGGTATCTTAAAAGCGCGCGGGGCGAATCAGGGGGTGTGGCCGGGGTCGGTACTCCGCCCCCGGCATTCGCCTTGGCAAACCGGGGTCGGAGTACCGACCCCGGCCACGATCCTCGGGTTGGCTCCGCCTAGCTGGACTACTTTCCGCGAATGTCCAGGCAGAGAACATTCTGAAGATCACGCAGGTAAAGCCGGCCATTGGCGATGGTCGGCGCCGTTCGGGTATCGCCCAAAAGTCCCTCGACCCTTGCTTTTTCGTTGTATTTCTCCGGCGAGGCTTCCACGAGAACCAGATCGCCCTTCTTGGTCGTGATGAACAGGTGGCCATCGGCGAGGGTGAGCGCCGCCTTGCCGAATTCCTTTTGCGACCACTTGAGCTTGCCCGTCTTGACCTCAACACAATTCAGATGGAGCGTGCCGCTGAACTCGCCGGAGATGCCGTAGAGGTGGCCTTCGTGGTGAACGGCCGTGGCCCAATAGGTGGTCAGTGGGCTCTTCTTTTTCTCGAAACGCCAGAGCGTTTTCGGGGCCATGGTGCCCTGCAATTCAAATAGCCCGCAACCGACCGCTTCTCCGGAGGAGACGAAGAACGTGTTGCCGACCACAAGCGGGGTGGCGATATTGCAGTCGAATTCCGTCTTCCAGGGAAGCGACCACAGTTCCTTGCCAGCCGTGGGCTCGACGGCGAGCAGTCCCGCGGCGGTGAAGAAGAGGATTTGTTTGTCGCCGCCGACGCGGATCGGCTGAGGGGAGGCGTAGGCCGCCCCGCCTTCGCCCGTCTTCCAAACCGTTTCGCCGGTTTTTTTGTTGAGCGCCGCGACGCTTGCGCCCTCGCCGCCGGGAATGACCAGAACGAGGTCGCCATCAATGACCGGGGAGGCGGAGAGCCCCCATTGAATGTTCTTCGCCCCGAAGGTTTTGAGGATGTTCTTCTCCCAGACCATTTCGCCCGTCTTGGCGTCGAGGCAGGCAACGTTGCCGGTGACCGATTGAACGTAGACGCGATTCCCTTCGAGTGTGGGCGTGGCGCGGGGGCCGTTGCCATAGCTGTTCTTGTAAAACGGGCCGATCTTGGTTCGCCAGAGTTCGCCGCCTTTGACGGCGTCATAGGCGATGGCGTATTCGGCGTCTTGCTGAATTAGCGTGATGGCCCTGCCATCGGCGACCGCGACCGTGGAATAGCCCTGGCCGCCCTTTTCCTTCCAAAGAACCTTGGGGCCGGCCGGGGGCCAGTTGGTGAGCAAACCGGTTTCCGGCGAGGAACCGTCGCGCTTCGGTCCCAGCCAATGGGGCCAATCGGCGGCGATGCCGTGGGACGCGGCGAAGAAGATCGCGACAATGGCGAAGATGCGTGCGTGCATGATACCTGGCGCCTCCGGTACAAAAGATTCGTGTGCGGATGATTGTAGCCAATAAGGCTATAACGTCCGTAGGACAGGCTTCCAGCCTGTCCGGATAGATGGTGAAGGGCAGGAGTCTTCGACCGGACAGGCTGGAAGCCTGTCCTACGGGAGTTTTCGGATGAAGGCGGATTATCAAATCGCGGTGTTGCCTGGCGATGGGATCGGCGTCGACGTGACGGCGGAGGCGGTCAAGGTGCTCAAGGCGCTCGCAGGCGACTTTCGGCTCGACTTCGCGGAATACGAGTGCGGGGCGGAATGCTATCGACGGCGGGGCACGGATTTGCCGGACGAAACGTTGACGGCGTGTCGTGATGCCGACGCGGTATTGCTGGGGGCGATGGGACATCCCGATATTCGCAAACCCGACGGCACCGAGCTCGTGCCGCAAGTAGTGCTGCGCGAGGTGTTCGATTTGTACGCGGGCGTGAGGCCGTGCCGACTGTATGCGGGTGTGAAGTCGCCGCTCGCCAATCTTCAACCAGGCGACATTGACCTCGTGATCCTGCGCGAGCAGAGCGAAGGACTGTTCGCGTCGCGGCAGGGGGGCATTTTGCTCGGCGATCAGGTCGCCGCCGATACGCTGGTGATGACGCGGCGCGGCATCGAACGGATATGTCGGTACGCGTTCGGCCTGGCTGGGAGGCGGCGCCGGCCTGATCGCGCCGCACGCGTCACCTGCGTCGACAAGGCGAACATTTTTAAGAGCTTCGCCTTTTTTCGCAAGGTGTTTGACGAGGTCGGCCGCGACTTCCCCGAAATCCAACAAGACCGCACCTACATCGACGCTCAGGCGCTGTTTCTCGTGCAAAGGCCCCAGCGCTTCGACGTGCTCGTGACGGAGAACATGTTCGGCGATATTCTTTCCGACTTGGCGGCGGGACTCATCGGCGGCATGGGCATGGCCCCCTCGGGCGATATCGGCGATCGGCATGGCGTCTTCCAGCCCGCGCATGGCACCGCACCGGATATCGCGGGCCAGGGCATCGCCAATCCCATCGCGGCGATCCTCTCTGCGGGTATGATGCTCGACTGGCTGGGGCAACGACATCAAAACCCGGCGCTGGCGCGCGCGGGAGAAATGGTGGAGCGGGCCGTCGCGCTGGTCCTCAAAGAAGGCAAATACTTGCCGCGCGATCAGGGAGGAAATGCGACCACCGCGGACGTGGGCAATGCGGTGCGGAACGCCCTCGACGGAAAATAACGCTGGCCTGCCGCTTGCTTTGCCGTTAAATTCCTTGAACGCAGCCCTTTGTGGGGCCGGTATCCTACCGGCCTGTTAAGTGTGGAGCCGGTATCCTACCGGCCCGAATGATTCCGCTAATCCCTCCTCTAACGAAGCCAACATGATTTCGATTGTCGTGCCCGTCTACAACGAGCAAGAAAGCCTCGCCGTCCTCCATCAGGAGATCCTAGCCGAGATGGAAACGGTCGGCATGCAGTTTGAAGTCGTGTTCGTGGACGACGGCTCCACGGATGGATCTTGGCAAGTGATCGCCGAGTTGGCGGGGAAGTATGCTTCGGTCAAAGGGATTCGCTTTCGCCGCAATTTCGGCAAGGCGGCCGCCTTGTCGGCGGGATTCTCCCATGCCAAGGGCGACCCGGTCCTGACCATGGACGCCGACCTGCAAGACGATCCTGCGGAGATCTCCCGCTTCCTCGATACGCTTGCATACGGGCATGACGTCGTCAGCGGTTGGAAACGCAAACGCTACGACCCCTGGCACAAAGTTTTTCCCAGCAGGATCTTCAATTTCCTCGTGAGTTGGCTCACCGGCGTGAAGTTGCACGATCACAATTGCGGCATGAAGTGCTATCGCGCGGAGGTGTTTCGCGAGGTTCGGCTCTACGGCGAGTTGCATCGTTTCATTCCAGTGCTGGCCGCCGCGCGCGGCTTCCGTGTGGGAGAAATCGAAATCAATCATCGCAAGCGGAAGTTCGGCCGTTCCAAATACGGCGTGCGCCGCTTCTTGAAGGGATTTCTCGACCTCCTCACGGTCAAGTTTCTCACCGGCTTCGGCCAAAGACCGCAGCACATGCTGGGCGGCATCGGCTTGTTTAGCTTCCTCATGGGTCTGATTGGAATGCTCTATCTGACGGTGACATGGTTCATTCGCCTTTATGACCCGGAAGCGTTTCGGCCGTTGCACGAGAGGCCGCTCCTGCTCTATTCCTTGGGAGCGGTACTGCTGGGGGGACAGATGATGTCGATTGGTTTTCTCGCCGAACTCATCACCGCGTACATGAGCCGGGAGACGGAAAGTTACAGCATCGCGGAGAGAACGGAACCGCGCGCGGAAAATGAAATCGTGACCTAACTAGACGTCGTGCGCATGCACGACAGGAGGCGTCCCATGTCCGCGCGTTCGCTGGCCTGGATCTTGATCGCGGTGGCCGTCGGGCAGGCATGCGGGCGGATTTTGTCCGCACACCTTGTCCTGGAGCCGAACCTGCATCGCCAGGCGCACGAAGAACGAAGTAAAGGCCGGACCTGGCCGACGGAACGCCCCCTGCCCTCGCCGACCTTCAGTTCGAACGACCGTTCCCGCTGGGCGACGATTCGCGCCCTGGTCGACGACGGCACCTACGTCGTCGGCAAGCGGGACATGACGACGCTGTACGCGACCATCGGGCTGCACCTGGCGGCGAGCGACAGCTTGCAGGCGGCGACTTCTTATCCGACCGGATACTATCTCCGCACCCGCGTGGATGAAGGAACGGGCAACAACACCGGCATCATCTTTGAAGACGGCTGGGGTTCGGTGGATAAGGTGCTCAATCCCAGCACGATGGAGTTCTTCTCCAGCAAGCCGCCGTTCTTGTCGACGCTCCTCGCGGGCCTGTATTGGCTGCTGAAGCTGCTTTCCGGCGGGACGTGGAACCTTTCGGGCGAACCGGAAGCCGTGGTGCGAACCACGCTTATCCTGGTCAATGGGCTGACGTTTCTGCTCTACCTCCATGTGCTCGCCCGCATCGGGATGCGTTATGCCCGCACGGACTGGAGTCGGCTGGTCGTTCTCGCGGCGGCGGGTTTCGGCACCATGGTGACGCCGTTTCTGATCACGCTGCAGAATCACACGCTGGCCACATTCTTCGTATTATGGGCGCTGGCCCATGCCTTGGCGCTCTGGGAACGGCGTTGCGACGGGCTTTCCTTGCCGTGGTATCACTTCGTGTTGGCGGGACTGTTCGCGGCGTTCGCCGTGGCGAATGAGTTGCCGGCCCTGGCGTTCTGGGCGGGATTATTGGGATTGTTCTTCCTGTGGGCGCCGCTGCGGGCCCTCATCTTTTACGTCCCGCCGGCGCTCGTCCTGGCGGGGGCGTTCTTCTACACGAATCATCAAGCCGTGGGGCAACTGGCGCCGGCTTACAGCGAATTTGGCAGCGCCTGGTACGAGTATGAGGGCAGCCATTGGAAAAAGCCGGAGCCGGGAGAAGTGCGCTCGGGCATCGACTGGGCATTTCAACGTGAGACCAAGGCGGAGTATGCGTTTCACTTGCTTATTGGGCATCACGGCTTCCTGTCGCTCACGCCGCTTTGGCTGGTGGCGCTGGCGGGCTTGGTTTGGCTGGGGCTACGGCGGAAGCGCGCCCATGCGACGGCGGCCGACGCGGAGACGACAAGAGATCTGCCCTGGTGGCCGCCGCTCTTGACGCTGGCGATGACGGCTGTCTTGTTGGCGTTCTACATCCGCCATCCCAGCGGCAACTACGGCGGCTGGACCAACGGACCCCGCTGGCTCATGTGGCTGTCGCCGCTCTTGCTCGTCTGCCTCTATCCCATATTGGATCGACTCGCCTGCAACCGAGTCGGCCGTTGGATCGTGTATGTGTGCTTGGCGTTTTCGGTTCTGTCGGTGACCTATCGGCCGTGGAACCCCTGGCGGCATCCCTGGATCTACGACTGGATGGTCTGGATGGGCTGGCCAGGTTACTGAGTCCCCCCCGTAGGACAGGCTTCCAGCCTGTCCGATCTTTCGCAAAGCAAGCCGCCAGCTTACTCACTCCAAGCCGGACAGGTTGGAAGCCTGTCCTACGGGAAGTCCTCTTGCAAAAAACGGGCAAGCGATTATGACCCCTTTCTTCCACAAGGGGGTTCGCGATGCGCTACCGATTTCTTCCGCCGGCGTTGGGGGCCGCGCTGCTCGTCGGCTTGAGCGGCTGCGGGACGATGGAAAACCTGGTAACGAAGGAAAAGGGCGGACCCGCCGTGTACGGAGGGGTGTCGGCCGACTTCAAGACCTGCCAGAAAATCCTCAAAGAGGAGCCGCCGGACGGCCTTCATCCCGGCGCCAAATCGCTACACTCGCATTCCAAGGCGGTGCGCTTCTGCTGCCGCATGATCGACATGCCGATCTCCACGGTGGGCGATACTCTAACCTTGCCGTTCGCGTTGGTCGGCGCAACTTCGGCGCCGGCACAAACGGCGCGCGAGGATGACCCTTTCGATGACGAAGAATAACCCCGCGGAAAACACCGCCCCCATGCACCCGCTTGTCGAGAAGCACTTGGCCGGCTACCCCGTCGTCATCTCCCAGACGGTGGTTTGGGGGGACATGGATGCCTATCGCCATGTTAATAATGTCGTCTATTTTCGCTACTTCGAAAACGTCAGGCTCGAGTACCTGGAACGCCTCGACTGGCGCGGGTTCGAGAAAGAGACGGGCGTGGGGCCGATCGTGTCGTCGATTCAGGCACGGTACCGGCGCGCGGTCACGTACCCCGACAAACTGTGGGTAGGAGCAAGACTGCTCTCGCTGGAGGAGGATCGGTATACTCTGGAGCATCGCATCGTGAGCGAAGCCCTGAAGGATTGGACAACGTCGGGACAGGTCGTTATCGTCGCTTATCACTATCCCACCGCCAAGAAAGTCGTGATCCCAGACGAATTGGAGCGGCGAATCCGGGCGCTGGGCTAAGCCGCATTGTCTACGGCATCGGCCGCAGGTACGCCGCCGCGCCACGATTGCGCATCAGGTCGGCGAGTTCGATGCCCAGAGCGAGAGCATTCGCGACGGAGCCTTTGACCTCTTCGTGTAGCCGCGTCGCGCCGTCGGGCGAGGTGACGGCGCCGCGCATCGTGATTTGGTTGTCAGCCAGCGACGTGCGGACGCCGAGCGGAACTTGGCAACCGCCTCCCAAGTGATAAAGGAAGCTGCGCTCGGCGATGACGGTCGCATGCGTCGCCGGATCGTCGAGCCGTGATAAAGCGTCGCGGCTTTTCGCGTCGTCGACGCGGCATTCCAGGCCGAGGGCCCCTTGGCCGACGGCGGGATACATCCATTCGGGATCGAGCACTTCAGTAATGTGGGCGGCCAGGCCGAGACGAACGAGGCCCGCTTCGGCGAGGATCAGAGCATCGACGGCGCCTTCGGTCATCTTGCGCAGGCGCGTCTCGACGTTGCCTCGGATATCGACAAGCGCGAGATCGGGACGGCGATGCAGCACCTGCGCCCGGCGGCGCAGACTGCTAGTGGCGACGGTCGCGCCGGCGGGAAGTTCGGCGAAGCGTGAGACTTTTTTCGAGAGAAACGCGTCGCCCGTGGAGGCCCGTGCGGGGACGGCGGCAAGGACCAGGCCCTCGACGGGGATCGTGGGCAGATCCTTGAGGCTGTGGACGGCAATGTCCACACTCTTTTGGAGCAATGCGTCCTGGATGGCTTTGGTGAAGAC
>Ga0163144_10005062_pt1 | contig 29374 bp, 30 predicted proteins | sample OliLak19BULKMAT1_FD_123175 | JGI IMG/M metagenome (GOLD analysis project Ga0163144, IMG submission 123175) | Freshwater microbial mat bacterial communities from Lake Vanda, McMurdo Dry Valleys, Antarctica - Oligotrophic Lake LV.19.BULKMAT1 | ecosystem: Environmental > Aquatic > Freshwater >...
GTTTGGAAGCGATCCAGAACTGTATGCCTTAAGTATTGGTGGTAACTGGGTACTCAATGCTGTACGTGCTGGAGAAGCTACGAACAATCCGGTTTCTGAACTCAATGACGGAGAAAACGAGGAGGGGAGATTAGAAGAACAACCTAACTAATCATTATGAATGAACCACATATATTTCAAGCCGAGAGCTCAGAGCCAGGTCTAACAACTCCAGATAAATTTCCAGAAACTTACGCTGAGGCCAAAGAGCTTTCGGATAAAACTTTACAGGCACTATCACCAAAAGATCGTATAAAGGTCAGTTCACAGCTAAAGATGCTTGATAATGTGTGTAGATACATTGGTAAAGATTTTGATATGCCAGTTATTTTGACCGCCCCAAAGTTTCCCTGGCACTGGAATAGTGTAGAGAACTACGTGGCAGTTGACCCAACTGACCTTCTTGAATCTGACATAGATGAAAACTTATGGAGCGTTGGTCATGAGGCGACTCACCGACGCATTACCCGTAATACACCCAATACAGACGAAATGTTACATCAGCCAGGTGGGGCCTTGCTACGTAATGTTATAGAAGACCCACGAGTCAATAATTTCCTCTCAGACAATTATGGCTTACTCGATAGAGGTATGCATCATTACTATGATGCACAAGTTGCTGGCCACGAAGCCAAGGCAGCGTCTTTTGCAGCCCAAAATGGGTTTGTGCCACGTCATGATCTGGCAAGCTTTGAATATATAAAACTATGGTACAGAGACCGCCAGCACGAGACAGTAGAGCCAAGCGTTGGTTTGCCCGAAGACGTAAGAGATGTAATAGGCAATACTATTAAAGCCGCCCGAGAAGCTTGGTGGACGTACCCAACTAGAAAAGAAGCTGATAAGTCTGAAGCCATTATTGATAATTACGCTACTGCCAGTGGTGGAATTATTGCCAGTAAGATCTGGCCTGAGTTTCAAAAACTGATCGAAGAAGATCAACAAGATGCAATGTCTGCCAAAAAACTTCTTGAAATGATTCAAGAGATAATTGATGGTGCAGATCCAGAAGGTTTTGATGAGTTACCAGTAGATTTGCAAGAAATGCTCAAAGCAATAGCTAATATAGCCAAAGAGCTTAACAAGCCACCAAAACCTGTTAACTTAAGTGAATTAACTGATGGGCAAAAACAAGCTTTGCGTGAATTTTTACAAAACCTCTCAGATGAAGAAAAAGAGCGCTTGAGCGCCGAGGCCAAAGAAATGCTTGATGAGTTTGATAGTGAACTTGCTTCTGATTTGGGCTCAGAATTTGACGTTGATATGCCTATGCCAGATATGCCAGTGCGTGAGCAGTCAAATGAGCCAAAGAGTGGTGGTGAAGTCGGTGACACTCAAGAAGAACAAAACTCAGATCTCGCTAGCTACAATGAATCGTATAGAGATGTACAACAACAGATTACCGAGCTGTATAATAATCTCAACAACCTTTTTATTGCCCGTAAGTCGAATGGCTACACGGGTGGCTATCGGCACGGTTCACGTCTGAGTGTAGCAAAGCGTATGCAAGAAAAAGCCCAGGGTATTTCTGCTGCCCAAAGTCACGCCTGGGAGAAGCGAGAGCTGCCACTAGAAAAAGACTACGTAGTGAGTATTTTGGTTGATCTTTCTGGTTCAATGACTACAGGGGGAGACTTTGATTATTCTAATAGATTTACACCTGTAGGCTCACGCATAGAATCAGCTATGAAATCTGCAATTGTGGTGGCAGAGGCTTTGGCTAAGATGAATATTCGTTTTGAGATCAATGGCTTTAATGGTCTTGACTTTTCGTTTAAGAAATTTCAAGACAAGTTTGGCAACGATATTCGCCAAAACATCCCATCTATGGTAGATGAGTCGCGTGGCTCTGGCTCAAATTATAATGATGATGGCTGGGCACTGCAACAAGCTTCTGAGCGCCTAAGAAGCCAAAAGGCATCTGAAAAGTTACTAGTGGTGCTTTCTGACGGCGAACCCCGGCCATCTTACGAGCACGACGGTAATGAATATGAGCTAGGCCAGATCGTACGCGATATACTAGCAGTTGGCGATGTTAAGCTTGCCAGTATTGGTATTCAATCTAGCTCTGTTGAATATTATTATCCAGATTATGCTGTTGTAAATGATATAGCAGAGCTACCGGGTGAACTTGCTAGAGTTGTACAGCGACTTATCGAGCAAGCGTAACTATGATACTATAGGGAGTAGCAATGAAAGACCCTCAAAAAGTACAAGATTATTTCTCAGTTCAAGCTCAAAGCCGAAGCTGGCCTAGTGATCTACACTCACTTGCAGAGCCATTGGTTTGATACTGAAATAAAAAAAGCCCACTACGAAGTGGTACATTTCTTAAAAGACGTTATTAAACAAGTTGATACGGGTAAATCTGTTGCTTGGTTTGTGCAAGCGGGTGAACTCGGTGAAGCCTACAGTCTGTGCAAGCAGTGGCCAGTTGGGTCTATTGAGATTTTTGATCGTCAAACCAAGAAGCGTAATTACATCAAAAGCTTAGATAAGAGCCGATTGATAGTTTTTATCACTAAATCAGAATATGAGCAGGCCCGCACCCAAGACATTGATCTAGGTGCAGCTACTGGTATGGCTCTAGAGTTGTAAACTTACTTTGGTTTAAATAAAAGAAGGGCCCCCAGATGGGGCCCGTGTGGGTGTCTCGAGGTACTTCAGCCATGCGGCAAACCTTCTCACAACTATTTTGTCGTCTATTTTTTTAAATAAACGCAGTTGTACCCAACTTGGCACTGGCGTGGGCGGCCGAAGAAAGTTATTTCAATGGAGGTTTTTTGCTGATGGGTGCGTATCGTCCTTTAGTAAGAACAACGTAGCTAACATTACCAGCTTCCTTACTCGCTCCATCTAGCCGGTGCTAAAGCACCCGAGAGACTAATTACTTAACTTGAAGGTACAACGCCCATAAATGGAGTAGTCCATCATGGCTCCTTTCTTTCGCCTCTAGGGCGGGGAGATCTTCTTTTCAGAGATTCGGTGAGCAAGGAGTGTGTTGGTTTCCCAACTGAGCAACACTTATTATAGCAAACAACGCCCAAAATGTCAATACTTTTTGGCAAGTTTTTTTGAGGGGGCAAATTGAAAGCACCTAGAAAATTGCTAGGGGCTTAAGGGTTCAAAGACCAAAAGGTAATTGCTTGCCTTTAGTAGGTCAAAGATCAAGATTAAAAGCAAACGGAGTGGAGCGCAAAGCGAGTAGCAAAACCATAATTTGTAAAAATATCAATAATTTTTTATAAAAAAAGTGTAAGAAGAAACCCCCCGGCTTTTGCCAGGGGGGGTTGGTTGTTGCATCTGCTGGCCACTGGCGCAGCAGACGAACTAAAAGCTAAGAAGCAGGCCATGAACAGGTGTAGTAGAGTTATAGGTTTCCCTAAAGCTTTACTACGGAGGATTCTCCAACTTGGGCCTGGCGTTGGCGGGCCTGGCTTTGCTTCTTCAAGACATCTTGAGTTTTTCTTGGCCCCTAAGGGCCTCACTCAATTTGTGCTTGTTGCTTTATTACAATTTTATTAACAGGTACGATCTACATTCTATCAAGTATATATACAAAAGTCAATAGATTTGCTTAATTTTCTTGTTTTCGTTTTGATACAAGATACCCTACAAATCCTGCCCAAGTGTAATGGAGGGGGTTTTTATAAATACTTATGCTTGCCAAAAAATGATTATTAGGTATGATATATGCAATTGTACCTATTTATCTACCAAAGAGAGGGTGATATGAGCAATGCAATAGTCAGTGTTGGCTCTCAGAACAAAATGAAGGTTGCGGCAGTAGAAGATGCCTTTAAGCTTGTTTGGCCAGGTGTTCGTTGGTCGGTTACTGGCCTAGAGGTTGCATCTGGAGTAGCTGAACAACCAATTGGCTACGATGACGTAAAAGCTGGTGCACTCAATAGGGCCAAAGCGGCTCTTGAGCATGAGCTTGCAGGTGGTGCAGACTTTGGCGTAGGCTTAGAGGGGGGCTTAATCAACTTCGATGGTACCTCGATGGAGTGTGGAATTATTGCGGTTATTAAATCGCCGGGTATTGTTGGCATAGGGCACACGGCAGCAATTCAAGTTCCGCCACCTTTTGTAGCCCGTTTGCAGTCTGGTGAAACGATTGACGATATTTTTGCCAAAGACTACGGTATAGAAGATATCGGCAGAAGTGAAAGTGGTGGCTTCATGGCTTACATGACAAACGGTGGTATCAAACGCCGTGAAGCCTATAGAGATGGTGTTATTTTTGCCTTAGCCAGGTTTGTTCAACCAAATATGTATGAGGAGTAATATTGAAAATGATTCTATATCGAGTATGGTCTACATACTCGATTTTTTATATCTGAAACCTCTAGCTTAGGCATGCTTCATATAGTTATTGATAATATAGTCAAAATTTGCTACCATTATCAGGTCGAACTTAATCTCAGTAGTATCGATAGTAATCTTTGGGCTTGTGGTGTAGTGGCCTAACACGCCTCCCTGTCACGGAGGAGATCGCCGGTTCAAATCCGGTCAGGCCCGCCAGACAAAAATTCCTCATTTTTAAAATGGGGTATTTTTGTCTGGTAGGGTGAGATTATTCTGAACTAACCTAGCTGCTTAAATGGGTAGGTAGAAACGTAGTATTTTACTGCTATCTAAATTAATACCTACTATTAATGAACACTTAATTTGTATTTTAATAAGTCTGTAGTAATATAAAAGTAATGGTTAAAAAGCAAAGAACCCCTAGAATTCCTATCATTCTTAGCCCTGCACTCCTGGTCGGTGCCTTACTGTTTATGGTTTCTGCATTCATCTTTATAGATACTAACAAACAAGGCTTGAACCAAGTTTGTGTGTGGTCACAAAGTTATCAGGCTACGCTTGAACTATTATTATTTCTAGGGGCTGTACTTGTCATTGGTAGTCTGATAGTTGCCATTATGCACCGATCAGCACGGTATATTGGCCTCGCAACCGTAGTTGTTTTATTTTCAGTTGTTTTTGTTCCATATTTATTGATCATGGCAGCCTTTGCGTGTATTGAATGAGTATCTAATAATAGTTTTAAGCATCCTTGGTCACAACAAGTAAAAAAAGCACAAGAATAATGTTGACTTATGCTTACTATTTTGTTAGTATAATATGGTCTTATTTTTGAGGGTGGAGTAAACCTTATAAAAAGATATAAACGCTCTGACAATTAGTCAGTTATCTCAATTTTTTGAATATATTTTGAGACAAATCAGGGCTTTTTTGGAGGGTGTTTATATTTTTTTATTACCAAAATAGACCATATAAAACAAAAAACACAAACAAAAGGAAAAAATAATGAGTACAACTATGCTTACATATTATCAAGTCACTAGACCGCGCAAGGTTAAAGTGAGGGTGGTTCAGGCACATCATCATGTGCCGTATTTGGGTAGCGAAAATGTTATAGACATTCGTGCAATTGCCAAAAAAGAAAAAAGTCGTTTTGGCAGTACGTTTTTCTTGAGTCCTAATGAAAAACAGATTACTGAGTATGAGTCCTGGAAAAAACTTTCAAAACGCCTCAAGAAACGTATTATCTAACCAGGTATAGTATTATCTATCTATGGTAAAATATGAGCTATCGCTAGAGGTAGCTCATATTTTTAGTTTTGCGGGTATAGTACAGCGGTAGTATGCGACCTTCCCAAGGTTGAGACACGGGTTCGACTCCCGTTACCCGCTCCAGGCCACCTTAGCTCAGTCGGTAGAGCGACGCTTTCGTAAAGCGTAGGTCGCCGGTTCGATCCCGGCAGGTGGCTCCAGGTATAAAATTCCATTAAAACCACTATACATAGTCAAAACCAGATAAAAAAGCGTATAATATAAGAGCAACTATATGAGTACAATCGCTAAAATCAAGAAAGAACTTACCAGTCAAAAATTTTTTAAAGATGGCTGGTTTCTTGGTTTACTGACTCTTATTGTGTTTGGCAATGTATTTATTGTTGGTTGGTCTCTAACACATATTCGGTTTACTTCTATTGAGTTACCTGTGCGTTTTACATCACTATCTAACTTTGATCAGCTTGGAGCGTGGTATAGGCTGTATGAGATTGCTACCATATCTGTCGTTATAACAGTTATAAATATATTTCTAGCAGTACTACTTTATAGAAAAAATCGTATTTTAAGTATTTTTCTAACTATTACGACTCTAATGGTGGTGATTCTGGCAATAGCTATCTTACTTGGATTTACGGTAATCAAATATGGCACAAATTAGTACGTCACAACTTCAAAAACCCGTTCGGTTTGCTGACACGCGGTTGTTTTACCGTATTTTTGAAATTATTCCTGGCCTCGTCACCTGGTTGTTCTTATTGAGTCCAATTGTTTTGAGTCTTTTTTGGCCAATTGGTGTGGCATACTTTATTATTGCCTTCGATTTATTCTGGCTGGCCAAATCTATAAGAATGAGCTTTTCACTTTTAGCAGGCTACAAGCGAACACGAGAAGCTGAAAGAACCGACTGGAATGCACGTCTTGAGGAGTTGTCAGACATAGGTAGCTCTCTTAAGCATACTTACGAAAGGTTACAAAGTGCAAGAGAACGCAAAGCACATGCTTCACACATCAAGAACTTAACTATTGAAGTAGAGAGACTAGAGCTTTTGAGTAAGCACCAGAAAACGATTCTAGACCCATCTCGAGTGTGGCAATGTATGATCATGCCAGTCTATAACGAATCCGTTGATATCGTAGAGCCATCTATAGAGGCAATTCTCAATTCTGAGTATGATGCCAAGAAAATAGTGTTTGTTCTAACCTATGAACAGAGGGGTGGTGAGGCTGCTAAAAAAACTGCTCTAGCTCTAGAGAAAAAATTTGCAAGTCAGTTCGGTGTTTATAAAACCTACGAACATCCTGATGGCATTGAAGGAGAAATAAAAGGCAAGGGCCCAAATATATCGTACGCAGGTAAAAAAATCCTTAAAGATATTATAAAAATGGGCATTTCAATAAGTGATGTTATTGTTACTACATTAGACTGTGATAACAGGGTTCATACACAATATTTGAGTCGATTGAGTTATGCTTTTTGCATTAGTCCAAACAGAAAACATACGTCATTTCAGCCGCTGACTTTATTCTTTAATAATCTCTGGGATGTACCGGCGCCAATGCGCGTCATCGCTACCGGTAACTCTTTTTGGGTTATGATTGAAAGTGTCAGGCAGGGTCGTTTGCGAAACTTTGCCTCGCATGCCCAGCCACTTGAGGCACTTGTAGAAACAGATTTTTGGTCACTCACAAGTCCCGTAGAAGATGGTCATCAATTCTATCGAAGCTTTTTTACATTTAATGGTGATTATCTGGTAGAGCCACTTTTTTTACCTATCTATCAAGATGCAGTGCTGGCTAGCAAATATCACCGTACCTTCATTGCTCAATTTAAACAGTTACAACGATGGGCTTATGGTGTAAGTGACTTTCCTTACGTTGTGCAAAATTCTGTGAAGAATACAGAAATTCCTTGGAGTAGTAAGCTTCTGCAAATAGGTAGGTTGTTTGAAGGACATTTTAGCTGGGCGACAGCACCACTGATTTTGACCTTTGCAGCCTGGACACCGTTGTATCTCAATACTGCATATAACAAGCAAGCCATAGCTCATCAGTTGCCAATTGTGGCCTCCAATATTCTCACCCTAGCAACTATCGGTTTGTTTTCAACTATCTGGATAAGTTTTATTATGATGCCAAAGCGCCCAGCTCGCCACAAGCCATACAAGGTGATATTTATGATTTTACAGTGGGTTTTGGTACCAATAACAGCTATTGTATTTGGTGCTTTTGCGGCTATTAGCGCTCAAACTCGCCTGATGTTTGGTAGGTATCTCGGATTTTATGTCACGGAAAAGGCTGTTAAGAAGTGATTTATCTTGTCGCTCTCATTACTACCTTTGCCCTGACTGTACTTCTCGTGCCACTTGTGAAGAAGGTTGCTTTTCGGGTTGGGGCAGTAGACTTACCGCAAAAAAACAGTCGTAAAATTCACACAAAAGCTATGGCTCGAGGCGGTGGTGTTGCAATATATATAGCCTTTGTTATTACAACCTTTATTCTCGTGCCCTCACATAGTCCAGAGTACTGGGGCTTACTATTTGCAGCGACGGCCGTACTAATTGTTGGTTTCATTGATGATATGCAAAGCCTCAACCCTTGGGTGAAGTTGCTTGTACAGATTGTGGCTGCAGTTGTAGCATTTAGTTTCTTTGGCATCAGAATAGAGGCAGTGACAAGCCCGGTTGGTCAAAGCTTAGTTTTTACTGATCCTAATGTTACGTTTACCCTGGCAAGCCATTTGGTATCAATAAACTTCATTGCATTACTACTAACAACTGTTTGGCTGGTAGGTATGACCAACACCATGAATTTTGTTGATGGAATTGATGGTTTATCTGGTGGAATCGCCGCCATAGCCGCAGTAGTTATGTTTTTTTTGGCCTTAAGCCCTGGTGTTGGTCAGGCGCAAACAGCAGTTGTCTCGATAGCACTAGCCGGCGGTTGTATTGGATATTTGGTATATAATTTTTACCCAGCAAAAATATTTAATGGTGACTCTGGTGCCTATTTTCTTGGTATGACACTGGGTATTATCGCGATATTTTCTGGTGGTAAGCTGGCTACAGCTGCCTTAGTTTTGGGAGTACCTATTATTGATGCGCTCTGGGCGGCCTTACGACGCATTCTAGCGGGTCGATCACCATTCTCTGCAGATAGAGGTCATTTGCACTTCTTATTGCTTGACGTCGGCTTTACACAGCGCCAAGCAGCCTTGTTAATTTACTCACTCTGTATTATTTTTGGTATTATTGCTTTAGTTGCTTCACCGAGCCAAAAAATAGTTGCCATTTTTGCCCTAGTTATTGTTAGTATGTTGCTTTTAACAGTACTTACTATTATTCAGCGCCGTAAAACCAACGTTTCTTGATTGACAACTCGGGCTGAGCTATGGTAAGCTTGGGTTTAAGAGGGTAGTAAATATTGTGAATGGTAAGAACCTTCAGGAATTAATTAAAAATCTCCAGGTGTTTTATAAGTGTCCTTCATGTGGGTCTCAGTATCAGCATGAGGATATCACTTTTCTGGGGCGTGTTGATGAGCACTGTTTTATGCAGTTAACCTGTACGGAGTGCTCGTTGCCAATTTTGGCCACTGTTTTACTCAGTAGCCAGCTAGGTAATCAACTCAGTAACGCATCAATGCCTGATAGTTTTTATGCCAATAAAATTAACAAACCAGATCTCAGTAGAGGAGAGAAGAAACATTTTTCTACTTTCGAACCTATCTCAGCCGTTGAGATAGCCGAATTGCATCTCTACTTATCTGATCACCCCACAGATTTACTTACCCATTTTTAATTACTACTATGGAAAAAACAACACTTACAGCCCAAGCCCGAGATATATTCGGAAAAAAATTAGCTATTTCTCGTAAGAACGGTAGCTTGCCAGCTATTGTCTATGGTCAAGATAAAGATAATGAGCCAATTTTTCTGAATACTCATGATTTTAGCCGTACATATACCAAGGCAGGGCATAACACTATTATTGATCTTAAGATTGATCAGAATGCATCTGACAACGTTCTTATTCAAGATGTCTCACACGACCCTCTAACGGGCGAGCTAACTCACGCTGACTTATATCGGGTCAATATGAGTGAAGCTATTAAAACGACTGTACCGCTTCACTTTGTAGGTGATGCGCCAGCTGTCTATCAACAAGAAGGTACCTTGCTTACAAATATTGAAGAAGTAGAAGTAGAAACTTTACCAGGTAAATTACCTTCAAGTATTGAAGTTGATATTTCTAGCCTTGATGATTTTGAAAAAACCATACATATACGTGATCTTATTGTTCCGGAGGGCGTTGAGGTATTGATTGACGGAGATGAATTGATCTGTAAGGTTGAGCCACCCCGTTCTGAAGCAGAAATGGAAGCTCTAAATGAAGATATTGTAGAAGAAATTCCAGCTGAAGAGGGCGCTGAAGCCGAAGAGGGCGCTGAAGTAAAAGAAGGTGACGAAAAAGCTGACCAAGCAACTGAGAAATCAGACAAGTAACTCTAGTTCACTTGTTGCACTAAAAAAGAACCGAAAGGTTCTTTTTTAGTGCGGTAATTTAGTACAGTATAGTGCCAGCGTATTTTCGGTTTATGTTTGTATTTATAGATATATTTTGTTAGTATATTTATATGCAACCAGAAGCTATATTGTCACAAAAACCACAAGACTATTCAACTATCTATATTGATATGGATTCATACTTTGCATCTGTAGAACAATTCTATCACCCTAAGCTTCGCGGTAAACCTGTTGGGGTAGCGTCTGGTGCGAGTCTTGGTGCAAGCATTATTGCTGCCTCATATGATGCCAAAGCCAAGGGTATACGTACCGGCACAAAGGTATGTAGGGCACTTGAGCTGTGTCCTGGTATACAAATTGTAGAGGGTAGCCCAGACTTTTATAGGGCGGTACACCGTGAGTTTATGACTATTTTACATAACACTATTTGCTTCGTACAACCCAAAGGAATTGACGAAGCTTACCTAAAAGTTCCATCATATGCTCAAAACAGAGAGTCAGTTTTTGCTTTAGTAAAAGAAATAAAAGCTAGTTTGTTTAAAAAATATAATGAACATATATGTTGTTCTATAGGCATTGCAACGAATATATGGCTAGCCAAACTCGCTGCCAGTAGTCATAAGCCAAAAGGGCTTACATGTCTCACTTTAGTTAATGATATACCGGGTTTTTATTGCGGGCTTAACTTAACTGACTTAACAGGCGTGGGTAATAGAATGGCTAAGCAATTTTCTTATCAAGGAATATATACGCCAGTAGATTTATATATGTCTTCGTGGCAAACACTTGGCAGACACTTTGGTATTAATGGCCATAAATGGTACTTAAGGATGCGTGGTTTTGAAGTAGATTTGTCTATTATTAAGCCCCAAAAATCACTCGGCCACCAGGTTACAATGGGTGAGTATAGGCCATCGGGTATAAAAGAAATTACAACATTTATAATTAAGATATGCGAAACACTTGGTAAAAGACTTAGATATAAAACACTTAGAGCACAGGCCATACACATTTCATTATATTTTGAAGACCAAATAAGTTGGCATAATAAGATTGAAAAGCTAAATGCATTTGATGATAATGAATCAATAATAAGTTATTCAATACTGTTGTTAAAAAAACTAAATAATCATTCAGCTGTTAAGAAAATTTCTATGACCCTGTATTGTCTCACTGATGTTTGGCAACTTCAGTTTGAGCCTATTGCTTGTAGTGATAATGATAGCATGATATCTCAGGCTCTTGATAAGATAGAAAGGCAGTTTAGTACCTCTATAACTTCAAGGGGTAGTACACTATTTGAAAAATCATATAGTCTCAATAGGGTTGGTTTTGCTGGAGATATACTGAGAGAGACTGCGCAAAATTAGGTTGCAACTACTAATATAGTTGTATTTATAACAACTTAATGTAAATTATACATTTTGATTGCAAACTTGTTTAATACAAGATATAATTTCCAGATTGAATCATTATTCATATTACTTGATTCAATGTATTTAGGGCAATTAGCTCAGTTGGCTAGAGCGTTTCCTTGACGTGGAAGAGGTCACAGGTTCGAGTCCTGTATTGCCCACCAAGTTATTATTTGTTATACTACTTGTAGTTAAATAGGGTGAAAGTAGGCGGATTCACTACTCGCTGAAGCCCCGCAGGTATATGGCGTACATATGCACAAGAGAGATCCGTATAAACCACCAGGATAAGCTCGGTGGAACCTTCCAAAGAAATTTTGGAACCGAGCATAATAGGTGGTTTTTATTATAAAAAATAGGAGAAACATTATGAAAGAAGATAGTTTACATGAAATTCGCCATAGCTTAGCCCACATACTTGCTTCTGTCATGCAAAAGAGGTACCCAGAAGCTCAGTTTGGTGTTGGGCCGGTGGTAGAGAACGGATTTTATTATGATATGGTCTTAGAAAGTCCCGTAGAGCTTGGTGACCTGCCAAAGATTCGTAAAGAGATGCAAAAAATGATTAGTCAAAAGCTTGATTTTGTACAAGAAGAGTGGCCCATAGATAAGGCTATTGAGTATTTTACTCTGCATAAGCAAGATTTTAAGGTAGAACTATTAAAAGACCTGAAAGAAAAAGGTATAACTGCAGTGACAGACAGTGGAGATGTTGATTTGATAGAGGATACAGAGAGTGTAACTACTGTAACGGTGTATAAAACTGGTGATTTTGTAGATTTGTGTCGCGGTCCTCATGTTAAGAACACCTCAGAAATTGATGTAAAAGCCTTTGATTTAACCAAGGTAGCCGGAGCGTACTGGAGAGGGAATGAAAACAACCCACAGATGCAACGAATTTATGGTGTAGCTTTTACAACAGAAGTTGAATTGGTGAAATATAAAGAAATGCTCATAGAAGCTGAGAAGCGTGATCATCGAAAACTAGGTAAAGAGCTCGATCTATTTACGTTTTCTGAACTCATTGGTCCTGGTCTTCCACTCTGGAGTCCGCGAGGGACAATTTTACGTAATGAGCTCGACAGGTTTGTCCAGGAGATGCGTGATGAGTATGGTTTTGAAGAGGTAACCTCCACACATATCACCAAAAAAGATGCTTATATTACCAGTGGTCACTGGGATAAGTTTAAAGATCAGCTGTTTAAGATCAAAACTCGAGAGGGTCACGACTTTGCAATGAAGCCGATGAGTTGCCCACATCACACCCAGATTTTTGATAGCCGCCCTAGGAGTTATCGAGAGATGCCAGTACGTTATCGGGAGACTACAATGGTGTATCGTGATGAACAGTCTGGCGAGCTACACGGACTTTCTCGCGTACGATCGATCACTCAAGATGATGCTCATATTTTCTGTCGACCCGGCCAAGTAGAAGGCGAAGTAAATAAGGTGTGGGATATTATTGAACGATACTGGGAAGCCTTTAGAATTACTTTGAAGGTGCGTTTATCAACACATGACCCAAAGAACATGAAAGGATACTTAGGAGAAGAGAACCAATGGGATGATGCAGTAAGTCAGCTCAAAGCGGTTATCGAAAACAAAGGTATTGAGTATTCTGTTGCGCCTGGTGATGCTGCATTTTATGGACCAAAGATTGACTTTATCGGTGCCGATTCAATAGGTAGAGAATTTCAGGCTTCTACAGTTCAGCTCGATTTTAATATGCCTGATCGATTTGGATTACACTATATAGATGAGAATGGCGATAAAGATACTCCTGTGATGGTTCACTGCGCGATCAATGGATCGCTTGAACGCGGCATAGCGCTATTGATTGAGCACTTCGCAGGAGCATTCCCATTATGGTTAGCTCCAGAACAAGTACGTATTATTCCGGTGTCAGAAAAGTTTAATGACTATGGCAATGAGGTAAGGGCAAAACTAAAAGAGCAAGGAGTGCGGGTAGAGATTGATGATTCAAATGAGTCGCTTGGTAAGCGGATACGTAACTCAGAAATGTATAAGGTACCATATACCCTTGTCGTTGGTGAAAAAGAACAAGATTCTAATACTATTTCAGTGCGTAAATATGGTGACGGTGATCTGGGAACTCAAAAAATTGATGATTTTACTACAACACTATTACAAAACATCAAAAATAGAACTTTATAGGAAAATAGCGTGAAAAAAGTAGTTGTTATATTGGGGCCAACAGCATCTGGAAAGACCTGTATGTCTATTAAACTCGCTCAAAAGTTCGATGGAGAGATTATTTGCGCTGATTCTAGAACGATTTACACAGGTATGGACATCGGTACGGCAAAACCGACTATTCGAGAGAGGAATGAGATACCTCATCATCTCTTGGATATAACCACTCCCGATAAGCCGTTTAGCGCCGCACAGTTTAAAAATGCAGCCCAGTTGGCAATTGATGATATTCAATCAAGAGGTAGGCTGCCTTTTCTGGTTGGAGGTAGTGGGATGTATATTGATTCGGTTATATTTAACTACGGCTTTCGTGATGATATGAATAGTCTCCAAAAAGGAGAGTTGGAGGCTATGTCTTTGGCTGAGCTACGGTTGCTGGCAGCAAAAAAATATCCGATAGAGTTTAGACAGATTGATCATAAGAATCGCCGTCGAGTCGAGCAATTAATTTGTAAAGGGCCTAGCAAAGACGAAGACAGATTACGTGCCAAAATTGATTCATTAGTACTAGGGCTTGATGTAAATAAGGCTGTATTAAAGCAAAATATAGCAAAAAGAACAAATTCAATGTTGAGCAAAAACTTTATACAAGAAGTAGAAGATTTGAGAACTAGATTTGGCGATACTGACATACTGTCTCATACGACTGGTTATTCAGAAATTATCGATTATCTTGATAAAAAGCTTGATAAAGAAGATTTGGAAGCAAGTATTAATTCGTCTACTTGGCAACTGGTACGTAAGCAACTTACTTGGTTTAAGCGTAATACATTTATTACCTGGATAAATAGTGAAAATGAGGCAGTACAGTATATATCGGAATATTTAGAGGTTAAGTAGCTGTAGCTCTGATACAATATATCTATGAGAAAAACACTAGCTATTACATCTGCAAAGCTTATTAAGGCCGGCGGAAAAGTTTTTCGTAAGCAAGGTACTGCTTTACCGGGGCTGCTAGCAGAAAAGATTGACCCTGACTTGCTTTCTAAGCTAGTGAAGGATAATTTTCCTAAAGGCATAATTGTAGTAACTGGCACAAATGGTAAGACCACTACGAGTAAAATGATCGGTGACTGCCTAGCAATGTCTGATATATCGTTTATACGTAATACGGCAGGCTCTAATCTTAGAAGGGGTATTATTGCAACCATACTGGCACATTCAAATACAAAAGGGTATTGTACGGCTGATATGGCTATATTTGAAGTAGATGAAGCGTATATACCGATTGTCTGTAACGAACTACAGCCAAAGATGATTGTAGTTACAAATCTATTTAGAGATCAGCTTGATAGATATGGTGAACTAGACTCAATAGCAAAGAAATTTTCAGAAACATTCAAAAAACTTCAAACTACTCTAGTATTAAATGCAGATGATCCGCTAGTAGCCAGCTTAGGACGATCAGCTAGTAATCCAACATTATATTTTGGCATTTCAGACTACTCGGGTGAAAAAATTGAGAATGACCATACAGCTGATAGTGTATTTACAAACGTAAACGGTGAAAAGTTGCATTATTTACAACGATACTTTGGGCATATTGGCATTTATACCTCAAAAAACTCAGACTACTCACGTCCAAAACCTGACTTTGATTTAACTAAAATGCGCAAAATGAGCAGTCAGTCATCAAAATTTGATGTAAAAACATCAACAGAAACGTTTTCATTAGATTTATCACAGCCAGGGCTATACAATATCTATAACTGTTTGGCTGCATTAACGGTATTAAGTAGTGTTGGTGTGAATTATGACTTGATTAGTGATTCATTTACTCATACTGAAGCAGCTTTTGGTAGAGGTGAAGTACTGCAATACAATAAAAAATCCCTTCAGTTGCTTCTCATTAAAAACCCAACGGGTTTTAATCAGATAATACAGACTTTTCTCAAGCAAAAACCACAAACTAACCCAGTATTAATCTGCATTAATGACAATATTGCTGATGGGAGAGATGTTTCTTGGCTGTGGGATAGTGCATTAGAAGATATTAAGTCATATTCAGGAAAAATAATTGTTAGTGGTACTCGTGCTTATGATATGGCATTAAGATTAAAGTATGCAGGTTTTGATGTGTCTAGCTTGAGTATTGAGCCAGACCTTAAAAAAGCTCTTATATTGTTAACTCACAGCCTTAAAGTCTCTGAAACTGGCTATGTTTTACCGACGTACACGGCAATGTTGTCTCTTAGAGAATTAATTGCGAGCCAGGGTAATCATCAAGTAAAGGATATGTCAGAATGAAACCAATCAAAATACTGCACTTATATCCAGATAGAATGAATATCTACGGTGATTTTGGTAATATTATCGCTTTAACTAAGCGAATGGAGTGGAGAAACATTAGTTTTGAATATCATACTTCATCAGTTGGTGACAAACTTCAATCAGACTATGACCTTATTTTTATGGGAGGAGGTCAAGATAAGGGGCAGGTGGCTGTAGCAAAAGATTTGCAATCAAAATCATCGGTCTTACATGATCATCAAATGAGAGATGTACCAATTTTAACGATATGTGGGGCTTATCAGCTATTTGGTAAGTATTTTATTACTGTTGAAGACGAAGAAATACCAGGTATAGGCTTGTTTAATGTTGTCACAAAAGCAACAGAATATAGAATGATCGGAAATATAGTTATATCAAGTGATATATTTGGTGAAATGGTAGGTTTTGAGAATCATAGTGGTGAGACAGAACTCTTGAGCGGGGCAACTCCACTCGGAAAAGTAATCAAGGGCTACGGCAATACAAAAACATCAGACTATGAGGGAGTAATAGAGAAAAACGCTATTGGTACTTATTTTCATGGTTCGTTTTTACCAAAAAACCCTTCTGTTGCTGACTACCTTATTGAAAAAGCCATACAACTTCAAGCTCCTAACTACACACTAGACTCACTTGATGATTGGCTGGAGAGTGAGTCATCAAATATTTCAAAAGAACGCTAAAGAATATTACAGTTATTAAATAATTGGGTTGGAATATGTGTTCAGTTTGGTGTATAATCAGGTTAGAAATGTTAGTGTTCAATAAGTGAACAATAATGACTAACTTGTGAGGGAGAATCTATGTTTGAACAATTGTTTGGATCAAAGACGCGCGTCAAGTTGCTCAGCTTGTTTTATAACAATCCTGAGAGACCTTTTTATGTGCGTGAGATAACTCGCAAGATTGACGAGCAGATTAACTCTGTACGCCGTGAACTTCAAAATTTACTCAATATAGGAATCGTTAGTTCTGTACAACAAGGCAATCGACTTTACTATGAAGTAAATCAAAAGTATAAGTTTCATACTGAACTGCAATCAATATTCTCTAAGATACCTGCAAAGTCGAAAGCGATAAAACAGACTAAAGAAGATGATCAGATAATCAAACGTATTCAAAAAGCCGGTAACGTGCGCATGTTATTTTTAACTGGAGCATTTGTACGGGGTAGCAATCAACAAATCGATATTTTTATTGTGGGTGACATGAATAGTGCCAAACTCTCACATATAATAGGTGAGATGGAAAAAGAAATGACTAGAGAACTTAATTATACAGCTATGCGTCTTGAAGACTTTGACTATAGACGCAATCTTAGTGATAGGTTTTTGACAGATATATTAGATGCTAAAAAAGTTGTTCTGTATGATAATCTTGGTATTTTTAATACACCAGTCAATCAGGCTGTTGGCGTAGAATCGATTAGTACCGCAGCTCCTGAGCAGACAACCCATGTAAGCGTAGCATCTGAAGAGAGTGTACAGAAATGAAAGACACCAAACGACACGTTGTTGTAGTCTCACCCCTAACGTTTATCTATTTATTACTCACAATTGCCTTTGTATGGGTGATATTTCAGATATCAGGCATTATTATTTCACTTGCTGTAGCAGGTATTTTTGCTGTTGCACTGAATCCGATCGTCTCGAGTATTGAAAGAAGGTTACATATCAGAAGGGGCTATGCGGTTGCGATGGTTGTCTTGAGTATTGTTGCTTTTTTTGTACTGATAATTGCGCTCATTATTCCGAGTACAATCTCACAGGCAAAGACATTATCAACCAACTGGCCAACCTATCAGCAACAGATTAAAGAGTTTTCATCTCATCAGTCATACACTCGTTTTGCTTATCAAGAAGGCACTAAGTGGCTTGATCGTAATTCTGAAAAAATCAGCTCAAACGCAGCAACTATTTCGGTTGGTGTTGCTGGTGGTCTGTTTAGTTTCTTAACCTTCTTTATTTTTCTCATATATATGCTAGCGAGTGGACGAAAGTTTGCTGTTATTCTATCTGGAATGTTACCGAAAGCAGCTTGGCGTGAGCAGTTTGTAAAACTTCTGCATGATGTTTCTAGTAAGTTAGGGTATTGGCTAAGAGGGCAGGCGATACTATCTCTCATTATCTTTGTAGTATCATACATTGGCTTACTTGTGCTTGGGGTCGATTATGCCCTCACTCTGGCTTTATTTGCGGGGCTTATGGAGGCCGTTCCGATGGTTGGGGCATACCTAGGGGCTATTCCGGCTGTTCTTGTGGCGATCCTAACAGGCTCACCACTCAAAGGCTTAATCGTGGCTTTGTTTTTCTTAATTTTGCAACAAATTGAAGGTAATATAGTCGTCCCACAGGTAATGAAGAGAGCGGTCGGGGTACATCCAATGCTTATTTTACTTGCCGCCCTAATTGGTGGCACGTTACTTGGTTTTGTTGGTGTATTGATCGCCGTACCAGTTACAGCAGCAGGCTCAGTCATTATTGGTAGTTTGTATAAATATTACTATGATCAAATTGAGAAATAAGTAGACAATTCTTGGTATAATAGACATATGGAAATTACAAAAATAGACGAAAACGGATTCTCGCTGAGTTCTAAATCAATTGAAGTTGCTTTAGATGCTCAATATGATAAAGCAGATGTAGTACTAATGAGTCGGTCTTCTGAAAAGCTCAAAAAATCAGAGGCAATATTATTTGATTCGCCCGGTGAATATGAAGTTAAGAATTGTATGATTGATGCTATTGATCTGGGCGAGGGTAATACGGGTTTTAGTATATTAACCGAAGATATTCGTATTGCCTATATTGATGGTGTGATAGACGTACTGTCTGATGCTCAGGTAGAAGGCTTTGCTTCAGTAGACATCTTAATAATTCCGTTAGTTGGAGAAAAAGTAGAAACAACAACTAAGATCATTAATCAAATTGAGCCAAAGGTTGTTATTCCTCATCATTACACACCCGAACAGTTGAAGTTCTTATCTGATGAATTTGGTGTAGAGCAAGAAGTTGTTACGAAATGTAAACTGACCAAAAAAGAATTAGTTGAGAATGAACAGCAACGACTTGTTGTTTTGTCGTAGACATTAGTCAGTTATCTGATTGTGTAATAAGTCATCAAAAGAGTACAGATATAAAAAAAAGAGGCTACTTATGCCTCTTTTTTTGATTCTTTGGCTGTAACTGCAGCGAGTTCTTTTGCATCTATTTCATTTTGATACTTCTTGAGAGTACGAATAGTAGAAGCAGCTAGCTTTAAGCGAACCTTCTGACCGTCTATGATCAGTGTTTTTGTTTGCAGGTTTGGTTTCCAGGCTTTCTTGGTCGCTCGCAATGAATGTGAACGATTATTACCAAACTGCTTTCCTTTACCGGTGATATCGCATTTGTATGACATAAGCTAAAAATTAACTTTATCATCTTACCATACCAGTCGGAGGTATGCAATACTGACGGGTAGACAAAAATCTGCTAGTATAAGAAGAGTTATGGACTTAAATGTTGTAGCAATTGTCGTATATTTAGGAATCGTTATTATTGCGCTAACGGTGCATGAGTTTTGCCATGCTTGGGCAGGGCATATGCTTGGCGATGTGACCGCCAAGCATGAGGGGCGTCTAACCCTGAACCCTTTAGCTCATATAGATCCTTTTTCAACACTTCTTTTACCTGTCGCCTTGATTTTGATTGGCTCGCCTGTAGTATTTGGGGCAGCTAAACCTGTACCATTTAATCCGTACGCAGTGCGTTATGGTAAGTGGGGGGCAGCACTGGTTGCAGTGGCTGGGCCGTTTAGTAACTTATTCATGGCAATCGTTGTGGGTACATATTTACGTTTTATCCCTCTTTCAGGTTTATCTGCACAGATATTATTACAATTTGTACTGATTAATCTGGCTTTCTTTGTATTTAATATGATTCCTATACCACCACTTGATGGCTCAAGGGTATTGTATGCTGCCGTACCACCATCTGTACAAGATATTATGGATCAAATTGAGCGTTACGGCATAATTGTAATATTTGCCTTCTTGTTTATTGCATATCGTTTTCTATCACCGTTTATTCTATCAGCAGTGACAGGTTTGGCAGGTCTTATTTTGGGCCATCCAATTATGCTACAATAAGACTACGTCTGCTGCGCTCGTATTATTACCTTTATAACTTTTTCTGATTAAGCATAACTCCGGGAGCTCTAGATTGCTCTTGATTAATTTCAAGATGCTGCGGGCACCCACCTATTATTTTTGTAGGAAAGGGTTATTCATAAGGTCTAGCGGCGTCGGCGGGCCTGCAATTATTCACGTATAATTTTTTTATATCAGTTTAAACTGTCGTTTGAGCTTTTTTTCATCATCAATGTGTGAGGCGACGATTAATTTTATTTCACTATGTAAATTATATTGTTTGCGTAGGTTTTCGATTAGCTTCTGAGGGTTATAGGGGAGAATCCAGATACCTTTGGTGTAGTTTATAAAATTATGGCGTTTTAGGGTAAGGATTACTTGGTTACGAATGGCTTTTTGCGATTCTGGTAAATCATAAGTAACGAAATACCAACGACCACCCCAGCGTGAAGTATCAATCTCTCCCTGAATGGTCTGAGCGGCCTTGATACGATCAAGCCCTTTTTGAGTGATTTTATATATTTTTTCGGTATCCACTATACCAACTGATACATAACCTTGCTTTGCCAGTAAGCTACAGGTATCAATGATGCGTCTTCTTGAAGTAGTAGATTGTACAGTAGAACTATAGGATTCAAGCAATGGCTTGCTGCGCTCTAGCTCACTTAAGCTAATAAATTTCTTGGTCGCAATGGTTTGGAGTATCTGGGCTGTCTTGTTCATAGTTTTTTCATAAGTAGAATGTATTACATATATAGTATGTCATAGCATAAGAAATATGTATATATTTGAAGCTGGGTTTGGGTTGTTTTCTTCTGTAGGTATGGGATAATTATGTGAGGAAATATATGTATACTTCAAACAGAACTAGTCAAAACAAGAAATCGTATTATGAAAAGTACCCTCGTACTGGGGATTGCCAATTTTGCCTATTTAAGGGTGACGAGATAGTGAAAGAAATTGGTGATTTCTTGATTGTTCGTAATAAGTTTCAATATGACATTTTTGATATGTGCGAGGTGGTAGATCATCTGATGGTGACACCCAAAGAACATACCGAGAAGCTAAGTACACTATCTAATGCGTCCCTGAAGGATTTTATAAAGATTCTAACTGACTATGAAGATCAAGAATATAATGTTTTTTTTCGAGAACCAAAGAGTCAAATAAAGACTGTCAGTCATCATCATACGCATCTTTTGAAGCTAGGAAAGCGTTTGCAAACAATTAATTATACAAAAGATCCTTATATGCTGACATATAGCTAGGAGTTTGAGTATCAGCAGGGTGTGGCGCAGTTGGTAGCGCGTACGGCTGGGGGCCGTGAGGTCGCAGGTTCGAGCCCTGTCACCCTGACCAAAAAATGCTATGATATATCTATGAACCCAAAAGACACTTGGCCTACAGACGAGAGTAACAATTCATCTTTACCAGCTAAACCTGCCTTAGATCTAAATAAGCTGGCGGGACAAAATCGTGCGGATCAGTCCAGTGGCATACAAGAACAATTGAATGATGCAGAAATTATAGATATTGAAGCTAGGCTGAAACAGATGTGCCGAAATGAGCAAAAAGTTGCAGATAAGGAGCTGTATAAAAGTGAAGTCAGAGAAAATCTCTTCAAACATGCAAAAAGCTACTTAAACTTACCAGAGGTACCCAGAGTTCTTTACCCTGGCTGTGATACTGACGTCACGGTAGCTGATGTGTTTGGCAAAGACACGGTTGATCATTTAGATCTTAATAACGATTCGATGGCTACTTTGAAAAAAGAAGGCTACAGAGTATTTGCCTGTAATTCAGAAAAATATCAATCTGCTGAACCCTATGATCTAATTGTTTTTTGGAACTCTGGTTCGACACCTGGTAGCCTACTTGAACAAATCAAACCTGGTGGGTATGTATTAGCCAATAATTACCATGGTTCTGCTAATATAATTTCAGAAAATCTGGGGTTTGAGTTAATCGCTGGTTTTGATAATGATCGTATGTATAGTCCTGGTGAAATGAAAAATTGGATTGGATCGGATTACATGCTTGTTGACCGTGAAGCTAAGATACAAAAGTTAACTAAAGAAGAGGCTAAACGAGTAGAGGATCAAACAGTAGTAGAATCTCCGCACGCTCCAGATAATTTGTTTGTATTTCAAAAGAAGTCTTAATCGCTTGTTGTATTTCAAATCTTGTTGATTCAGCATTGAAATCTAGTTTTAGATTCCTGATATACTAAAAGGCATGAATACACCCAAGCTTTCATTGGCACTAGTCGTAAAGAACGAAGAAGCTATGCTTGAGAGGTGCTTAGAGAGCGTTAAAGACGTGGTCGATGAAATTGTGATTTACTAGTGGTTCATTAGCGCCTACAGGTGAAAACACTCGCAATGTAGCCTTGCTTGCAGCGGGTATGGTGTTTGCAGGTATAGGTACTCTTTATGTTCTTTTCCGTAAGAGATTGATAGTAAAAAAAATAGTTAGATTTTAATTGAGTGTAGTTCTTGTGCTGTACATTTTGTATCTTTGAGATTATTCTAGGGGTATATGAGTAATATTATTAAATTTACTATTATTTTTGGCGTGTTTGGTTGTTATGTGTGGTACCTCAACAGCTTGCAGGCTAGGATTGGTGTAGAGCTTAGTCAATTAACTAATATTTACGCACATTCAGTAGAAATCGCTGCCCAAAGTTCTCGATAAGTAGTTAGCCAGATGCTATACTTATGTTTATGAAAGATTCTGTATTTACTAAAATGCTTAAGGGTGAAATACCAAGAGAAATTATCTATCAAGATGATATCTGTTTTATTATTCCTACTATTGCTCCACACACAGAAGGGCATTGTATGGTCATACCTATCAAGCAAGTAGAGGATTGGGAAGATTTAGATGTACCAACTTATCAACATTGTATGTTGATAGTGCAAAAACTAGGCCGAACTCTTAAGAAGTTATATGATTGCCCAAAAGTTGGAGTAGAGATAGTAGGTTTTGAGGTACCTCATACACATATCCATGTTATTCCTTTTTATAAAATAGAAGACATGAATAATACAAGTGCAAAAACCGTTGAATTTACTCAACTCAAAGCGGTAGCTAACGCAATTCGTAATGCATTACAAACTCAAGAAGGCTTAAGCTAATGCTATTAATTGTAATTATTCTTGCTATTATTCAAGGTATTACTGAGTTTTTGCCGATTAGTTCCTCAGCTCATTTATTACTTGTACCGTGGGTTTTTAATCTTACTGACCCGGGGCTTGCCTTTGATGCAGCAATACATATTGGTACAGCACTTGCTCTCCTAGTATTTTTTGGTAAAGAGTTTTGGGTAATGGTGAAGAAAAAAGATAAGTTGCTCTGGTATATTATTGCTGCATCAGTACCTGCAGCAGTTATTGGTTTTTTTGGTGATAAGTTTATAGAGAAGTATCTACATGCCAGTAGTTTTGCACCATTGATTGTTGGTATTGGTATGATTATCTTTAGTTTTCTCTTATATTATGTAGATAAAGTTGGTGAAAAGAATGAAGGTGTTGAGAAAATTACACTAAAACAAAGTTTAATTGTAGGGTTTGCACAAGTACTAGCATTTATTCCAGGTGCATCACGCTCTGGTATTACAATTACTGCCGGGCTATGGCTTGGTTTTAAAAGAGAAGATGCCGCGCGTTTTAGTTTTTTACTAGCCACTCCAATTTCACTTGGCGCAGGTTTATATAAAGCCTACGAACTGGTTAAACACCCAAGTCAATCACTGAGTAATTTTGATTTGATTGTTGGTATAGTTGTGACATTTATTGTCGGTATAGTGGTGATAAAATGGTTGCTCGATTATCTAAAAAAGCACTCAATGTTGGTATTTGTTATTTATAGAGTAGTAGTTGGATTGCTGGTTGTAGGCTTATGGCTGATTCGACGATAAAAATTTTTTGTGATGGTGGATCACGAGGTAACCCGGGCCCATCGGCAGCAGGTGTAGTTTTTTTGTCTACAAAAGATGAAGTATTGGGTGAATTTAATGAATATTTTGGTCATCAAACGAACAATTATGCCGAATATAGTGCTGTTTTACTGGCACTGAGAAATCTAGGGGAGTATAAAGAAGAAAATATTGAGTTTTATCTAGATAGTCAGCTGGTAGTACGACAGCTAAATGGAGAGTATAAGGTAAAGAATGCTAATATCAAGCCACTATTTTTAGAAATCAAAGAAAATATTATTGGGTTGAATGTGACTTTTACGCATGTATATCGAGAAGATAATAAGCTCGCTGATGAACAAGTAAATATCTGCTTGGATAAACAAGCAGAACTCGACACATAGCCCTCAATCTGTTAGAATTTGTAACGAGTTAGTGGGTAATCGCTCTTTTGGTTTAATCAGAAGAGAGGAAAGTCCGAACAGCATAGAGTACAGTAGTTGCTAACGGCAACCAGGGGTAACCCTCGGGAAAGTGCCGCAGAAACAATACCGCTTCAATTTATTGGAGTAAGGGTGAAAAGAGTGAGGTAAGAGCTCACAGTGCTATATGGTGACATATGGCAGTGGTAAACCCTACTGGCTGCAAGATTATGGGCCCTTTCTACCTTTTGGTAGAAGAAGCTACTCGCTTCATATTCAGGGTATATCGCACGATTAGCGTTAAGCTAACGTTTGCCTCGGCAAAAGATAGATGATTACCGATTTTCACCTTGGTGAAGAAGACAAAATTCGGCTTATAGCTAACTCTCTATAAATACCCCTTGTTAAGGGGTATTTTGGTATAATAGGTTATATATGAAAAAACGTAGTGAATTATTTTTTAGAGTATTATTACTCCCTATTGATTACTTTATGATTGCAGCGGCTTTTGCTGCTGCCTTCTTGGTACGTCACGAGCAAAGTAAGCCACTTGCTTACCTTGTTAATGGTAAAAGTTTCTTGCGTATCATTTTGCCAGTATTAGTTTTGTGGCTAGTTATCTATGCGTTTGCTGGCCTGTACAAACTGCGCGCAACCAGATCAAGGCTACATGAAACAAGTAGAGTAATTATGGCTTCTGCTGTCGGGGTAATGTTACTTATTATTATAGATTTTTTTGCAGTTAACCCTATATTCCCATCCAAGGCTATTCCTATTTATGCCTTTGTATTTGCTGTTTTGTTTGTGAGTAATGCCCGATTTATTATATATGCCTTACAGCATTACTTATTTCGTTACAAGATTGGTGTGCATAATACATTAATTCTTGGTAAAGGATCGAGTAGAGTTGCTTTTGCTGCGGTTCTACAGAATGAGTCACCTGCTTATAGGATTGTTGAAAACGTACCTATTCGGTACGAACTATCGTCTGCATTTTTAACCGCATCAAACAAGCAGCATGCTCTTGATGATATATTCCTTCTTGAAGAGGGTGTACCTCAAGGTACTGTAACCAAGTTAATAAATTTTTGTCGACAAAACCAGCTTCAACTGCATATTATTCCAACTGTAGCAGAGCTATATGGTGCACAAATGCGTATGAGTAGAATAAAAAACCTACCTATTTTAGAGATAGTTTCAACACCCCTCGACGGGTGGGGAAGAATTATGAAAAGAGTATTTGATCTTGTATTGTTAGTGCCAGCACTAATAATAAGTTTACCAATAATGCTCGTGGTAGCTGTGTTTATTAAGCTTACAGATACGGGCCCAGTTTTCTATGGTCATGAAAGATTAACCAGATCTGGTAAAAAGATACGAGTTCTCAAATTTCGGACTATGAAACAAGCTTACTGTACAGGCGGAAAATATAGCGAAAAGAGCGACATAGAGGTACTCAAGACATTTGGAGATCCGCTACTTATTGAAGAGTTTCAACGAGACCAGAAAGTGAAGAATGATCCGAGAGTGAGTAAAGTAGGCAAGTTTTTGCGGGCGTCGAGTCTTGATGAATTACCTCAACTTCTTAATGTAATAAAGAGTGAATTAAGCTTTGTTGGCCCTCGCCCAATCGTAGAGGCAGAATTAGAACGTTATGGTGATGAGTCTGGTTTGTTTCTACATATTAAACCAGGTATAACGGGTCTTTGGCAGGTATCAGGGCGAAATGATATTATATATGATCAACGTGTAAAGCTTGATATTTATTACATCGAGAACTGGAGTATATGGCTTGATATAGCAATTATTCTTCGTACGATTCCGGTAATATTACTTCGAAAAAGTGGATATTAGAGGTACTAGTTATGAAGGTTGCATTAGTACATGATTGGTTAACAAACCTCGGTGGGGCCGAAAGAGTGGTTGCTGTATTGCACGAGATGTTTCCAGACGCACCAATTTATACAAGTGTATATGCCACCAAGCGTTTACCGCTACTAAAGGATGCCGATATCCGCACGTCTTGGTTGCAACACTGGCCACTGGCACAAAAAAAACATCAATTATACCCAATGCTCCGTACATTAGCTTTTGAAAGCTTTGATTTTAGCGAGTACGATCTAGTGATTTCCTCGAGTAGTGCTGAAGCCAAGGGTATTATTACTCCTACAGAAACCCTACATATTAGCTATATCCATACTCCTACTCGGTATTACTGGAGCGGGTACGATGATTATTTGCAAAATCCAGGTCTCGGCGTATTTAATCCGTTAGCAAAGATTATTTTACCAAAGGTAATAAAAAAAATGCGCCACTGGGACTTTGCTGCTGCTCAGCGCCCTGATGTATTGATCGCAAATTCAACTACCGTTGCAGAGCGCATAAGGCTTTATTATAAGCGTGATGCTCAGGTAGTGCACCCTCCTGTAGATGTTCAAAGATTTGCACAGCTTCAGAATGACGATAATGATTACTTTCTGGTTGTAAGTCGACTTATACCATATAAAAGAGTTGATTTGGCGGTTAGAGCTTGTACAAAACTTAATAAAAAACTTGTTGTAGTGGGTGGTGGATCAGAGTTAAAGAAGCTTAAGGCAATTGCTGGCCCGACCGTAGTGTTTCGAGGGCAATTGCCAGACCAAGAAGTTACTCGGTTATTTATGAATTGTAGGGCATTTATTTTTACTGCCTTTGAAGATTTCGGCATTACCCCTGTAGAAGCAATGGCTGCCGGTAAACCAGTAATAGCCTATGGCAAAGGGGGAGTTACTGACAGTGTTGTACACAAAACAACGGGTATTTTGTTTGACAATCAATCTGTTGAGTCATTGTGCTCTGCTATGGTGTTGTTTGAAAAAACACAGTTTGATAGTAAGAAGATCCGTACTCATTCTGAAAAGTTTAGTAATGAACAATTTACTAATGCAATTAATACTGTTATTCAAGAACACCTTTTATGAAGAAGATAAGACGCCCATCTTTATTGCCCGTAGCACTTGCTGTGTCTGCTGTATTACTGGGTGTGTATAGTATCTCATTGTATCTCGGTAATGCCGCATCATCTGTAGAGGCTCAGTCAAAGCAGACACAAAAATACGTTGAGCTTATAAAGTATTTTGGAGGATACAACTCAAAGCAAGACACACTCTTAGTGTTAGCAAATAATGCTGAGCTTCGATTTGGGGGAGGTTTTATTGGTTCGATTGGTTTAATATCAGCAAAAGACGGAAAGGTGAATAGTCAGCCCATTCAGGGCGTATACTCAATAGATTCAGATAAGAATAATCAATTTAGTAAGTATCAGCCACCACATTATATGAATACACTGACGAAAATTTTAGGATTACGTGATAGCAATACTCAACTGAACTGGCCTGATGACGCTGAAAGAGCAATATATTACTATAAGCTTAATACAAACGTGAAGGCACAGAATGCAGTACAGATAAGCCCAAATGCCATAGATGCACTTTTAGAAAAACTTGGTCCAGTCTATCTGAAAAAATATGACAAAACTATCTCGCATCAGAATTTTCGTGATAGTGTACAGCTTGAAGTAGAATCTGGAATAGACAAGCAAAATAAGCTTGACCCTAAGTCTGGCATTCTTGGAGATTTGTCTAACGAGCTATTCGCACGGCTTGTACAAAAAGATTTATCTGAACTGAGCCAGTATATACCACTCTTAGAAAAACTCGTATCAGAGAAACAGCTCTTGGTTTACAGCTCAGACTCTCATATTCAGCAGCTCATTAGCTCACTTGGTGCAAGTGGTGAGCTTAAGAGGACTGATGATAATTATTTTATGTATGCTGAAGCTAATATAGTTGCTAATAAAGATTCGCCCTACATTAAGAATTCTATTGATATGCAACAGACTATCAATCTAGATGGCTCAAGTACAATTCAGACAACTATTAACTCTCTTCTTGATACTGATTACAAATACGAGTATGTAGATCCCAATATAAACAAAAAACTCTGGCTAGTTGGTGATGATATTAGTTATATCAAAGTACTCTTACCTCCAAATGCAAAAATTAGTAGTATTAACGCTGAAAAAAACCAAAAAAAGATTGAACTTGAAGAAGTCGAGAGTGGTAACTCTGAGGGAAAATATGTGGTCGGTTTTTTACGACGCCTTAAGCCGCACGATAGCCAAAAGGTTAGCCTAGTATATACTGTTCCGACGCACTACGTATTGAGTAATAATATGGTTATTAATTCAGTTGTACAAAAACAACCTGGCGGATGGCCATATGACTTTCGCTATGCATTAGTTATGCCAGACAAGGATTTTAAGCTGAAGGCAGCGAGTGTTTCTCCTGTTGAAAGATTGGTTGGAAGTGTTAATACTGTAGTATATAATGACAGAGTTAATACCGATAAAATTTTAAGCTTTATTTATGACAAAAAGTAATAATTCGCAAACTATTTCAAAAGATAAGAAGCCAGTAATTTATATGAAGTCTCTTGGAAAGCGCTATGATGATGAGGCCGGAGTTTTGGATGCCCTGAAAGAGGTGAACCTCGAAATTGCTGCAGGTGATTTTATTGCAATTATGGGCCCATCGGGTTCGGGCAAGTCAACTCTTATGAACATTATAGGTTTACTTGATAGACCTACAGCTGGTGTTTTCTTGCTTGACGATGTAGATATCGCGACTTTATCAGAAAAAAAACTCGCTGAATTGCGCAGAGATAAGATCGGCTTTGTTTTTCAAAGCTTTAATTTGCTACCGAGACTAAATGTTGCACAAAATGTTGAATTGCCTATGGTGTATGCAAAAAAAAGTAAGGCAGAGCGCACCAAGAAAGTAGCAGAAGTACTCAAGAAAGTTGGTCTAGCTGATAAAGCAAAAA
>Ga0163144_10005064_pt1 | contig 29374 bp, 27 predicted proteins | sample OliLak19BULKMAT1_FD_123175 | JGI IMG/M metagenome (GOLD analysis project Ga0163144, IMG submission 123175) | Freshwater microbial mat bacterial communities from Lake Vanda, McMurdo Dry Valleys, Antarctica - Oligotrophic Lake LV.19.BULKMAT1 | ecosystem: Environmental > Aquatic > Freshwater >...
CACATAGCCGGAGAGCCCGTAGACAGTGTCGTTGGCCATGGCGATCGCCTGCTCTTCGGTATCGTACGGGATCATGCACAGCACGGGCCCGAAGATTTCTTCGACCGCGATCGTCATGTCGTTGCGCACGTCGGCGAAGATGGTGGGTTTTACGTAGTAGCCGCGATTGAGCCCGTCGGGACGGCCAAGGCCGCCGGCGACGAGTGTCGCGCCTTCCTCGATGCCTGTCTTGATGAGGCCCTGGATCTTGTTCCACTGGGCTTCGGAGACGACGGGGCCGATGGCGCCCTTCTCTGCCGTCGCCGGGTCCTGCACCTTGACGGCTTCGGCGGTCGCCTTGGCGATGGCCTTCGCCTCGTCGTTCTTGGCGCGCGGGATGAACATGCGCGAGGGCGCGTTGCAGCTCTGGCCGGTGTTGGTCATCATCTGCATGACGCCGGATTTCACGGCCTTGGTGAGGTCGGCGTCGTCGAGCACGATGTTGGCCGACTTGCCGCCGAGCTCCTGCGCGACGCGTTTCACGGTCGGGGCCGCGGCCTGCGCGACGAGCACGCCAGCGCGCGTGGATCCGGTGAACGACATCATATCGACATCCGGATGCGCGGAGAGCGCTGCGCCGACGCCCGGCCCATCGCCATTGACGAGGTTGAACACGCCCTTGGGCACGCCTGCCTCATGGAGGATTTCAGCGAAGATGATGGCATCGATCGGCGCGATCTCGGACGGCTTCAGCACCATGGTGCAGCCGGCGGCGATGGCGGGGGCGACCTTGCAGGCGATCTGGTTCTGGGGCCAGTTCCACGGCGTGATGAAGCCGCAGACCCCGATCGGCTCTTTCCGGATCAGGTGCTTGCCGCGGCGCTCTTCGAATTCGAAGGTGCGGAGGTAGGCGGCGGCCTGCATCAGGTGGCCGAGGCCGGAGGGCGCCTGGGCAGCCTGCGCCAGCCAGAGCGGCGCGCCCATTTCCTCGGACACAGCGCTCGCCACATCGCCGAGACGCTTCTTGTAGATCTCGATGATCCTGTCGAGCAGGTCGGCGCGGTATTCCTTCGTCGTCGCGGCAAACGCCGGGAACGCAGCCCTGGCTGCAGCCACGGCTCTGTCGACGTCGGCCTTCGAACCGATCGAGATGCGGGCGTAGGATTCCTCGGTTGCGGGGTTCTGCACTTCGAGCGTGCGCGGGGTAACCGGATCGATCCATTCGCCATTGATGTAGAATTTCAGGTAGTCGCGCATGGAAGTCTCCTGGTCGAAAGCTGGCCGGGCCATGTGCGGCCGGAACACGAGGGTTGGGCTCTAGATAGTCGATGTCGCGGCGGATTGGGAGGGCCCGCTGTAGGCCTCGACCTAGAACGTCAGACCCTTCCAGACCCCGTCGCACTTGTGCTGGGCGGCAAACTTCCAGGCTGGCATGGGTGCGACGCCGCCGCCTGACGCAACGTCGAGGCCCTGGACAGTGCCGGAAGCGAAATCACCCCATTCCGGGACGCCACTTCCGTTGGGATTGCCGGTGCGCGCGAAGTTGACCCAGTATTGCGACATGGTGGTCTGCAGCGCTGTGCGATCGACGTTTTGCATGTCGTGCATGTTGAAAACGTAGGGGAGTTCGGCGGCGTGCGCCGCGCCATGCTGGAGGCTGAGCGGGTATTTGCCGTCGATCATGCCGACTATCGGGATCGCGGTCTGGTCGCGGAATTCGTACATCCACGTGGGCGAACCCTGCGCCTTGATGCGGGACGAGACGTTGAGGCCATTGCAGGAGAACGTGGCGTCGGTTGCCAGCGCGGTCGCCGCAAGGCTGGCCTGAAAGTCCGTATCTGTTCCGTAGCTGGCGAGGGGATAATCCCTCGAGCTGAGCTGAGTCCCGGAAACGCCGAGGCCTCCCCCGGCAGCGAGCGCATTGACCGTCATCGGGTAGGCTGCGGGCTTCATCAGGTAGCGCCTGTCTTCGGGATCGAGATTGGGCGGCGAGGCCCTGGTGCGGGCGGCAAGTTCGGTCAGCGCGAAGAACAGGGCGAACTCGTCCTGATTGGAGCCGTTGATCACGGGAACCTTGTGGTTGCGGCCGGCGGCAAACGTGTCCTTGATCGTGGCGGGCAGCACCCTGCCATCGACGGAGGGCACGGGGTTGCTGATGTTCGCCGCGAAGGCTGTGGCGAGCTGGTTGCGGACGAGCGCATCCGACAGCCCGCGCAGGCAGGCCGCGGTGACCGCATCGACCGGACAGCCGGGCAGATTGCTGGCGGTCAGGATCACTTTCTCGGCGATGGCGACGCTCTTCTTTTCAAGCTCGGCCTGCGTGAGCTGGCTGCTCACGCCGTAAGCGCCGCTCTGGATGATCGCCTTGTTGAACAGGCCCGCCGACAGGGGGGATGCCAGATGCGTCATGACGCTGAAGCCGCCGGCGCTCTCGCCAAAAATGGTGACGTTCTTCGGGTCGCCGCCGAACTGGGCGATGTTGGCCTGCACCCAGCGCAGGGCGGCCTGCTGGTCCATGATGCCGTAATTGCCGACGCTGCCGTCCGCATCGCGCAGCGCAGGATGGCCGAGGAAGCCCATGGCGCCGAGGCGATAATTGATGCCGACGACGATGACGCCCCTGGAGACGAGCGGCGTCGGATCGGCATAGACGGAGGCAGCGCCTGTGTTGAACGCGCCGCCATGGATCCACACCATCACCGGGAACGGGCCGGCGCCGGCAGGCGCGTGGACGTCAAGATAGAGGCAATCCTCGCTGTCGCCGTTGACGCGGAAGGGATTGTCCTTGTCGCCGGTCTGCAGGCAGGACGCGGCAGATTTCGCGTTGGCGAGTGGCGCGACCCAGCTGGCGACCGGCTGCGGCGCGCGCCAGCGAAGGTCGCCCATTGGCGGGGCGGCGTAGGGAATGGCGAAATAGGATTTCATCGCGCCGCGCGGTATGGCGCTCACCGGGCCGCTGGCGGTCACGGCCGTGTCGGGCGCGAGGACAGCCCCGCCCATGCCGGCGCAGGCAGCGAGCGTGACGCTGGCGAGCACGGCGAGAGCGAAGGAGAGCTGGCGCGTCTTGCGTGGGGTCATGGGCGCTCCTCCGTGCAGCACGTTACCTGGCGCTCTGGTTGGACTTACAGGACTTGTTGCAGGGTGCGCCAATGAAAAGCGCGCAGGGGACGCGCGGGAGTTGCTACCGCCGCAGCAGGAGTTCGACCTGGTTGCCGTCGGGATCGGTGAGGAAGGCATAGGAGAGCCCCTCTCCCGATTTGGCGACCGGACGCATGAGTTTTGCGCCCGCGGCTGTGGCGCGGGCGATGGCCGCGTCCATATCGGGCACTTCGAGGATCAGGGCCGCCATGCCGCCCGCGGGCGGCCAGCCCTTGGCGCGCGTGGCGATCACGATCGGGGTGGATGTCGCCTGCTTCGCCACTCCGGGCGTCGATCCCGAATTCAGCACGATCTCCTTGAAGCTCGGCGTATCGGCCGGACGTCGTGTCTCCGACATGCCGAAGGCTTCGGAATAGAATTTCGCGAGTGCATCCACGTCGCTCGCCAGCACGCGGACGGAACGGACTGTGATCCCGGCTTCCTGCGCGAAGGCAGCCGGCGCAGCGGCGAGCAAGGTTGCGGCAAGGCCGACTGCGGCCAGCGTGGCTTTCATGACAACTCTCCCCTGTCGGCGCCCAGCGTCGCCCGGAGACACCAGACGCGCCCGGCGCCTGGACGGCAAGTCAATTTGGGGGGCTCGCGGCGACACCGAGACGATGGAAGGTGATCCGTCCCACCTCGTTGATCATGGTGTCGTTGTCGACAAAGGTGCGCACCGTGGTCGAGAGGGCCTGGCCGTTCTCATCGATGGTGAACAGCCTGAACCGCGTCCGGTCGAGCGGCTCGAGGCGATAGCGGCCGGTCTGGATGACGGGTTGTACCGAAACGCCGCGAATCTCCATCTGGTTCCGGGTCAGGTATGATCCGTCCTCGTGGAACCAGGCGAGGATTTCGCCCTTCACCTCCCCGGAAAGCGTCTCGGCCCGCCACGCACCGACGAGCGTGTGGACGAGGGTGGCCGGTTTTGGCTTGCCACGGAACAACATGGCTCAGGTCCCTTCCAAAGCCATGCCAAGCACAGGCGTCTCCGCGCGCCAACCCGTAGAGTCAGTTACCGGCCCGGGTTCCAGATGGCGAATCCGGCGATCCCGGGTTTACCAATGCGCCGGAACCTTTACCTCTTCGTTGAATCCCAAGGGGGTTGCGATGCGCCGACGGGCAATTCCCGCTCTGGCTCTCGCCTGCCCTTTCGCGGTGGCGCAGGAGAGCGATGAGGGGGGCGGGTATGGGCTCACCTTGTCAGAGCCGGCCCGCAGAGCCGGGGCGGCGACGTTTCAGCGGCGGCCGGGCGAGAGCGATCGCGACGCCTGTGCCCGCTGGCAGGCTGCAACCGTGCTGCCGCAGGATCGCCGGGATGCGAGGAAGGGCGCGCGCTGGCGGGTCGAACTTGAAGCACGCGTCGAAGAGCCGTGAGCACGGCCATCACGGATCGGCGCCAGTGCGGCGCGGTTCGCCGCGCGATGCGGGTCGCGCGGGTCGGGAAGCGTCATGTGTGCCATTGCCGGATGTGCCAGAAGCAGCCGGGCGGACTGTTTGCCGCGCTGGCGGGATGTTGCAAGGCGGATCGGGAATGGATGCGCGGCGAACCTGCGCTGTTCGCCTCATCAACACGCGCCAAACGTGGCGTCTGCCGGGATTGCGGGACGCAGCCTGGCTTTGCCTGCAACATGCCGAACGCCTGCATCTGCGTCATGATGGGATCTATGGATGATCCGGAGCTTGCGCCAGCCGAGATCCTGTATGGACTCGAGCTCAGGGTCGGCCGGGTCCGGTTCTGCGAGGACGGGCCGGACGAAGTCATCGGCGACAGCCCGGCGGCGCAGAAGTTCATTGCAGGCAAGGTGAGCCGCCACGTCTAGGCCGAGATCGCCACGATCTTCGCTTCGGTGGTGCCCGCCTCGATCTCCTCGCCTGTGCCCTTGCCCATCAGCTCGCGCGCGAGGGGGGAGGCCCAGGACAGGAGGCCCTGTGCGGGATCGGCCTCGTCTTCCCCGTCAATGCGGAAGGACTGCCGTCGGCCATCCTCGCGCAGGATGCTCACCGCTGAACCGAACTGCACCTCGGCCGAGCTGGCCGGATCTGGCTGCAGCTGCGCGCTGTTGCGCCGGGCGGTCCAGTAGCGCAGCTCGCGGTTGGCGCGTACGGCAGCTTCCCTGTCGCCCGCGGCAAGTGCGGCTGCGTTGGCGGCGCTTTGGTGCTCGATTTCAGCCTCGATCAGCCCCAGACCGCGCTGGCTGACGAGGTTCGGGAGCGACGAAATCTCACGTTCGGGCAGTTCCAGGGTGTCGTCTGCGTCAGTCTCTTTGGTGAAAGCCTTGCTCATCGCCCTGAACCTAGGGCAGCAGCGGCGGGAGACCAACTTCTTACCCAGTCCTTGTCGCGGGCGCGGCAATCGCCCCAATCGGCTTGGTGCAATCCTGACCAAGTTTCTCTATCTATTCAGGATAACTCCCGGAGACGCGTCCTGGACGGCAAGCGCATCCTTCTGATCGTCGGCGGCGGCATCGCTGCCTACAAGTCGCTGGAGCTGATCCGGCTGCTGGCGCGCGACGGCATTGGTGCGCGCGTGATCCTGACCAGGGCGGGCGCTGAGTTCGTGACGCCGCTATCGCTTGGATCTCTGTCGGGCGACAAGGTCTATCAGGAGCTGTTCAGCCTCACCGATGAAGCCGAGATGGGGCATATCGAGCTGTCGCGCTCGGCGGATCTTGTTGTCGTGTGCCCGGCGACGGCCGACCTGATGGCCAAGGCCGCGCACGGTCTCGCCAACGATCTTGCCTCCACCGCCCTGCTCGCAACCGACAAGCCGGTGCTGATGGTCCCCGCCATGAACGTGCGGATGTGGGGGCATGCCGCCACCAGGCGCAATGTTGCGCAGCTGCGCGCCGATGGCGTGACGGTAATCGAGCCCGATATCGGACCGATGGCGTGCGGCGAGTTCGGTGCCGGGCGCTTGCCCGAGCCCGACCGCATCGCCAGGGAAGTCCGCCGCATGCTGGCGGGGCCGGCAGGTCATGGACCTCTCGCCGGATTCCGTGCGGTGATCACGGCTGGACCGACGCGTGAGCCGCTCGATCCGGTGCGCTTCATCTCCAATCATTCTTCCGGCAGGCAGGGCTATGCGATCGCCGACGCCCTGGCCCGCCTGGGTGCCGATGTGCGGCTTGTAACCGGGCCGACACAGCTTGCGATTCCAGATGGCGTCACGGCGCTGCGCATCGAGACGGCGGTCGAGATGCAGGACGCGGTGAAGGCCAGCCTGCCCGCCGACATCTTCATCGGCGTCGCAGCTGTCGCCGACTGGCGCCCCGCAACGCGCGCGCAGGGCAAGCTGAAGCTGAAGGGCGGGGCCGAGGACAAGGTTGCACTGCAGCTGGTCGAGAACCCCGACATCCTCAAGTCGATCGGGTCGAAGCGGAAGGATCGTCCGCGGCTGGTCATCGGGTTTGCGGCCGAGACGAGCGATGTCGAGCGCCATGCGCGCGGTAAACTGGTCCGCAAGGGCTGTGACTGGATCGTCGCCAACGATGTTTCCGGCGACGTGATGGGCGGTGCTGACAACGAAGTGCTGCTGGTGACCAGGGCGGGCACGGAGCGCTGGCCGCGCATGGGCAAGGCGGAAGTCGCGATGAAGCTGGCCGAGCGTATCGCCGCGACTTTCCGCGATTCTCACACCAGCGCGGCGGAATAACGCAGCCATCCGGAATGGCCCCGGAACCGTTCTCCTCCTAGGTGTCCCCCATGATCCGGCACATCGTCTTCTTCACGCTCAAGGACCCGCGCGAGGCGGGGGAGATCACGGCGCATCTGAAGCGGCTCGGCACGATTCCGGGATCGACGCTTTTTGAAGTCACCCCCAATCGCAAAGCCGATCTGTTCGGCAACGAGATCGACATCGTGGTCTATGCGGAGTTTCCCGATATCGAGGCGCTGCACGCCTACAAGCGACACACGACCTACATGGACGTGACCAATACGGTCAGGCCGCGCCGCGAGTTGCGGTTTGCGGCGGATGTGGAGGTCTGATCGTCTGTGGACGGTAGCCTGGTGGCGCTCGCCCGACCGGGTCTTCCGCGCTAGTGCTGGCGGGTCGAGGAGCCACCCCATGCCCGTCCACATTCGCGTTGTTCCCCTTCCGCATTTCGACGGACTCGCCCTGCCCGCCTATGAGACGGCGGATGCGGCCGGGATGGACCTGCGCGCGGCGGTTGGCGAGGACGCACCGGTGACCCTGAAGCCCGGCGAGCGGGCGATGATTCCGACCGGGCTCACCATTGCGTTGCCGGCAGGACACGAGGCGCAGGTGCGGCCTCGGTCGGGGCTTGCGGTCAAGCATGGCGTCACCTGTCTCAACACGCCGGGCACGATCGATGCGGACTATCGCGGCGAGGTGAAGGTGATCCTGATCAATCACGGCCAGGAGGCTTTCGTCATCAAGCGCGGCGAGCGGATTGCGCAGATGGTGATTGCGCCGGTGACGCGCGGCGAGCTGAGTGTTGTCGCAACGCTCGATGAGACACAGCGCGGCGCGGGTGGGTTCGGATCGACCGGGCGATAGCAGCGCGAGTGCTTGCCGCGCCCGGACTTTTCCGACAGCCTGCGGGCATGAAGTTCACCACCGCCATGCTCCTGGCAGTCGCGATCCTGCCGGGTGCGGCTCATGCCCAGGAAGAGCCCGACCCGCTTGTCGCAGGCGCCGTCGTCGACAGCTTCGAGATGGTTCCGGATCGCACCGTGATCTTTGCGCCGGCGGACGATGGAAAAATCCGCATCGTGACATCGACGGACAAGAACCGGCTGGCGCCAATGCCGCGAAATCCGGGCGAAGTTGCCGTGTCGCTGACTGTTGCGCGCGAGATAGGCGCGGTGATCGAGTTCAACAACGGGCTCGATCACACATTCACGTACGAGGCGCGCAGTGCTGACGCGCGCATTCCCACCTGCCCCGTTCGCGACAATGCGGTTGCCTCGGACCAGTGGCCGCAGGGATATCGGTCCATCTTCATCGGGCCGCTGAAGCGTGCTGAACGCACGGCGCCTTGCGAGGCGGCTGATTAGCCTTTGAGCTCCAGTTCCGGCTTCGCCATGTCGGCAAGCAGGAAGTGTTCGGTGTCGCTGACCGGCGTGAGCCCGCCGAAATCGAATGCCGAGCGGTCGATGATGATGTCGCGCGGGCGCAGTTCGCGGGAGAGCTCGAGGCCTTCGAGCGAGCGGCAGCGCGAGAAAGCGACATAGGCCTGGCCGTGGGCGAACATGCCGCGATCGAAATCGATATAGACCTTGTCGAGCGTCATGCCCTGGCTCTTGTGGATGGTGGTGGCGTAGGCGAGCCGGAGCGGCAGCTGCTTGAATGAGCCGATGACGGAACGCGAGACGGATTTCGACGTGGCGTCGAACTCGTAGCGGAATTTCTCCCACGCCTGCTGGCTGACGCGGTGTGTCTCGCCGGCGATCTTCACATAGGCGTCTGAATCACCGAGGCCCTGCACCACGCCGAGCGAGCCGTTGACCCATCGACCGGACGGGTCGTTGCGGATCATCATGACGCGGGCGCCGGCTTTCAGCTCCAGCACTTCCTCGGTCGGAAAGGCCTTGGGTTCGAAATTGCCTTCGAGCGAGGCGGTGTAGTTTCGCGCCGGTCCGTCGAGCTCTGCGAGGCGCAACTGGTTGATGCGCCAGGCGGCGTTGTTATTCGGCGTCAGGACAACGTGTGTCTGGCTCGCGTCCGCCGGGGAGCGCGTTGAGATGCGTGTGCGCAGCACCTCGACGTCTTCTGGCGCGAGGCGCGCATTGCGCAGGCCGTTGAGGACGCGGATGAAGGATTCGTCTTCCTGACGGAAGATGCGCTTGAGGGCGGCGAGGCGGAACTGGCCGGCCTGGAAGCCGGGCGCCTTGAAGAACCAGGCGCCGCCATAGCTCTCCTCCAGTATATGTTCGACATCGCTGCCGACCACGGGCGGGAGCTGGTGGAGGTCGCCTGACAGGATCATGCGGACGCCGCCGAAGGGCTGGCGGTTGCCGCGGTTGAGGCGAAGCGAGTTGTCGATCGCCTGCATCATGTCGGCGCGCACCATCGAGACCTCGTCGATCACCATTGTCTCGATCGCCTTCACGACGCGCTGGTTGCGGATCTTTCTGGTGTCGGCCATGTCGAGGAGGCGTGGCGGGAAGTTGAAGAAGGAATGAATGGTCTGGCCGCCCACATTCACCGCTGCAAGGCCGGTAGGCGCAAGCACGATCGCCTTCTCCAGAGAGCTGAAGATCAGCTGGCGCAGCAGCGTGGTCTTGCCGGTGCCGGCGCGGCCGGTGAGGAAGATGTTCCTGCGGCCCGCGATGATCTCGTCGATCAGCGGCTGGTAGACGTTTGATGTCGGCTCGGCGGTCAACGTGCGCAGCTCCGGCGTTGGATTGCGGCCCATTGAAGTGTGGCCCATTGAAGTGTGGGGAAGCCCATGATTTCTGCTCCCACGTGTTTGCTGATCGGGATTGCGCGCCATGAGTCTAACCCCCTCGCAGCTGGAACGCTACGCCCGGCACATCATGCTTCGCGAGGTTGGCGGGCCGGGGCAGCAGAGGCTGCTGGGGTCGCATGTCGTGATGATCGGCGCGGGTGCGCTGGGCGGGCCTGCGGCGATGTATCTGGCGGCAGCTGGGGTCGGGTCGCTGACGATCATCGACGATGACACCGTCTCGCTGTCGAACCTGCAGCGGCAGGTGTTGTTTGCAACGCCGGATGTCGGGCGGGCGAAGACGGAGGTCGCGCGCGAGCGGCTTCGGGCGCTGAATCCGGATGTGACGATTCGCGGCGAACAGATGCGGCTCAACTCAGAAAATGCGAGGGCGCTTCTTGCGGGCGCCGACATTGTCATCGACGGCTCGGACAGTTTCGCGACGCGGTTTGATGTGAATGCCGCCTGTCATCGACTGGGTGTTCCGCTGGTATCTGGCGCAGTGGGGCGGTGGAGCGCGCAGGTTTCTGTTTTCAGGTCGGGACTGACCAGGGGCAAGCCGGTTGCCGAGCGACTGCCCTGCTATCGCTGTCTGGTCTGTGACATGCCCGAGACGGAGGAGACGTGCGCCATGGTGGGCGTGATCGGTCCGTTGACGGGCATGATCGGCGCGCGGATGGCGCTGGAGGCGGTGAAGGAGATCACGGGGGCTGCGCCATCGATGGCGGGCAAGGTCTGGTTGTTCGATGGGCTGAGCGGGGACTCGCGGATGGTGAAGCTTTCGGCGGATCGCGCGTGTGTGGTGTGTGGGGACGCGTGATCGGAGACGCGCTTTCCCGTTCAGGCCGGTGCGATCCGTCGGTGCTGCTGCAGCTGAGCCCGATGGAGGGCCCGGGGACGCGAGATGCCCCGCGTGATTTGGCATCTGTGTTTCCAGAGCTACCGGTCGACGGGAAGGTTCGCGGATCCCGCGCCCCCGGCAGGTATCGATGCAGCGGCGAGGGCGTACAGTGGGGTCGCTCACCCGTCCTGGCCCACGTGGCGGAAGCCGCCGGCGTGCGGGCCATGGCTGTTCGGCCATGGTCGCCTGCGACCTGAGGGACAACCAGCCGTGGATGTTGCTGCCAGTCGCACCGGCTCCTCATGAACTCCCGGCCGAGTGGCATTGTCTGGCAGGCTTCAGCGGCTATCTTCGGGCGGACACCTGTGCCGGCTATGAGAAGCTGACGGCTGACAAAGCCCGCGAGCCGTTTGAAATCCGGCACGTCGCCCGCATGGCCCATGCGCGCCGCCACTTCTGCGACGCGTTCGAAGAGAGCAAATCTCCGATTGCAGAAGAAGCGCTCCGGCGCATCCAGGAGCTCTAGGCGATCGAAAGCTCGATCATCGGCAAGCCGCCAGATACCCGGCTGGCCGTCCGCCAGGCTCAGGCCGCACCGATGCTGGCGGACATGATCGTCTGGATCGGCGACAAGATCGGACGCATCTCGCAGAAGGGGGGGGCACCATGGCGCATCAACCATGCGCCCGAACGATGTGATGTGCTGGCGCGCTATGCAATGGACGGACGACGGGCAGCGATAATCCATACGCTGGTTCAGTCAGCCCGAATGAACGATCTCAACCCGCATACCGATCTGGCCGGCACCGTCGACGCCATGGCCCGGGCCTGGGCACGCGCCCACCGCACCGGGATCAAGTCTTCCTGCGGCGTCAGCTTCGTCGCTGAACGGTGATTGGCTGACGCTTGCGCTGCAGCTTCTCGAAAGAGCGCAGCGCGTGCGCGATCCGGTGCCATCATGCAAGAGGCGAGCGGCAAGTCGGAGCTTGACGGCTCAACCTGTTGCGGAGCTGTGGGCTAAACATTTCTGATGCAGTGGACGGCACGTTGGAAGGTCCGCGCGTCCTTCATGAGTCGGTCTGCCCCGCACAGGCGCCGCGCGATACGGCGACGGTGCTTCGAATTCCGGCAGTGCGCAACGCAAACGCTCACACCCGAGGCTTTCGCGAACAAGGCTCAGTCACGCTGATCAACGAATGATCACCACGCAGAACGCGGTGACGCGCGTGCACAATATCCGACGCGCGGCGCCTTGTTCTCGAACGTCCACGGTTCGAAGCCGAAAAGACGTTCGGATTCGATCGATAGTGTTTGACCAATTTGTGAAACGCCGACGAACTGAGTGCAGACAAACAAGAAAACTTGGAAACGCTCTCGGGCAATCGAACTCGTGCAAACCGCTGGCGCTCAGGTGCGAGAGGTCTGCGATTTCATTCCGGCCGACTCGCGGAGTCGCGCCAACCACTGGGGCGTATTCATGGAAGTGCGACGCATTCGATCTGTCCTCCTTGCCACAAGTGCTCTGGCCCTCTGGGCAGTAGCTGGTGCAGAGGCTCAGGAGACCCCGACGGATGCAGGTGTCGGCCCGCAAGCCGGCGCTCCGCCCGACACAGAAACGGAGACCGACCGGGTCGTGGTGATCGGCTCCCAGATTGCAGGCGCAGACATAACGGGCGCGCTTCCTGTGTCGATCGTCGGTCTCGACCAGATCGAAGCGACGGGCGCCGTTTCCGCCGAAGACCTCTTCCGAACCCTGCCGCAGGCTGGCGATATCACCTTCAACGGAACCTATCTGGGCGGTGGCAACTCGAATGCGGCGCGAGGCGATATTTCGACGGTCAGCCTCCGCGGACTGGCCCAGGGCAACACGCTGGCGCTGATCAACGGCCGCCGCTCAGTCCTGCACCCTACCTCGCAGACGGACAACCAGACCCCCGTCTTTGGCTACAACGTCAACGCTGTGCCTGTACAAGGTCTCGCGCGGATTGAAGTTTTGAGAGATGGTGCCGCGGCCCTCTATGGATCGGATGCCGTCGCGGGCGTCGTCAACAACGTGCTGCAGGATGATTTCAAGGGCCTCAATGTCAGCCTTCAATACGGTTTTGCCGAGGATACCAACCTTCAGGAACTTACCGGCAGCCTTCTCTATGGTACGGATTTCGCCGACGGTCGCGGCAACATCTCCCTCTTCGTCGGCGCAACCGACCGGTCTTCGCTGCTTGCCTCGGATCAGGCTTACACCGATCACGCAGATCGACGCGACTTCGTCGCTGGAACACCCTGGGGTGCGCCCGCGGTCGTGTTCGATGCTCGCGGCACCGGCTCTCCCTGGGGCGTCTTTACGCCGGTCAGCCGTACCGCCCCGGTCGGCGGGGTTCGGCGCAATGGCGTTCTGTTCACGGATGCCTCCGGCGCTTTTCACAGTCAGCCAACCACAGGCTTCGGCAACGCCGCGAGCTGCACGCCATCCGGGTATGCGAGCGTCTGTTTTGCGCCAGGTGCCGTCACCGCTGCAGTTTATCGCGAAATGCGCTTCGATGCTCCCGGTACGTTCGAAGATCTTACGACCCTGCCGGCGGTTGAGCGCTACAACGCCTTCACCTTCGTCAACTATGACCTGACAGACAATCTGAAAGTCTATGGCGAGGCCGGCTACTACAAGGCTCGGACCGAAGCCACGATCGCTTCGGGTGGATCGCTCGGCTCTGCCCCAATCACCATCGCCGCAAACGCCTACTGGAACCCTCTGGGCAGTGGCCCGAACCGTCTTTCGGGCCTGAATTCCAATGCAGCCGGCATTCCGCTCACGATCACGAGTTACAACCTTGTCGACGCCGGTACGCGCGAGGTGATTGTCGACAACGATCAGTACCGCGCGCTTGCCGGCCTGAAGGGCGATTTCTGGGGTTGGGACTGGGACAGCGCTCTTCTCTACAGCGAGGCGAAAGTCCGCGATGTCGCGGACGGCTATTCCTCGACGCTGTTCCAGCGCGCCATCAACAGGACCGACAATACGGCCTACAATCCCTTCAGCGGTGGCAATCCTGCGTCACCCTCTCTCGGCGACAGCACGGGGAACCTTCAGTCAACCATCGACTCGTTCCGGATCAAGCAGGTTCGCGAAAACAGGACCTCACTTCTGCTGGGAGACTTCAAGGTCTCCAGGCCCGACCTCGTGACATACTGGGCTGGCGATATCGGGGTGGCAGCCGGTATCGAATGGCGGCGCGAGATGTACTGGGACGATCGCGACAGCCGCCAGGACACCTCGACACCGTTCTTCGACCAGATCACCCGCGCGCTTGTCTCGACGTCCGATCTGATCGGGCACAGCCCGTCGCCGGATGTGAAGGGAGCTCGCAATACCACGTCAGCCTACATCGAATTTGCCGTCCCCCTGGTCAGCCCGGACTGGAACATCCCCCTGGTCCAGGCCGTCGACCTGCAGATTGCCGGTCGATATGAGGACTACAGCGACGTTGGCTCCGTGGCGAAGCCCAAGATCGCAGCATCATGGGACGTTGGCGCCGGCCTCAAGTTCCGCGGCTCGTGGTCCGAGGGCTTCAAGGCACCTAACCTTGAGGTCATCAACACGCCGCTGCTGGAGCGGGTGAACGCTTATCCCGACTTCATCCAGTGCGAAGCGGCGCTGCGCCAGCGCAATGTACCCTACGCGCAGTGCGCCTATCGCGCGGTCACAGTCGCCAGCCTGCGCTCGGGCAACCCGGCGCTCGTGCCGGAGGAGTCGACCAGCTATTCCTATGGGGCCGTATTCGAGCCGACATTCCTGCCTGAGTCTCTGGGCTCGCTGACCTTCACGTTCGACAGCTGGCATATCGAGCAGGAAAACGTCATTGGCCTGCTCGGTGACGACACCGCGGTGACCTACGACTACTTCCTGCGGCTGAGCGGTGGCTCGAACCCTCTGGTGGTCCGCAGACTGCCAACACCGCAGCAGACTGCCGAGTTCGCCGGCACAGGACTGACGCCTGTCGGCGACATCCTCAACGTCGTCGCCTCCTTCACCAATCTTGCCCCGCTCGAAGTGGAAGGCATCGACTATGGCCTGTTCTGGAACGTAGAGGTTGGTCCGGGCACGTTCAACCTCAACCTCAATGCCTCCAATGTCACCACCTACTTCCAGAGCCCGACGGCGGAAGCCGCAATCCTGCTGGCAGCCAAACAGGCAGGCGCGATCAATGCGGGCGTTGCCATTACAGGCGGCGGCGACCTGATCGAGCAGGCTGGTCGTCCGCAGTGGAAGGGCTCACTCGGCCTGTCTTACGAGGTAGAAAGCTGGGAGATCGGAACCTTCACCCAGTACACCGGAGTGGTCTACCAGCCGACGGTCCTTGGAACAGGCAATGTGCCGTGGAAAGTGGCAGACCAGTACACCACCAACGCCTATGTCCAGTACAGTTTCGAGGAAGGAGCGCTAAAGGACGGAAGCGTCCGGGTCGGCGTCCGTAATATTACCGATGAGGACCCACCCTTCGCCGCTGGTGACACCGGCGGATGGCTGTCTTCGCTCTATCAGCCTCTGTCGCGCTACTGGTTCTTCGATCTCAAGAAGTCGTTCTGACAAGGCGCGCGTGGCGCCCACTCATCCGGAGCTCGATATGACGGCACAGTATCTCCCCCGGTGGCGTCATATCCTGGCCGCGGCGCTTTTGGCCGGGTGTTCGTCCGCAACAGGCTCCAAGCCAGGACCTGTTGCGGAGACGTCAAGGTCCGTGACTGTCGTGATGACCGAGGGTACCAACATGTCCGCGGCTGTGGCGCCAGACGGCGCGACACTTGCCGCGAGTATTCAAGGCACACTGTGGTTGCTGCCGGGTGCCAGCAGGAAGGCCATCGCGCTCACCGCACCGGAGCTTGATGCGCAGGAGCCGGCCTGGTCACCGGACGGCAGGCAGATCGCCTTCTATGCCTTTGCAGAGGATGCCTGGTCTGTCTGGACCATTGCTCCCGATGGGACCGGTCTCACCAAGCGCAGTACGGGCCGAGGCGATGCGCGCTATCCAGCTTTCTCACCCGATGGCACTTCATTGCTCTATTCGGTCGACGGTGACGGCTACTCGGTCGTCAGCCTCGCTCTTGCCTCTGGCATCCTCACGAAGCTGGTCGATGCGCGTGAGGTCGGCTACACCGAGCCGACGGCCGCCTATTTTCAGAAATCGGGAAATGCGGTCTATCCGATCCTCTCCCCTGACGGCGCGAGCCTTGCCTACATCGTCGATGGCGTTGCGGATACGCTTTACGTCCGCCCGCTTTCCGGCGGCGCACCCCGAGCCCTTCACACGGCCGAGACGCTTGGTGCGCCGAGCTGGGCGCCCGATGGCAGGGGTCTCTATGTCGTGGGTGTGGCACCGACATCCTCGCGTCTCACTTTTGTCAGCCTCGACGGGGCTCGGCCGAAAAACATCAGCGAGACTGGCGACATCTTCCCCTTCAGGCCGAGCGTGACTGCGCAGGGTGTCACCGTGACGGCCGACGGGAAGATCAAGACATTCACAATGGACGGATCAGCGAGGGAAACCCCGTTCGAAGCCGCTGTCACCTTCCTTCGGCCCGCCTACAAACGCCGCGTCTATGACTTCACCGACACGGCGCCGCAGAAGGCGCTGGGCGTACTTGATCCGGCACTGTCGCCTGATGGGTCGCAGGCCGTTTTCACAGCTGTTGGTGATCTCTGGCTGGCCGATCTTGCTACAGGCGGCGTCGCCAATTTGACCAATGATGAGGCCATCGACCTCTCACCGAGCTGGTCGCCGGATGGAAGCCGGATCGCATTTGCTTCGGACAGGGGCGGCAAGACTGATCTGTGGACCCTTTCACTCAAGGACCGTTCGCTCGCTCGCCTGACCGATCTTGACGCCCCTGCCAACGCGCCGATCTGGTCGCCAGATGGCGGACGGATTGCCTTTCTGAAGGATTCGCGCGCCTCCATCTTCCTGGCAGGCACCGTCGAGGTGCTCGACATCTCAACCGGCAAGATCACGCGCGTGACGGAGGAGATTTTCGGTCCCAGCGCGGCGTCCTGGTCGCCGTCGGGCAAGACAATCGCGGTTGTCGCGCGCAGGCCCCTCACCAGCCGCTTCCGGGAGGGGATCAATGCCTTCCTGCTTGTGCCCTCTGATGGGAAGGGGGCGACCCGGTGGGTGTCGCCGGTCGAAGGCCGATCCCTGGGGCGCCGACAGTGGAACCGGCCAGCCTGGAGCAGCCGGGGCGACATGGTCTACCGGATCGATGACGCGCTGTGGTCTGTCCCGCTCGACGATGCAGGCAAGCCAGGGGTCGCCGTTCTTGTCAGCGAAACGGGTGAGAACCCGAGCTGGTCGGGGGACGGATCGAAACTGATCTTTGTCGATGGCGACAAGCTCAACGTGTGGACTGCGGCTTCGCGAACGGTCACGACAACCAAAGCTGCGGCAACCTGGGTGAGGGCCATCCCGGACACCAGCTACACCATACGCGCAGGCAAGCTGTTCGATGGCCTCAGCGACGCTTACCGGACCGATGTCGACGTCGTCGTTGAAGGCAATGTCATCACCGATATCCGGCCGGCTGGGTCCAGGGCCGTCGTCGGCGTGCTGGTGGATGCTTCCGCGCAAACCCTGATCCCCGGGCTGATCGAAAGCCACACGCACCAGTCGACAAGTCTGGGCCGAGCGCTCGGGCAGCGCTGGTTGAGCTATGGAGTTACCTCGGTTCGGGAGACCGGCGCCGATCCTTATGAAGTGGTCGAGCGGCGCGAAGCGGAAGCCGCCGGACGGCGTCCAGGGCCACGCGTGTTCTCAGCAGGCCCGCTCAATGAAGGCGGGCGCGTATCCTATGGCATCTCGGAGACCGTCGGCACGGTGGCGCTTGCACGGTCCGCAGTTAAGCGCTCCACAGCGCTCAAGCTCGATATGCTGAAAAGCTATGTTCGCGAGGACTACTCCGTACAGAAGGTCATCATCGCAGAAGCGCATGCGTCGGGAATTCCGATATCCGGCCACGAACTCTATCCGGCCCTGGCCAACGGGGCCGACCAGGTGGAGCATGTCGGCGGCACCAGCCGGCGCGGCTTCTCGACGAAGATCTCGCGCCTCAACAACACCTATCAGGACGTCGTCTCTCTTCTGGCCCAGTCCGGTATGGTCATCACGCCGACACTTGCGCTGCATTCACGCAATGGAACCGAACCGATCCCCACGATCCTCAAGACGGTGAAGGCCATCCATGATGCAGGCGGGCGCATCGTCGCCGGCGTTGATTCGCCTTTCGTCAGCTTCGCGGACTCATTGCACGTCGAGATGCGTCTCTACGTAGAAGCGGGCATTCCTCCCGCACACGTACTCAAGACTGCGACCATAGAGGCAGCAAGGGCCATCGGGGTCGATTCCGAGATCGGGTCGATTGAAACCGGCAAGATCGCAGATCTCGTGCTGCTTGATGGCGACCCGCTGGCCTCAATCACAGACACCGCAAAGGTGGCCTGGGTGATGAAGAACGGCGCAGTCATGTGGACGAAGAAATAGCAGAGCGGCTAGTAGCTCAAAGCCAGGCCGTCCTTGCGCATTTCCGTCGCTGCGCCATAGGCCTCGGTGCCCTTCATGATGCATTGATAGCCGCCATAGCCGCTATCGTAGGTCCGGGGCGGGGCAATCTTCCACCCCATCGAAGCCAGACGCGCACGCGTGAAGGCGGGGACGCCCGTCTCAAGCGAGAGTGAGCCCCCGCTCGGGTCTGGCAGGCCGGTGGGTTCCGAGCCGCCATCATGTCGCCAGCGCGGACAGTCGCCCGCGGCCTGCGGATCGAGGCCATAGTCGAGCATGTTGAGAACGATCTGGGTTTGTCCCTGCGGCTGCATGCTCCCCCCCATGACGCCAAAACTCAGCCACGGCTGGCCGTCCTTCAGTGCGAAGCCTGGAATGATCGTGTGGAAAGGGCGTTTGCGAGGAGCATAGAGATTTGGCGAGCCATCAATCAGCGAGAAGCCGCTTCCCCTGTTCTGGAAGATGAAGCCAAGTCCGTCCGGCATGAGCCCGGCACCCATGCCTGCATAGTTGGACTGGATGAGGCTGACCATCATTCCGCTGGCGTCAGACGTCGTGAGATAAGTCGTGTCGCCGCGATGCGGCGCGTCTCCCGGGAAAACCCGGTCCATCACACGGTCCGGTCGAATGAGCTTAGCGCGTTCCTGACCGTATGCATCCGACAGAAGATACTGCATCGGGATTTCCGCAAAGGCGGGATCGGCGAAGTAGCGCGCACGATCCTCGAAGGCGAGCCGCTTGGCTTCGGCCTGGACGTGCACCGAGGCAGGCGACATCAACCCCATGCCCTTGAGATCGAAATTCCTGAGAATCGAGAGCATCTGCAGGGTTGTCGGTCCCTGGCTGTTCGGCGGCATGCCAAAGACACGGACCCCGTCGCGATAGTCGACCCAGACAGGCGCCACCCAGTCCGAGTGATGTGCCGCCAGATCCTTGCGGGTCATCCAGCCGCCGACGCGTTTGAAATAGGCGTCGATCGCGTCGGCGATCGGGCCCTCATAGAAGGCCTCGCGCCCATCCTTCGCGATCAGGCGCAGCGTCCGGGCCAGATCGGGGTTGCGGAAGACTTCACCTTCACGCGGCGCCCGTCCGCGTGTGAGATAGAGCTTCTTGATGTTGTCGGTTTCCTCGACGCCCGAGCCGGGGGCAAGGAAGCGGTTCATGCCGCGCTCCATCAGCATGGCGATTGCCTGGGGAACCGGAACGCCCTTGTCAGCCAGCAAGGCTGCGGGCTCGATGATCTCTTTCCAGGGAAGCTTTCCGTACCGCTTGTGCAGCGTCCACCAGGCATCGACTGCGCCGGGAACGGTGACCGAAATCGCACCCAGCCCCGGCACTTCGCCGTCGCGCGCACGCGCGCGCACCGTCTCGAGCGGAAGCCCGGACGGGGAACGCCCCGAGCCGTTCAGCCCCATGACCTTCTTCTCGCGCGGGTCCCACAGGAGGCAAAAGGCGTCGCCGCCCATCCCGTTCGCAGTCGGCTCGAGAAATCCCAGAGCTGCGTTCGCAGCGATCGCGGCATCGACCGCCGAGCCCCCGCGCTTGAGCACATCGATGCCGATCATGGTCGCCATGGGATGTCCTGTCGCGACCGCCCCGCTGGTGCCCCAGACTGTCGATCGAGACGCGAAAGAAGCCCCGCTCTGCCGGTCGCCCGCGCGCATGTCGGGCCGCTCGATATTCTGGGCATGCGCAACAGAGACGGCGAAGGGCAGGACCGCAAGAAATGCACGTCGGTTCATCGGACATCCCCAATCGCAGACTGGTTCATCCTCACATGATGGCCACGCGCGACAACAGAACCCTGGGGCAAACCCCGCGCGTTTGACGACGAGTTTCGCCGCAGCGCCGTTTAAGTGATCGCAGTTGTACAGCGATTGTGCAGTCGTGAGTCGAACGCCTCGGCAAGGGGCCGCCGCTCGAACTTGTCGTTCCCACCGGCTGAGAGGCCACTTGCTTGCTGTCACGAGGCTGGGCGGGGGCGTTTTCAGACCGCATCCGGTCGACTGTCTGACCCTCCAGACTGAAAGGCGACCAGAGTTTCTGATCCCGTCGGGCGCACGGGCGGGTAGCCGGGACGCGCGGCGAAGTCTTGCTCACCGATCTCTGGGCTCTTTCCTGCGACGTCTCCATAACCCGGGCGGTCGAGCGGGCTCACCTTCGAATTTGCCGCGTTCGCCTCCTCGTTCAACTCGATCGACACCACCACGATTGTCGGCAATCCCGATCTCGTCCGCGAGGAGGCCTGGAAGGCATGGTTCGAATGGGACCATCGCTTCGGCAGGAAGGGGGCCTCCACGCTCGGCCTGTTTCATGACGGGGTCGAGGATGTCCGCGATCGGGCGTGATCGGCGCGCGACCACCTCACGGCCGCCGCCAGTCCAGGCTGCACTAGCCCCTAACTCACCGTTTGAGCCCGAAAGCCGTCTGAGAATTGTTTTCGGATTTCACCCTGCCCCCCGCCTTTGGCGAGGGAGGTCTTCCCCCTGTCGTCAAGGCGTGCTGATCAGCTGTGAGGCTACTTCTTCAGCTCGTTGTAGATCACTGTCGCGTAGGCGTCGTCATTGATGAAGCCGCCGGGGCCGCCGAAGCGGGCGTTCCATGGCTGGAGCGGTTTGGCAGCGACGGTCTGTTCGAGCGTCTTGCCCTGCTTGACCAGCGCATCGACGGCTGCGCGGGCGCCCTTGTGCATGTCGAGCGCGGCTTGCAGGTCGGCTTCGGTGGCGAGTTCGCCGTGGCCGGGGATGATCCTGGTATTGGGGCCGGTGATCTCGAGTGCGCGCGTGAGCGTGGCGATGAAGCCCGCCTGCGTGCCGCCCGAGCCGGTGTCGACGAAGGGGTAGCGGTCCTTCATGTAGGTATCGCCGGTGTGGAGCACGTCGGCTTCGACGAAGTAGATCAGCACGTCGCCATCGGTGTGCGTCGGCATCGGCGCGTTGATCGCCCGGATTGTCTGTCCGTTGAGATGGAAGTCGACGCCTGAAGTGAACGTGACGACGGGCCAGGCGGCTTTTGGTGCAGGTTGTGGCTGGGCCGTGCGGCCCGTGGTGATGATCTCGTTGGTGAGGCGTTTGCGGACGTTCTCGCTGGCGAAGATGGTCGCGCCCGCCCTGGCAAACGTCTCGTTGCCGCCGGCGTGGTCGAAATGCCAGTGCGTGTTGACGAGGTATTTCGGCTTGCCCTTGGCGAGGTCCTCGATCTTGGCGAGATTGACGGTGGCGTTGGTGACGTACTGGTCGTCGATCAGGAAGACACCGTCCTCGCCGACGCTGAGGCCGAGATTGCCGCCCTGCCCGATCAGCATGGAGATGCCAGCGCCAAGATCGACCGTGCGCGAGAAGGCCTGGCTGTTCGGGGCGGGAGGCGGCGGCGCCGGCGGTGGGGAGACGGGCGCGGGCGCAGCAGGCGCTGGCGCACTGGCGGCGGTGACGGTCTCTGTCGGTGTCGAGGCGCAGGCGGCGATGGCGAGCGCGGCGGCGGTTGCAAGCAGGGTGCGCATGCTGGTCTCTCCTACTTCAGGCCGTTGTAGAGCGTGGTGGTGAAGCTGTCTTCGCTGATGAAGCTCCAGGCGTATTTCGACCAGGGCTTCAGCGGCTTGGCGGCGAGCGTCTTCTGAAGCGAGTCGCCGGCCTTCACGTGCTTCTCGACGGCGGCGATGGTGCCGGTGAGCATGTCGATCTGCTTTTTCAGATCAGCTTTCATCGCCATGTCGCCATGGCCGGGGATGATGCGGGTCCTGTCGTCGGCGCTTGCCCAGATATTTTCCATCGCCTGCAGATAGCCCTTCACCGAGCCGCCCGAGCCGAGATCGATCACGGGGAAGATGCCGTTGAAGAAGATGTCGCCGGTATGGATGATGTTGGGCTCGACGAACCGGATCACTGAATCGCCGTCGGTGTGCGAGGACTGGACTTTGGAGACCTTGATGGTCTCGTCATTGAGGTGGAAGTCGACGCCTTCGGTGAAGGTGACGACGGGCCAGGCGGGCTCGGGCGAAGACGGCGCAGGCTGGCCGTTGAGGCCGATCGACTTCACCTCGCCGGAGAGACGTTTGAGCACATTCACATGCGCGAAGATCATTGCGCCTGCTTCGGCGAACGCGGCGTTGCCGCCGGCGTGGTCGCCATGCCAGTGCGTGTTGACGAGATAGCGCGGACCGGCGCCTGCGATCTCCCTGATCTTCGCAAGGTTGGCTGGTGCCGTGCCGGGATACTGGTCGTCGATCACGAAGACGCCGTCGGGGCCTGTCGAGACGCCGATGTTTCCGCCCTGCCCCATGATGACGTGGATGCCGCCGCCGAGATCGACCGTCTTGGCCGATGGGAGCTGGGCCAGCGCGGAAGGCGCGAGCGCCATGGCCGCAAGTATGGAAATCGCGAGCCTTCTCATGAGGCGTCCTCCCGTGTTGCGGGAAGGAGAGCCGTGATGGGGCGGGAGTTCAAGCGAAATCGTCGGCGGACGCTATTGCAGCTCTTCCGCTACGCAACCTTCACCGGCGAAGGAGAGGTCCTGGACGCGGTTGGCGGCCATGACGAAGCGCGTCGTGCACTGTGACCGGAAAGTCTGCGGCGGCTCCCAGACGGGGAAGGTTTCGGTGATCGTCTCAGTACGCTTGACGCCGTCCTTGTCCTTGTAGGTGCGCGTGACTTCGCGCGTGTCGTCGCGCCAGTAGCCGGCGCGATCATCGACCGTGGTTTTCGAATAGCTCCACAGCTCGCGACCATCGGACATGGGTGTTCTGCTTTGCGGTGGGCCCCAGTCGACAAGCACGGCGTCGCCTGATGCGCCAATGAGCATGTCCATGCGCTGGCGATAGCCTTCGGCGGTCGCACATGCGGTCAGCGCGAGCGCGCTGGCGAGCAACATCATTGAATGGCGTTTCATCGTCCCACCTCAGTTAGTCCAGACCCCACCCTGGAGGACCCGAGCTTAACCCAGCTTGAACGACGGCGTCTGCCTAGCGGGCTGAGAAATCGACGCGGACTTCGCCGCCGGGCGCGTAGCCTGCCGGCACGTCATAGCCGAGCGCGTTGCAGGTGCGCAGGGCGGCGCGGGCCTTGGCGATGAAGACCATCATGGCGGGATCGCCGGCGGGTTCGGCGGCGGGCTCGATCAGGCGCGGCTGAGCCGCGAAGCGGCCATTGGCGTTGAAGGTGAGCACGAAGCTGGCCTTGAGGCGGTCAGCGTCCATCATGTTCGAGCTGTCGGACCAGCAGCGCTTCGCGTCGAGCTGGGCCCGGATCTGCTGGCCGACGCTGGAGGGCGCAGAAGAGACCGCCGGGGAGATCGGCTGAAGCCGCGGCGTTGGAGCGGTCGGCGACACGGAGAGAAGGCCGTTATCGACAGGCGCGGGCGACGGGTTGGATAGGGGCGGCAGCGGCATGGCGCCGGTGCCAGGGGTGAGCGAGATCGCACCGCTGTTGGTGAGCGGCTGTGTGGGGATGGGCGGCAGTGGCTGTGTGGCGGGAAGCGGCAGGCTGATCGGCGGCTGTGGCGTGACAGGCGGGGAGACCACTGGAGGCGAGAGCGTGGGTAGCGCGACGGCGGGCGGCATGACGGGGGCTGGATAGGTGATCGGGTTGGTGGCGACAGGTGCGGGCGCGCCATCGCCGCGCGAGGGCGATGAGGTCAGGTCGGAGCGGATGAAGGCCTTCTGTCCGTTGCGGAGGATGACCTGGTACCAGTTCCAGTCGGGCTGGCGCGAGATGCCCACAACGGTGAGCTGCATGCCGGTGGTGCCCGACGAGAGGACAAGCGTGTTGCCGGTGAAAGGCTCGGCGCGCAGGCGCACGCCGCTGGCGGTGATGGTGATGGGGCCTGGGGGTGTGAACGGCTCGACCATGTAGGCGCGGTTGGCGGCGGCCTGGCCGGGGCCCTGGGCGACGGCCGGCGTGACGGCGCCTGCGCCCAGGACGATGGCGAGAGCTGAAATGGTCACGTAACGCATGCTGCAATCCACTCTGTTCCGGCGGCTGCCCGAGCAAAAAGCGGGCTTACCGGAAGTCGGCTTAACAGGCCACAACAGCGGGGCCAAAGCATGGCGGGAGTGCAGCGGGGATGGTGAGGCTGCGTGACGGAGTGGTGGCGGCGGCGTTAACCCTACAGCATCGCCGGGATGACCCTGTCCGGCGGCTTGTGGCCGTCGGCGAAGGTCTTGATGTTGATTATGACCTTCTCGCCCATGTCGATGCGGCCTTCGAGGGTTGCTGAAGACATGTGCGGCAGGAGGACGACGTTGCGCAGCGCCTTGAGGCGCGGATTCACGTTGGGCTCGTTCTCGAACACGTCGAGGCCTGCCCCCGCGATCTCGCCGGCTTCGAGCGCGCGGATCAGGGCCGCTTCGTCGATCACCTCGCCGCGGGCGGTGTTCACCAGATAGGCCTCGGGCTTCATCAGTTTGATGCGACGGGCGCTGAGCAGGTGGAAGGTTGCCGGCGTGTGCGGACAGTTGATCGACACGATGTCCATGCGCGCCAGCATCTGGTCGAGGCTGTCCCAGTAGGTGGCCTCGAGCTCCTCGGCGATCTGGGGCCGCACGGGCTTTCGGTTGTGATAATGGACCTGGAGGCCGAAGGCGCGGGCGCGGCGGGCGACTGCGGTGCCGATGCGGCCCATGCCGATGATGCCGAGGCGCTTGCCGTAGATGCGGCGGCCGAGCATCCAGGTCGGCGACCAGCCTGTGAACTGGCCCGACTGCATGGCGGCGACGCCGTCAACGATGCGGCGCGGCAAGGCGAGGATCAGCCCCATCGTCATGTCAGCGGTGTCTTCAGTGAGCACGCCCGGGGTATTGGTGACCGTAATTCCCCTCGAAACGCATGCCTGCACGTCGATATTGTTAACGCCGACGCCGAACTGGGCGATGAGGCGGAGACGGTCGCTGGCGCGGGCGAGCATGCGGCCGTCGATGCGGTCGGTGATGGTGGGAACAAGAACGTCGCAGCGGGTGGCTGCGTCAGCCAGCTGCTCGATCGTCATCTGGCTGTCGGTAGCGTTGAGTTCGACATCGAAGAGTTCGCTCATGCGCGTCTCGACCGGTTCGGGCAACCGGCGGGTCACGATCACTTTGAGCTTGGGGCGTGACGTCGGCATGGGCGGGACCGTTTCCTCTGGTCTTCTGTGGTCTTCTGGACTTCCAGCTCTCTGAGCGTGCGATAGCGCAGCTTGTGGCAACCGGTCTATCAAAGCAGGGGCGAAGGGCCAACTACAGCGGGCGCGTAAACCCTAATGCTTGATTCACCGCAATTTCGGCCATGTGGTTAAGTCGGTTTTCACGACCCCGTGCTTTTCATGACCGTCTGATTTCCCAGCATGAAGGCAGTCGCGCCGTGAGCAGAAACCGCCGCCGCCCCGTCCTTTTTCTGGCCCTTGCCCAGGTCTTCGGCGCCGCATTCGCGCTGGGTTATCCGGCGCTGGCGCAGGAGACGCTGACGCCCGGCAGCTTCGAGGCTTTTGCCGCGGACGGCATGGAAGCCCGCGTTAGCGACTTTTCCGGCCAGACGGTGCCCCGGTATGCAAGTTTACGCTATGACGAGGTTAACGGTCGTGCAGGTCCCAGCCCGGATTACCCGGTGCGCTGGACCTATGGCCGGGCGGGACTGCCCGTGGTGGTGATCCGCGAGAGCAAGGACTGGCGGATGATCCGCGACCCGATGGGCGACGAGGTGTGGATCAACCAGAGCCAGCTTGCCGCCAGACGCACTGCGATCACGACGCAGTCGGGCGTGATCTATCGCGACCCGCGCACAGATGCAGCGAAAGTCGTGCGTTTCGCGGCGGGCGCTGTGGTCTCGCTTGGCGATTGCGGTCAGGTCTGGTGCCGGGTCGAAGGCGACGGGCGCAAGGGATGGGTCGCAAAGTCTGACCTGTGGGGCGCTGATCCGTTGAGGGCCAAACCCGGAAAAGACTAGGTTTTTTCAGTCCGTCCGCGCACAGGGCGCCGCTTGGCCCCATGCCTCCCGCGTGATAACCGGCCTTTCCCCCGTCAGATAGGACAGGGGCGGAGCGGCCCATGACGCAAGACATCCTTCCTCCCCATGCCCGCCACACGGCGAGAAGCGCCTATAGCTATGACGACCTGCTGAAGAGCAGTCAGGGGGAGCTGTTCGGGCCGGGCAATGCGCGCCTGCCGGCGCCGCCCATGTTGATGCTGGACCGCATAACCGAGATTACGCTTGATGGCGGACCTCACAAACGCGGTCACATCGTTGCTGAACTCGATATCAATCCCGATCTATGGTTCTTCAAATGCCACTTCCCGGGCGATCCCGTGATGCCGGGCTGCCTGGGTCTGGATGCAATGTGGCAGCTGGTTGGATTCTGGCTGGGCTGGTCGGGCTCGCCCGGCAAGGGCCGGGCGCTGGGCGTTGGCGAGTGCAAGTTCACCGGACAGGTGACGCCGGACAAGAAGCTGGTGCGCTACGAGATTGATATCCGGCGCGCGATCCGCGCCAACCTGACGATGGGCATTGCTGACGGAAGCGTGTTTCTGGACGGCGAAAAAATCTACGCCGCCAAGGACATGAAAGTTGGCTTGATGAAGGCGGGCGGCTAATCTGCGGAAGCGGACAGCGGCGGGACATGCCGGGCCGACCGGACGGTGAAACGGACAAGGGAGAGACACGGCGATGGCGGCCAACGGCCCCGATCTGCGCAGGGTGGTGATTACTGGCATGGGCATCGTCTCGTCCATCGGCGACACGATCAAGGATGTGACCGACAGTCTGAAGGTCGGCAAGTCGGGCATCTCGTTCATGCCCGAATATGCCGAGAAGGGCTTCAAGTCGCAGGTTGCCGGCAAGCCGAACGCCATGCCGGAAGACCACGTCGACAAGCGGGCCATGCGCTTCATGGGCGACGGCGCCGGTTGGTGCCACATGTCGATGACTCAGGCGATTGCGGATGCGGGGCTCGATGAGAGCATCATTTCCAGTCCGCGCACGGGGCTGATCGTGGGTACGGGCGGTCCGTCCACGCGCGCCATCGTGGCGGCGGTGGATTCGACGCGCGAGAAAGGTTCGCCGCGCCGGATCGGACCCTTTGCGGTTCCAAAGGCAATGTCCTCGACCGCGTCAGCGACGCTCTCCACGCTGTTCAAGATTCTTGGCGTCAATTACTCGATCTCGTCTGCGTGCACGACCTCGCTGCATTGCGTGGGCGCGGCCTCCGAGCAGATCCAGTGGGGCAAGCAGGACGTGATGTTCGCCGGCGGCGGCGAGGAACTCGACTGGACGCTGTCCTGCCTGTTCGACGGGCTGGGCGCGATGTCGTCGAAATACAATACCGAACCTCACCGCGCCTCGCGCGCCTATGACGCTGATCGCGATGGCTTCGTGATCGCGGGTGGCGCGGGCATGGTGGTGCTGGAAGAATATGAACACGCCAAGCGCCGCGGGGCGACGATCTATGGCGAAGTGGTCGGCTATGGCGCGACGTCGGATGGCTACGACATGGTCGCGCCGTCGGGCGAAGGGGCGGTGCGGGCTATGCGGCTTGCGATGGCGCAGGCCGGACGCGCGCCGGACTATCTCAACCCGCACGCCACATCGACGCCGGTGGGCGACGTGAAGGAGCTGGAGGCTGTGCGCGAGGTCTTCGGCCAGCAGGCAGCGGACCAGCCGATGATTTCCGCCACCAAGTCGATGACCGGCCACTGCCTCGGCGGTGCCGGCGTGCAGGAGCTGATCTACTCGCTGATCATGATGAAGGAGCGTTTCGTGGCACCCTCCATCAACATCGACAGGCTCGACCCCCTCGCCTACGGCGTCAACATCATCAAGGAAGCACGCGAAGCCGTGATCAGGATGGTGATGTCGAACTCGTTCGGCTTTGGCGGCACGAACGGATCGATCGCGGTGGCGAAAGTCTAGGACGCATCGCGCGTCGCCTGACTGGTTCGAGCTCGAAAGCAGCCGCTCGGGGGACAAGCCGCACTTGCAGCTGTTGTTTAGCCCATTCGTGCCCTTCGTCAGATGGAGCAAGCCTGCATTCGTGCGTTGCGACTAAAAGTCAGTTGGCTGGCGCATCCCAGGCGTTGATGCCTCCGTCGAGGCTGCGTACGTCGAAGCCGTGTTCACTGAGATAGCTTGCAGCCTTCTGGCTGACCCATTTGCCTTTGACGCAATACACCACCACGGGCTTGTCCTTGCGCAGCTGGCTTGCCCACTGGGTGATTGCTTCAGGGTCTCGGTGTACCGCACCAGGTATCATCGTGGGGCTGGCCGCGAAGTCTTCGTTCAGCCGAACGTCCATGACGGTGACGGCATCGGGCACCCCAGCCTTCAGGTCAGCGACAGATGTTGTGCGGGTGTATTGTGGCCGGTAGTCATTTCGGAACACGTATGCTTCCGGTGCCCGCGTGCATGACATCGCAAGCAAGATCGTCAGGGCAACGATTACCGACCGCATGCTGCATCTCGCTACTTTCAAGCCTGGAACACCTTGGCCGCGTTGGCCCAGGCCAGCGCGCCCATAGGCCTCCAGCATATACGATACGGCACTACTTGCGAATGCCCGTAACGTGGCGATGTCGTGCCTGATGAAGGAGGCGGCCGGGAACGGAAGAACTCGAGCGACCCCGCCGACCGTAACATTGTGTCGGTCTCAGCATTGATGGCCCATACCGGCCATTGCTCAGGCTGACCTGAGATGCTCGCGAAGCTGATGAGCGAAGTACTTCCCGTACTCCCCACGGTTCTCAATTGCACTTAGCTGGAGAGCAGCTGGCTGTAGGTTCAACGCGCGCTCTTTCATTCGCGACCCGCATTGGCTCCACTCATTCTCGTCCCCTATGGCATATGGGAAGAGCTCGGCCATGACACCGGAGACGAACAAGAACTCAGCGTCCGTCGAAGCTTCGCCGCCTGAGTACGTGAACGCATCGCGCCACAACGCCTCGGCGTCAGGATCATCAGTGAGGCCTGTGACAAAGGGAGGGTCTGCCCAATGCATCCACGCGAAAAACATCAGGCGAAGTCCGAGCTCGCGATCTCGTTCACCCGTCAGCCAACGTGCTTTCAGTTCCCTGTAGTCGCTTTCCATTGCTGGCTCTTATCATCTAACCCCACCCGTTCTAGCGAGGTCCCGCCTAACTTCCGGCGCAGGGGTGAGCGACAGCTGACGAGCGGGTCTGCCATCGGCAAAAATGGCGGGCGCGGCAGTCGTGGCCCAAACCGGTCGTACGGCCAGCCCGAACCGTCGCGCTCGGCTCACGCACCGAGCTCCGTCGCCGCCGAGAGCGTGCGGATGATGGCAAGGTCATTCTCGGCCGTAGGACTGTTTAGAGAGACCCGACGCTAATTACGCTCCGCCCGCGTCATCGATGACTGCTTTAGCCTCTGGCTAGTGTCAACGGCGGCGACAAATTGTGCCAGATGGCGGCGTGAAAGTGTACCAGTCGGGTTGAAAGAAAAGGGCCGTAAGGCCCTGGCGAGTTGTGTTGCCGCGCGCGTTGAGGCGTGCGGAGC
>Ga0163144_10005066_pt1 | contig 29365 bp, 39 predicted proteins | sample OliLak19BULKMAT1_FD_123175 | JGI IMG/M metagenome (GOLD analysis project Ga0163144, IMG submission 123175) | Freshwater microbial mat bacterial communities from Lake Vanda, McMurdo Dry Valleys, Antarctica - Oligotrophic Lake LV.19.BULKMAT1 | ecosystem: Environmental > Aquatic > Freshwater >...
TGGTAAGTAATGAAGGTAGCAATGCTTTCGGTCAGGAGCCTATAGTCCCTGATGTACAAAAAGCTGGTTTTGAACGAACAAGAAAATACATGAATGTTTTTCTATAAGCTAAGCAACTATTAAGGATGGCTTGGGTGTCTGATTGACAAGAATCAGGCACAACTGCGGCTAAAGTTGCGAAAGCAACTCGGGACATGAGGTTCCGAATCACCTCCATCTAACCGAGAGTGTGACAGAAGAAAAACTTCTGTCACACTCTTTTTGTTTATGGACTCAGAATTAATTCGCAAGCAACTTGAACTAGGTTTAATATCTCCTGATCTTTTGTTATCTGGGACTAAACTTATCGACGAATCTTCAAGAAATGCTGGAGATTACAAGGATGGCAATTATTTGCCATTTTATTATCACCTTGGAAAGCAGCTTAAATCAAAAAATGTTTACCAAATTGGAGCCAAGCTTGGACTTGTAGGAGCATGTTTCCTCAAAAGTTGCAAGACAGTTGAAAGTTGGCTGGCTATGAACAATGACAAAACATTTACTACTCAAATAATTACCGCTAATTTGAAATTGAACACAAAATATTTTAATGATATTATGCCCGGTCCTATTTCTTGTATATCATTTACGGACAATATACTGGAAACTGAGACTCCTCATACAAAGAGCTTTTCTGGATTTGATCTTGGGTTTCTTACAGAAAATTTTGGAGAAGACAGATATCTGAAACACATGAATTTCTTGTGGAAATTTTTACTTCCAGAAGGATTATTAGTCGCAGACTATATAACAGCACATGATGTTTTTCACGAGTTTTGCAGGGTAAAGAACCGTGAACCAATAATTTTTAACACTCGTTATGGTGTAGGCATCATTAAAAAATAAGGTAACAGGAGGAAAAATGGGTTATGAAATTCAGTATACGTTCCATCCACGTAAAGAAGATGGCAGCTATAACACAGATGTCAAAGAAGACAAGGCTGTTAAAGTCGGAAAAGCATTTGATGATACGCCATTAGAAAAATGTGCAGCGGCTATTATGGCTCAGTTGGCTCGTCGAGACGTTTGGGTTGTGGATGTTAAGGTTTATGAGCTTATCAAGAGCGAAATCAATTTTAAAGAGGCTGCTGATGGGCGAGGCATAATCTTAAAGAACAAAAAATACAATTTAGGAAGCACTGCTGAAGCGTTGGCTGAAGATTTGATTGAAGAAATTCAGCCGCAAATTCAAGGAATGATTGTTCCACCGGGAATGCAACCTCATGAAATTGCTGCAATGCAAAGACAGAAGAATTCTACAGATTTATCAAATCTGTATGATGGGAACAGTAGGGTTCCCGTAAAACAAACTCCAAGGCCGCAGGTCAATCAGAACAAAGTAATTTATTATGTGTATTTTGAACCGCTGCAATGGACAAATGAAGCAAGAAAGAACAAATTGAGATTTACAGAAGACAAAAAATATCCTGTCCATGCTGTAATTCCTAAGAAGACTGCCAGTGGTGATGTAAGGTTGGATGCTCAAGAAATTGCTTTAACTGATGATGAAGGCAAAGTGATGATTCTTGACGAGAAATACTTTACTGTTGCTGGGAGGGGGTTAATTGCAGATGAGCAATTGGGGTTTTCGGGATCAAATGGAAGAAGAGATTCAAGGCCAAAGCTTATGCACGAAAACGAACTTACAATTGTCAATCATCCAGAAGAAAGACAGCCGCAGCCTTATAAGCAGGTTCGGAGGCTTAATCAAGCGGATATTCCTGCTGGAATCCCGTTAGATGATGGAACTTTACCGGAAGAATTATTTCAAGTGCCGGATTTGCGGCCTAACAGAAGATAAGAAAGTAATACTATGACATCTAAAGTACAAAAAAAATTGCAGAAGCGTAAATCTCGTGAAAAAGATGCACGTAAAAAGGTTCTTGTAAGGCGAGAAGCAATACGTGCTCCAATTCGTAAAGAAAAAGAAGAGATTCTTCGTCAGAAGAAAATTAGAAAACTTCAGCGTGATTTGGAACAGTTCGATCAAGTGATGACAGATCGTGAAATGTTTGAAGCAAGTGACGACACTTTGAGTCAGCTTGAAAAGAATGTTATGATTCTTAAAGCATTAGAAGAAGAATACAATCGAGAGATGGAGAAAAAAGAAAAAATTAATGAGAGGCTTGAATCTGAAGGTTATTACACTTTGGAAGAAAAAATGCAGGCCGCTCGTGAGATTTATGGATCAGATATGGGTGTAGGCGGATCTGCTGGGGCGAGTTTTTCAGTAAAAAAACCCATGAAAGACGTATCAGAAGTTTCTGTAATAAAAGACCCTTTGAATGAATCTTCAGAAATCTCTTAAAGAACGCTAAAGTCTATTGACCTGTTTTGCGAAAAGAAATATAACTTAAACATCTGAAACACATTGTTACAGATACTTTTCCATTTACGGAGTTAAAAACATGTCAGATTTTGGAACACTCGATCTCGAAGAAATGATGGGCGAAGATGCTCGTCTTAATGAAGCTGGTCAAGCAAATTTTCTTGACCAATTCGTCCCTATGCCGGATGTAAAGCCCGGTCAAACAGGTACTGTTTCTGTAAGAATTTTGCCGCCAGTGCGTGGTGGAAAACTTTATCAGTACAACAGAACCCACAAGATGAACGGTCGTAGCATTCACTGCCCTCGTCCGCTTGTTAATGGAAAATGGGAACGCTCTATTGCTTGTCCTGTTTGTGATTACTACAGTGGTTTGTGGGCACAAGCGGACAAGTTGGAGAAAGCTGGTCATGTTAATGAAGCCAATAAGCTTAAAGAAGAAGCTCGCAGCATTAAGCCAGTCGAGCGTTACTATTACAACGCAATTGTTCGTTCAATGCCCGGTGGTGAAGGTGGAAGCGTTCTTACGAACGTTGGACCACGTATTCTTAGTGTAGGCAAGTTGCTTCATAAGCAACTGATTCGTGCCATCGTTGGAGAAGAAGGTGATCCAGATTCTAAGCTTGGCAACTTCACAGACCTCAAGTCTGGTTATGACTTTATCATCAGAAAAGAAATAACCAGTGGAGATGGTTTTCCGAAGTATGATCGATCTGGTTTTGCTCGTGCCACTTCTCCCGCTGGAAATCCAGAAGAAGTTAAGAAATGGTCAGAAGCACTGAACGATTTGACAAAACTTAGAAATCCTCGTGATCTCGAAGTTTTGGAGAAAGAACTGGCAATTCATCGTGGTTTGATTCCTGATGATGTTGAGAAGTTCGATACTAACAGTTTTGATGCCAAGTGGGGAAAAAAGGCTGCTGAAGAAGTTCAAGAATTGATGGATCATAAGCCGGGCGGCGTTTCCGTTCCTGCTGGAGTTCCTGCTTCTGCATCAGTTGCCTCTGAAACAAGCGTTTCATCAAAGAGCGAAGATGTTCCCATCGAAGATGAGGATTTCTTGAGTGCTCTCGAAGAGATGGAAAAGTAAATCTTTCCTAAGAGGAGCAGGCCAGTTGTCTGCTCCTCTTTTTTTATTAAAGCTTGTTTTTAAGAGGATATTATCATTATGGCAAAGAAGAAAATAACAGACGCATCAGTCGTTGACATTGATGCGGCATATGCTGCTATTGCAGAAAAAACTGGTGGAGACACTCTTGATTGTCTTGAAGACATCAAGTTTTTTATTGACACTGGAAATCTTTCGATCAATTATTCCTGCTCTGGCAGATATATTAAAGGCGGAATTCCGGGAAACAGAATCACAGAAGCATATGGTCCAGAGGCTTCTGGAAAATCACTTATTGCGTCAAATTGTTTGTTTGGAGTTCAACAAATTGATGGATGGGCTGTGATCTTGGATTGCGAAAATGCAACAAATGCAGATTTCATGAAAAAAATCAGCCATCTGAATTTGAAACGAGTTATACGTTACGCACCATCATCTTTGGAGCGAGCATTCAGACAGATTCACACTACTACGAAAGAAATTCGTGATAAAGAAAAAGAATTAGGAATTGAAAGAAAACCAATTCTTTTTGTATTTGACTCTTTAACTGTTCCGCCTTGTGAACGTGAACTGAGAGAAAATAAACTTCCGATGGATTATAATCCTGCTCAATGGAAGACGATTGTAGGACGTCAAGAACAGCCGGGAGAAAGAGCTAAAGTAATTTCAGCAGAGATGCGTAAATTACAAGCAATGGTTGTTGAAAACGACGTAACAGTTTACCTCATTAATCAGACTCGTGATAAGATTGGCGTTATGTACGGAAACCCAGAAACAACGCCGGGTGGAAATGCAGTGAAGTTTTATGCTTCTCTAAGAATGAGAACATCAGCTAAGAAAAAGATTGAACACAAGAACTTGGAGAAATTTTCTGGCATCAACATGCAGGTAAAAAATGTAAAGAATCGTTCTTGCCGTCCATTCATTGTAGCTGATGATATTAAGTTGTATTTCGATGATGGAGTAGATCCATTGAGTGGTTTGCTTAACTGTTTAATTTCTGATGAGAGAATTACAGGCAAAGGCACCTATTCAGTTGCAGAAAAGTATTTGACAGCAGGGCTGCCTGAATATAAGTTTAAAGCAAAGAAGGCAGATAATAGAGTTCCTATCCAAGTTCTGCTTGATTGCCCAAAGTTAATTGACGCAGAAACAGAAGCTGAAGTTCAAGAGTATCTTGATCGATGGGGCGGCGGATTAATGGCTACTGAGAGCGGAGAGTACGGAGAAAAGAACGTAGAATTCGACGCTGATGGAAATCCATTTGAAACTGGTGGATATGAAGATGAAAACGATGAAAACGAAGAAAGCGATGATTAAAATCCTTTCTTACGATCGTAAGGCAGGTGATCAGGATTGATCACCTGCCTTTTTTTGTAGGCATAATTATGGTTTGATATTAAGTTCAGTATTTCTTCGTCTGTAAGTTCTGTTACAGCTAAATCAAACTCTTGATTAGACAAGCATCTTGTCTGATCACCTTGTTCGTCTATTATGGTTTCTTCTACAACTGTTTCTGTTTCTTCTGTGTGTGAAATTTCTGTTTCGCAATTAGAACTGCGAATCCAACGTAAGATAGATTTTGTTATTCTACCAAGCAATAATTCCCCTGACCGATTTTCTTGATGTGCTTTCCATTTCTTGCCATTTGTTTTCTAACGGCAGATAAGTGATTGCATAGACAAGAATCGGTAATTTCACAATTTTTGTATTTTTTCTTAAGGTCTTTCAATGATACCGTCTTTCCTTCTGACAGCTTTTCGTAAATATACTCTTTGATTTTTTTTGCATTCTTTAAAATCGAGCTTCTTGGACGACTTTTCGGATAAATCTTATCAATGATCCTGATATCCATTTCTGTGTCGTAATCAGGATTACATATTGCACCAGCAAGATTTTTTAGCTGGTTGATGATTTTCCCTTCTAATACGTCAACTTTATAAACTTCTGCATGAAAAGTTTTTACAAATTCAACAATAGAAGGCATATTTTTTTCGTTGACAAGAAACTTCCTCTTGTCTGGTGTTTTTACAAGTAAGCAGTTATTCATGATTCTCCCTTGACATGGATTGACTGATAATTACATTCTATCTAAAATATAAAGATATGGACAGACCTATTGATTGCCGATCTTTAAGAAGATTTGGCGTAGAAATTGAACTCAATACTTTGGATGGTTTAATTAGAAGACCAGACCCAGATGCCGGAGAGATTCCGAATGGTGCGGACTATGTGGCATGTGTTGTAAATAAATCATCTAAGGGAAAAGTTGAAATTGCCGCATGGGATTTTGTTCACAACAATGACAATTGGGTCATTAAACATGATATGAGTTGTGGACTTGAAATTAATACACCTGTATTGAAAGGGTGGCATGGTCTAAATAATCTGATAAGTGTTGTAGATGCACTTTCTAAAGACCAAAAAATAAAAGCCAATCATTTGTGTTCTTTACATGTTCATGTAAGTGTAAATGATTTGGACTTAAATCAAATGGCGTCTGTAATTGCATATTATCTTAAATGTGAACATGTGTTTTTTGATTCTGTTCCGCCTCAAAGAAAAATGAATCGTTATTGTCAATGCATAAGCATGACAGATTGGTTTGACACAGAATTTGACATGGAACCAATGGAGCTTGTAACTCGTATTTCTCAATCAAAATACGGATCTATCAATACATTTCATTTTATACGTGGCGGTGGGTTTTCTGTTGAAAATGATCGTCGTCAAACAATAGAATTTAGAATTGCTGAAAATACCGCTTGTCTTGATCCATGTTTTGTAAAAAATTGGATTAGGTTATTGATTCATTTTGTTGAAGTTACAAAACATAAAAAGCTTCCAGTCCCATATATTTTGGGAGACCAACACTCAGGCTTAGCTTGGTTGGATTTTAAAGAAGTTTATCGTTTGTTGAAATTTGACAAGCCGTTGTCTTTGGGTATGCAACAGGTTCGACAGTGGTTCATGGAAAGAATTCTGAAAAATGGATCTCACATGGAAAATTCTACTATATGGTCCGATATAGGTCGTTCTGTTTGTAGAAATGAATTTTTAGAGGTTGATTCAAATTTGTCGAGAATCAATGACATTGAAGACAATCTTTATGGACAGAAGTGGATCGTATGATGGGTACATATTTATAATGAACAATGAAATCAAACAATCTGTTAATTCTATGAAGGCGATGGCTGATTATTTGGTTCCCTACACATTCCCAAAAGTTTCTTTTGAGGAAGAACAGAAAATTTTATTCTTTAAGCAAAAAATTATTAAAGTTGATGGTTATGAATTGATTGTTTGTTACAGCAAAGCCGATTATGAATCATATTGTTTGGAAACTTTACAAATACAATCGCCGCAAGTCCCGTTTATTCCATTTAATATTGTGTGCAAAGTTGGACAATTATTTATGGGACAAAAAAATTTGGCATATATTGACTTTTTCAGACATAATAGGAAAGTTTATTGTTGGGCAGTAAAATCTTTAGAAGAAAAGCGTTTATCTCCGGGAAAAAAGTCTAGTCCTACAAGTTACGAAGGGTTTGATTTTCATTTATTGCACCCCGGAACTGTAGATTTATTCTGATTTGAAGATTCTTTTGGATAAATACATTCAACGTCGTTTTATCGAGAGGTAAGCACAATGAAAAACGCTAAAGCACTCAAACTTCAATATCTTATAGTTCAGCAACTTTTAGAAAATGGACATGTTTCTCTTTTGTTACCAGATGGTATTACCCTTGAAATTGGAATAACACAAGAAGACAAATACGGGCAATTAAAGAAAGTTGATGATTATTGCTATGTTGTTTCAACATCTAAAGATGGTCGCTCAGCAATGTTAGATTCATTTAATTTGGGCTTGCAGTTTGAAGATAGCGACGATACTATTATTTGCGAAGACTGTGTGTTGGGCAATCATGGAACACTTGTCCGCACTTTAGATGTTGTTTAGTACCTATTTGTACAAATAGTTTCCATTAAAAAATGAGTTCCATGTGATTCTTTAAGTTTGGCCTCTCCGGACAAACTTAAAGATAACACATGCGTTCCGATGACGACTCCATTGTCCTTCGGCACGCTGAATTCAATCCAAACTTCAAATTCTGAAGCAACATCTGTAATCATAAACTTTGTTACAGACGCTTGGAATTTTATTTTAGGAATTTCTTTTTGTTGCAGCGTTTTGTACGCTGTATTACGGACGTATTCTAAGCATAGCCGCACAACTTGTTGGCGATCTAAGAATTCTGTCCAGTTCAACTGGAGCAATCGTTCCAGTTTTTCTGCAATCAATATTTTCATGTGAGGCATACCATGAGCAGGAATACAATAGTAGAGTTTGTTAGTTCAATTTCCGAGGAAGATTTACGATTCCTTAACACTAGATTGAATGAAAGGCTTCAGGGCGACATGGCAGAAGCATTGGATTTTATCAGCCATTTCAAGGCGATGGATGCAATGTTTGTGTCTGCAAAATCAGCCGATGAAGTTTATAACTTCTGCGATTCGATCACAGAAGTTTTACAAAAAGAGTGCAAAAAACGAGGTGTTCAAACAGATCGCAGGTAATTAATAAATAAGTAAGGCGGGTAGTTCCGCCTTACTTATTTTATGTCATTCAATAAGGAAAACAAGTATGTTTGGTCCATCGCCATTAAAAGCAAAAGCAAAAGCAAAAGCAAAAGCAAAAGCAAAAGCAAAAGAATGGAAGTTTGTCAGCATTGATATTGAGACACTAGGTCTCGATGAAAATTATTGCGACATTATTGAATTTGGAGCAGTATTAGATGACTTGGACACTCCGCTGGAAGATCTTCCAAGATATCATTGTTATTTAACCAATGACAAAAACAGATATCAAGGAGAAATTGCCGCTATGGCTATGCACGGCACTATCTTTAAGAGAATTGCTAGCCGTGAAAAAGGTTACAACTATATTCCGACCGATATTCTTGATGAAAATTTTTCTTCATGGCTTAAAGAACATGGATTGGATAAAATTGTTATCATCGGAAAGAACTTTGCAAATTTTGACCTGAAATTTTTACAGAAGATTGGGTTTGGAAATTCTACAAATTTTCATCGGAGAATTCTTGATGTTGGTAGCATGTTCTACGATTCTGTCAAAGACATTGTTCCTCCTAATCTTGAAGAATGCTTAAGAAGAGCGAGAGTTGAAAAAACAGTAGAACACACTGCTGTTGAAGATGCACTTGATGTCTTGCGTTGTGTTCGTTATAAACATTTTCATTATAAAGCTATAATTTAGGAGCAGTAGCAATAATGGCAGAAGTGATCAGAATTAGCGATAATCCCACATTGGTCCCAACGAAAAACTATCAGTACGCCTCGTGGGAGTTTGATGAATTCAATCCTTGTCAAAGCAGTGTTTTTAATGTATTTGACAAAAATGCAAACATGGCTATTGCTGCGGCCACCAGTGCAGGCAAGACAATTATGTCTGAAATGATCGCAGCCTATGAGATAAGAAAAAATAATGGCAAAGCGATTTATGTAGGTCCACTTAAAGCCTTAGCAAGTGAGAAAGAGCAGGATTGGACTGATCCAAGTCATCATTTTTCCAATTTGAATATTTCGATTGTAACTGGAGATTTTCGATTTACAGCAAAAAGATCAAACGAGGTTAATTGTTCTGATTTAATTGTAATGACTCCTGAAATGTTGGCATCGAAATGCAGGAACGACAGTTCTGATAAGAGTCAATTTTTAAAAGATGTAAAAGTTGTAATCTTTGATGAATCGCATTTATTGACCGTTCCAAATCGAGGAGACCACATTGAAGTGGCTTTAATGAAATTGGTGAAAATCAATCCTGATATTAGAATTGTATTGCTTTCCGCAACAATGCCTAATGTAGATGAAATCTGCCAATGGATAACAAATCTCACTCAAAAAGACACTTATTTTTTAGAATCTAATTATCGTCCGTGCCCTTTAAGTATTCACTATGAATCTTACTACGACGGCGATAAATCATATGATGACAAAGAAGATAACAAGATTCAATCGGCGGTTTCTATTGTCAATTATTATCCCAATGACAAATTTTTGATTTTTGTTCACACCAAAAGAACCGGCAAGTTAATGGTGAAACAACTCGATCAGAATGGCATTGTTGCCGAATTTCATAACGCCAATTTAGCGTTCAAAGAGCGAAAGAATCTGGAAGACAGATTTAAGAACGACGTAAACACACGGGTGATTGTGGCGACAAGTACATTGGCTTGGGGTTGTTATGCCCACGGGACTAGATTACTGGGTCCGCATGGAAGGCTTGTCAATGTAGAGGATGTTTTTGAAGGAACAAATCTTCTTTGCCCTGTTGAAAATAAATTTGAAAAAAGAACAGTAGTGTCATGTCGTGATTTTGAAGACAAAAATGGGATTTTAGTCATTTTGGAATCAGGCGAAGAAATGTTGGTTTCTTCGGATCACGTTTTTTTTGGAACAAATAAAAGAAATATCCCAGATTGGTGCAAGGCAAATATATTGGAAAAAGGCGATTTTATTGCTACGCCTTCTGATTTAAAATTTAAGACTCCAACAGAGTTTATGTTTGATCCATTTTGGTATTTAATCGGGTTTGGTTTCGGAGATGGATCAATTACTGATTGCGGTACGCACGCTGATGGTAGTCAAAAAGCTGTGTTGGATTTTTGTTTAGGAACGAGAGATCGGCACGCAGATCAAATTGTCGCATGGTTCAATCAATTGTTTGGTACAAATTATGAAATGCACGATGACATTAATTCTATACCTCATTTAATTACAAAAAAAAGAGATATAGTCGATAAGTTTTTAGATCACTTGCCTCTTGGTAGAAAAATTGGATTAGACGATGTGCCTAGTAAAATTTATGGAAAAGCAAAAATAGTTGCCAATTTTTTACGTGGTTGGTTTGATGCAGATGGTGGGATGGAAGATCACTCTAATGATAATCAATCTGTTGGGTTGTCGTGCATCAGCAAAAGAGCATTGGAAAGTGCTAGAGCTTTGTTATTGGGATTTGGTATCCACTCTTCTTTTGGAAAGAAGAAAGTAAAAGATGTTATAATAAATGGCAGATTTCAAAAATCTACAAGAAAATATTCATATAGAATTAGAATTTTTGGCAACACGAATATCAGCAAATTTAGCAAAACGATAGGATTCGGCCATGTTGAAAAACAACAAAAACTCAATAAATATTTGAGTTCAATTTCTTCAAACAAACTTCAAAAAGATTTGATTCCCGCAAGATCGTTGATTAATGAACATTTAAATTTAAATAATTTGACTAAGTTGGACTTTAGAAGAATTTGTAATTCCGATTTATGGAATTGCGTTAACAAATCTGATTGTAATCGTTTTACGTTGCAAAAATTAATCAATAACACTTCTAAAAGAAGCGGCTTGAATGATCTTGTTGAAAAACCAATTTTTTGGAGCCGTATCAAAAGTATAAAAAAGAAAATACATGGAACTTTCAGAGAAATTGAAATTGATGATCCTTTTGCTTATGTTGGAAACGGAGCTATTTCGCATAACTGCAATCTTCCTGCTCGCCGTGTAATTGTTACTGGAATTCATCGTGGTTTGCAATTAGTCGAAAATTATGATATTTGGCAAATGGTTGGTCGTGCTGGTCGTCCAAAGTACGATCCTCGTGGCGATGCGTATATTTTAGTGCCTGAGAGTAATAAAAATGAACATATTGGTAGATTGAAAAAGCAATCTCCGATCCGCTCAACGATGTTGGAATATGTTGGAACAGATGCAAATCCACATTACAAAACTTTGGCTTTTCATGTTGTAAGCGAAATTCATCATGGAAGCATAAAAACAAAGGAAGGGTTTCATCAATGGTTTCGTAAGAGCTTGGCACATCATCAGGACCAAAATTTCAATGATGCGGTCATTGACCGCACAATTAAAATGTTGGAACAATGCAGAGCGATTGTTGTTGAAGATGGCGAGTACAAGTGTACTGCCGTTGGAAAAGTTGCTTCGATGTTCTATTACAGTCCTTTTGATGTTTCTGATCTTAGACGAAATTTCAAACAAGTCTTTGATCAAAAACTTGAAGAGAATGATTACGCTTTAGCAATGGCAATGGGAAATGTAGACACTAATAAGTGGGCTATTGCAAATCGGTACGAAAAAGAACAGATGGCTACTTTTCAAGGAAAAGTAGAAAGAATGTTTGGTGAATCGACATTTCTTCCGGGAGCAATTAAATACGGATTCGTTTACTTCAACATGTTGAAGGGCAAGAAAAATGATGTATTTGCTGCTCTTCAAGGAGCAATGTTGGTCGATCTGGAACGAACGATGCAGGTCATCAATGCCCTCGATAATATGAGCTGTAAGTGGGAAAAACAAAATTGGTTCAAGACTTTTAAGATGCGTCTTCAATATGGAGTTGAAGCCGATCTAGTTGAATTGGTCCAGATTCCAAATGTTGGACACGTTAGAGCAAACAGACTCAAAGACAAGAAGATTAAAAGTCTTGGCGACTTCTTAAACTATGATGTTGGCACAATTGCCAAGATTATGAAATGTAGCACTAAGCTGGCTGAAGAAGCACTGGAAGGTGCTCGTTTGATAGAATTTAAAGGGTCGATTAATGATTAAAGAAAACAATCCTATGGTTTTGTATCATTGGTGGTGCGATGACATGACAGTCAAACCATATCAAGATATGGTAAATCCAGTTGTATTGTCCATTGTCGTTTTACGGGCACACAATAAAAGTGTGCCTGTGACAGTTTTAGATTTGAGCCAAAGAGACGCAGAAGATTGGGGTGTATTCCCAGAATTGCTTAACTTCAAAGTTGTGAAGTGGAATCCTCTGCTTAATTTGTCTTTGCCAAAATCATCAAAGTTGTGCTCCCGTGTTTGGGATGTCTGGGCATACGCTCATAAGATTGGATATAATAAAATAATTTTCACTGACTCAGATATTTTTTGGCTTAAAAACCCTTTGCCTCTTAATGAACAAGAGGAAAATGGAGACATTGCAAAGTTCTATTGCTCTTCAAATACTGGAGTGTGGTATTTTGACAAAACAAATTCGATTTCTGAAGAAGTGTTTCGTATTTGGAAAAACATTATTGCTCGTGTAATAATTGAAGATAAAGAATTTTTTGATGAATTAAGAGAGAAAGTGCCAACTGCCAACAAAGTGTTTCATGATGAAGTTGCATTTAACTATCTAATTGTTCAATATCCAGAACTATATTCTCCTATTGGACACGAAGAGAATTATCATATTTACGTATTAAGAAATGACAATCAAGATTTAAGAAAGATAAAGTGCTTGCATGGACTTCGTTCTGTTCTTGGATACAAAAGAGGCAGAATTTGTTTGGTGTTGAAAGAATTAAAAGATGCTGTAGAACGTGTCTTGACAATAGATCATTGCAAAATGATCTACGGAGATACAGATTATAAAGATGTATTGTCAATTTTTGACATAAAAAAAACAACTCATCAAAGATTGAAACATGTTCTTGAGTTTACTGGAAATGTTACAGTAGAAAAACTGTTTGAAGAGCTTAAGTAAAACATAGATGTAAAATATTGTAAATTGGAATAAAGATGGATTTTAGACATCTTCGTTTTCATTGATTTCTTTCTTTGCCAAAAAACCCTTTAGGGTATTCCATTTTTACGATGCCATCACCATCAACTTTCTCTCCTTGTTCATTCTCCACCCAAAATTTTACTTCTTGAATATTGCCTGCAAAGTCTTCCATTGACTTTGTAGTTGGATCAAAATATTCAGTTTCATACATACATTTATCTTCTGGCCACATTGGCACCTTTAATCTCTCCCCCTCATGAAGAACAATTACAGAACATTCTTCAGCTTTTGCATTATAAATCTTACAGTTCTTACAGATTCGTTTTATTTGCTTATTAGACATCTTGACCTTGACTATATTCTTTAAAAATGATTGAATACAAGAACACTCAATAAATCCTGTATCATACTATAATACAGTTGAACGAATTATTAATTCAAGAGGAAACAAAAATGATAGAACTTAATGAATCAAATTTTGATTCAGAAACAAACACAGGATTAGTTATAGTCGATTTTCATGCTCCAAGGTGTGGTCCTTGTCGTATGCTTGCTCCAGTATTAGAGTCTATAACTGGAGCAAAGGTTGTAAAGGTTGATACAGATCAAAATTCAAATCTTGCCGTCAAATATAATGTTTCAGTAATTCCTAAATTGTTGTTTATGAAAGATGGACAGGTAGTTGATCAGTTGACAGGACTTGTCAACAAAGAAACTATTCAGAGCAAAATAGACGCTTTGTCTAAGTAAAAATTTTTTAACTCAAGGAGGAAATATGGCATTTGTAATTGGCGTTGCTTCTCAAGCTCAACATGGCAAAGACACTTTGGCAGATCGTTTGTGTGAAAGACTGAATATTAAGTCTGAAGGAAAATGGCACAGACGATCATTTGCTTCAAATGTAAAGCGAGTTTTTTGTGAGACATTTGCTGTCGATTCTGACTTTGTTGAAAAGTGGAAAGTCAAACCAGAAAATCCTCCCGGATTTGACATGCCTGTAAGACAGTCTCTTCAATTTATTGGTGATGGCTTTCGAAAGATCATGGCAAAAATTTGGATGGATCTTACTTTCCGTGACACGTTGCCAAAAATAATTTCTGATGTTCGTTACATTAATGAATTCAAGCGTGTTAAGGCCGAAGGCGGGCTTAACATTCTTATGGTAAGGACAGATAGACTTAATGATGACCCAAATGGATCAGAAGCAGAGATTCGGCCATATCTCGATTGGTGTCTTAAAGCATTTTCTCCCACTACAAAGTTCGTGGATTTGAGAGATGTTGATTATGAAACGTTGTACGGAATTTTACCTGAAGCTGTCAAGCCGCCAGAAGGTATGAACCAGTTTGATGCGTTCGTCAGGAATGATGGAACGATTGAAGAACTTTATGAAACAATTGATAGTAAATTGGTCCAATTCGTGGATCATTTTGTATTTGAATTTAAAGGAATATAACAATGCCATATATTAAAACTGAAGACAGAGACAAGTATAAAGGATTTATAGAATCCGCATTAGGAATTCTTAATGACCCTAACGACAATCCTTATCTTAAAGGAGAGTTCTTTGGCTATTTTGTTAATCGTTTGCTCAGAAAGTTCTTAGGTACGCCGGATTATGCAAGCCCTGCATTCAATTCTACTTTCTTTAATGAAAGCAAGAGAAAGTCATTGGAAAACGCTGCTGACAGTATTGCAGCATCACTCAATCGATCTGATCCAATGTCAGCCGCAGGAGAGATGAATTATGCTGTAAGTGCTGTGTATTGGGGATTTCTTGGAGACTCTGTAGCATTTGCCAGAGCAGGATATGGCATCAGAGCATATCTCAATGGCGTTTTGGATAAGATTATCAGTCAGATCGAGACATTCAATGTTGCTGGAAATAACAAAGATGCAACTATGGCTTTTCGTCGCCAATTGGTGATTCGAGGTGTTATTGATCACGTCAAACATGAGACTTACAGACGCAATACAATGTGTTTTGAAGATGAAAAGCGTATGGAAAATGGCGATATTTGGAATACAGGCACTCTGAAAATTTCTTAAACAAGGAGATCAAAGCCATATCAGAATTCTACGACGATGATGTTTGGGCCGCATATAATGAGGCAAATTTGTCATATTGGGGAGTTCGAGGTAAAAAAGGCGTGTATTTTAAAGAATAGGAGAATGATGAGTGGATTAATCAAACCAAAAGATATGAACTTCGTCAGCAAACGATGGGGCTGGGAGCTTTGGATTTGTAATGGCGAAAAGTATTGTGGGAAAAAATTGTTCATTAAACAAGGATTCCATCTTTCGTATCACAGCCATTTTTTAAAAGACGAGGTGTTGTTTTTTGAAAGCGGAAAATCTTGGTTTACTTATGGAAAAAGTGAAAAAGATTTTTCTTGCGTAGAAATGAAGCCCGGATTTGCGTTTCATGTAGAGCCGGGTTTGATACATCAAATACAAGCTGTTGAAGATACTGTATTATTTGAATTTTCAACTAAACATTTTGACTCAGATAGTTATCGCACAACATTGGATTTGCTCATTGATAACACAGAAGGCGTTAAATGATTAAAATAAAAGACTGCAAACACGGTCCTATGTTATACCTAGCCAATGATAAGTGGACTGGAAGATCATTTGATCTTTATGGAGAATGTTTTGAAAAACAAATTGATGTCATGCTTAAATTCATTAATGCGGACGACGTTGTAATCGACGCTGGAGCCAATATTGGTGATATGACAATTCCTTTGGCTAAAAAAGCAGGGTCCGTCATTGCGTTCGAGCCTCAAGAATTCTTGTTCTATACAATGTGCGGCAATATTGCATCTAACAATCTTTACAACGTCAGAGCACATTGCAAGGCTGTTGGAGATGTCTCTGGGAAAAAGTTATTTTGCCCATCGCCATTGCTTAAAAATGAATTTGGCATTTCTTTTTATGACGATCCAATGCAACACTATGGCGGCGTATATCTGACAGAAGAAGCAAGATTTTCATCTGATTTTCAGGTAGAGACAATTTCTATTGATGATCTAAATTTAGATAGATGCGATTTCATTAAATTGGACATCGAAGGTGATGAATTCAAAGCATTGATTGGAGCAAAAAACACAATTGAAAAATTTAAACCAATTATGTTCATTGAATCAATGCCTTGGAGTATGCCTAATCTCGCAGAAGCAGTAAGGAAATTAGGGTACGTATACAGAACAGTCAGAGCTAAATTTTACAATCCTGACAATTTTTTTAATAATCCAATTGATGAACTTAGAGAAAAAAATAACCCTGAATTGCCAATGGTGTCTAGCGACATTATTTGTTATCACAAGGATCATCAAGAACAAATGGACTTGATGTATTTTAAAGCGATGAAAGAGATTATGTAAATGTGCATCTGTGCCTAAATACAGGTATGCAAACGATTGACAATCTTTACAGCATAGATTACCTCTATCCAAAAATATTAATTCTTGAATTAATCGAAAAAACTAAGGGTTGTTCCGTGGTCTGGGATAAGATCCGTTCAGCTACTTATAAAACTCATTGGCAAGTTGAAGATAGATATTACGACATATCTCTTACTTACCTAAAAAATACGTTTAAGATAGATTTTAAAAGAAATGGGAGATCTGTTTACAGTTTAGATTCAAATGCAGTTGCAGAAATTAATGATTTGTATCAAATCGTAGAACTTTACCTTGAACAAGATGATTCTTTCTTGCCTGCCTTACAAAGTCAACTTAGTTGCAGGCGTTATAATAGAGTCAAAGCAAAAGGCGGAGTTGTAGCCGGAGGAATATCTGCGCATGTTGTAAAGGCTATTATGACTGCTACAGGCGGCGTTAAAGTTGGAGGATCTTCAAGTGTGCTTAAATTTTTGCCGGGACATGGTGGCGTTGTTGTTACAGGCTCTTCTATAGTTCGCATAATTTACACAATTAACATCATGGCTAGTGGTGGTGCTGTAATCGGCAAATCTTCTGTTGTTAATTCAAATTTTAATAATCATTTCACAGGTGGCGTTAAAGCAGGCGGAAGATCTGTCAGATCAACCTCTGCATTCGCATTTGGCGGAATTATAGTAGGTGGATCTGCAATTTCTCTAATTCGCATTATTGGAACTGGAGGAGTAAAATGTGGAGGAACTTCGATACATCAATTGTTTGTTAGATCACATGGTGGAGCAAAATGTGGAGGAACAGCTAAAGTCACGCCTTACATAGAGAAAGGTTATGGAGGCGTTGTTGCACGTGGAGTATCTGGTGTTCCTATAGATGTTTACGTTGCTTCAATACATCCAACTGGATTAGGAGTAAAGAAAGTTCTTGTTAATGGATCTTCAGTTTCATTGAGTTCCTCAAATGTATCTGCATTTGCCGTAGATGCGGTTAATAGAAAAATGTTTTATGCGAATTATTCTGGCGGAAAAACTGACATTTATAGAACGGACATAAATGGATTGAATCTTGTAAAAATACAAGAAAGCAATCTTATAGTTACAAATATGGCGGTTAGCGGAACAAAACTTTATTTTGCCAATAATTTTGTTTTTTTCCAAGCGACTAACAATGCGGCTGTTTTGAGTTGTGATTATGATGGATCAAATCTTCAAGTTCTTTTTCTTCGTGGGCAAAAAAACATAATCGATATGGGTTATCAAAATGGTTATTTATTTTATACTTATTCAGAGACTAATATCGATTATTTTTACAATGGACAATTAAGTAATATTATTAATTCCAATAACACGTTTACTTCAGTGACCGGAGCAATAACGGCTGTAAAAAATAAAGTTTTACCGCATAAAATAGATTTAGTGTTTAATTCTTATAACACAATATACAATCGTATTTTCATTAATCGGCTGACCTGTCCTGTCAACGAATCCTTAATTGGGCATGTGAGTGTTAATTATGACATACAAATCTTGTCAAATAGCTTTTCAAGTGACGGAGGAAATGAAATTTATTATTCAAATTTAGTGAACTCTTACCCAAATGCTATAAATAAATTTAATTTGGATGATCAGTCAATTACAACAATTTCAAGTGAAGATCATTATCTTGTATCAACTGGAGTTAGTCATTTATGACAGATAATCTACTTCAGCTCATTGGAATGCAGCCAGACATTATTCTTGCTGAACTGATAGATGGTACTAAGACATGTGCCATTATTTGGGATCAGATAACGCACACCACTTACCATGCTAATTTCATGTGGAGAAATAATTACTATGACATTTACATAACTTTGATCCAAAATGGATATGTGCTTGACGTTTTGAAAAACAAGAGAAAGATTTTTAATCTAAACTCATTTTTGAATAATCAAATTCAAGTTTTGTATTATGTGATCACAGATACGATGAAAGATCAGGTTTTGAAAGAAATCATAAATGATCTTAACAAGTTACAATCTTGCAAAAATATAAAAATGGTTGAAGCCAGAGGCGGAGTTGTTTGTAGTGGGTCTGCTTACAGTTAGATAAAATATCGGTAGAAACAAATATTGTTCAATCGGACATACCATTTGTAGATTTGCATGATGTTCCTTACGATTTAAGCTATGATATGACTACGCAAAAATTGTTTGTTAGTTCTGGGAAAAATGTTTATTTTTATCAAATGTAATGAATGGATTTAAATGGAAAAAACAGATATTTTGAAAGCGGCATCTAATGCCTATTATGTTAACGCCAGCATGATAAAATTTTTGTTGGTAGAAAATCTGGCCCTTAAAACACTTCTTCATCAAAAAGGGTTGATCACTCCGGAAGAATACAAGAGCTATCAAGAACAGGCTGGAGCGATTTTAGCAATGAAAGAAGAAGATCAAATGCTTAAGTTCTTTCAAAGTGTCATGGATAAACAAAATACCGAAGACTCTATTCGTTGATGGTTTGTTGTCTCTTTATTTTTGCTCGAAGCTTACCGAGGCCAACTTCTGTTTGAACGCTGAATTGCCATCCATGATTGAGAGCATGATCATTCATAGCTCCCCATTTTGCTCTATTTTGTTCATACGCTGTTTGATTGGCTGGTTTGATTTCCCAAATTTCTGTACTTCCATCAATGAAATTTACTCTGATGTCAGGGATGTAATCGTGCCATGCTCCTTGGTAGTAATATGGCACTTTGAATGGTTCAGCAAAAAAGACAGATACATCACGATCAGATTCTAATAGTTCATAGAACTCACATTCCATTCCAGACCTATAAGGGATGTCGCATCCGCTTTTTTTTGAAGAGAATGATCCAGTTCTGAATGCTACTTTTTTGGTCGTCTTTTTCTTTGCTCCGCCAGATGTGAAGTCTCTCCAAATTGCAACACGAGTTTGAATGCCTTTTGGCATGATTCTTTTTGGATGTTTTGCTTTATAGTGCATGGTAAGATCACGCACAGGGGCATCACAATCTGGGCATTTAAGAAATTCTCTTCCTTGTTCGTGATTTTCAACGATGTGTTGTTTGTATGCGGCAAAATCATCATAGTTGCGACCACACACGAAGCATTGCCATTTTCTGACGTTTGGTTTACCTTTTTCAAAAAGTTCTGACATAATTTCCTTAGCTGCGACAAGTTTCTATGTTTTGAATAAACTGTATTGTTTCTTTCAGCTTGGCGTCCAATTGCAGAACAATCAATTCGACGATTTCGTAAAGTTCTTGAGTCAAGCTGCTGCGTCCAGTTCTTGGCAATGGACCTTCCTCAATCGAAATGTATGAAACAGCATCTTTCTTAATGTCAAGCGTCCATTTTGATGCTGTATTTCCGATTCGAGTTTTGGTGACGTAGAAATCCCAATCGATATTTGTGTTAGAGTCTGTTTCCAAAGAGTGGAATTGAAAGCCACCGACGTGAGTCCAAACTACTCCGCATGACTTTGTTTTTTCAATGAGTTCACGGACTAGAGCTTCAAAATACAAATCTTGTAATTCAAGTAATGATGGCATTTTATTCCTCGTCGGCTCTTGTGAAATTTGGAGCATCATCTGGATCTTTTTTCAAAAATCGAGACAAATCAATAAGATTGAATGAATTCTTTTGTTTAGGGAAAGCTTTTTCTCCTAGTTTTTCAACTTCTTTATGAAGTAGCTGTGATACTTTGTCTTTGTCTAAAATATTAATTTTCTTTAAATCTTTGCTGCTGAAGATGTTTTGTGAAGGCTCTCCACTTACTGACCTTTTTAAGTTATGAGCAGAAAAATTGGCTTCATCTTTCCATCCAGAAGGAAGATCTTCATCAGGATGTTTCATTTTTGCGAATACAACTCGACTATCTTCTCCAGCACCAAAAATATCGTTTTCTTTCTTAAAAAAGAACACAAAAGGTGCTATTAGTTCGTTTACACGACTATCGATCTTATTTTCTAAAATAATCCAGTTTTTGAATCTCATATCATTGATATATACTCTCACCATGCAAAGATTTAGAGAATTTGTAAAATCCAAACCAATCAGATTTAGTCTTCGTGAAGAAGATGCCGCTCCCACTCCATCTGCACCTGTGCCGACTAATCCAGATTCAGGTGGAGACCAGAAAACCAATAAGTATCATTTTGACAAACTTCAAGACGAACTTAACATTGATGATGATGCTTTTAAAGGGGCGATGGAAGGCGGAGTTCAAACATTGTATAAGGTGCCAGATTATGGTTGGGGCTTTAGAGTTCAGCCACCAGTTCAGGCAAGTGTTAAAGATAAAGGAACCGGCCAATATGAAGTCACGTTTTTGTTAAATCAAGCCAGTAAGAGAAAAATGGTTTTGCCATATAAGCAAGGACAACGTCCAACTTATTATGAAGGGCCTGTTGAGAATAAAACAGTAATGATGAACAAGGAAGAGTTGGCTGATCTTATGGTTCCGCCATATGAAGCTGCTGCTTCTGGTGCTGGCGGAGCGGGAGCACCTCCAATGGGCGGAGATCCTATGGCTGGTGGAGCACCTCCAATGGGCGGACCACCGGGCGGTGGAATGCCTCCAATTGGAGGAATGTCATGAAATTCAAAGAATGGATGAATATTCAAGAAGTTGGGACATCCACAAGTTGCATTGCTGGATTTAGCCGTATGACCTTGCCAATGGTACGTCGATCATGGCCATTGGATTGGGGGTCTTGGAAAGACGATCGCAAAAAGAAAAAACCTGTGGAGCAGCCACAGGTTAAAGAATCTCGTCAATAATTTCTACAGAATCGAAATATAAAACAAAGCTGGTCGTGTTGTGGCTAAGATCAGCCCATTGTGCTCTAGCATTTTTTGATACAGAATAAAGTCTGAATAGACATAACTACTTTTTTGCGTCTCCATATAGACTAATATCATTGTTTAGCCAAATATTTTTCATTAAGATAATCCTTTTCTTGACTCTGCATCGTGAATGCCTGTGTCCATCTCAATATCATTATGCAGCATATCTCCTCCGCCGTATGGATCTGATCCCATGTGAGACAGTGCTTCAGCCATCTTTCGTTCCTTCTTTAATTTAGGAACATTATGTTTGAAACGATAGTCGTGTCCTGATCTATCGCTATTCCACCTGTCTGTATCTTGTGGTTGGGCGAACGCAAAGTTTGGAGACGACATTCGTTTTTCTTTTTTCTTAGATCCGCATTCAGGGCAAGTAACATTTTTATACTTACCGGTTTTGTCAAAGCTTGTTAAAGCATCATAGATTGATTCACATTTTGTGCATTCAAATTCAAAAATTGGCATATTTCCTCCATGCTATATGAGTGCTATTCTGTAATTTCTTCAATTTCTGTCATCATCATCAGACTTTGATATACAATAGCAATTTCTCTGGATTTTGAACTAGCACTCTTGAATCGCCACAGCCAATGATTTTTTGCGATTTTCACTGCCATTTTAATAATTTTGTGTGTTAGTTCATCTTGTGCCAAACCAACTTGCATTACTTCAACCAAGCTTGGGCTTTGAATAAATGCAATTGTTTCTTGTTCCAAATCATAAAGACCTTCGTCATCATCGTCATCATCGTCATTTTCTTCTTCATAACTACCAAAAAATGGTTTTTCGTTTTCAGAATCTTCGTTGTAAAATCTATCCATAAACACCACCTCAGACGACTACGCTGTAAAGGGTACACATTTTCTTCCACAATTCTACAATTCTATTTTCACATGATGTCATGTCAATGGTCATTAATCCATTGGCATTTGAGAACGGACATCCTTTAAGTGTATGTATCCATTTCCCACAACCTTTATGGTATGACACCAACGATCTTACATCTTCTGATTCTTTGGCTTCAGAACATAATATTTTTTCTTGTATTTGAACAGCATTTCCATCTAACAAATATGAATTCATCAAATCTGGAATATTGGGTTGTTTTAGGAACCATACATCATTATCGAATATTTCAGAAGACGAGTTGAATTGTTCAAGAAGTTTTTTGTCTAATACATCAATTGCCATAATCAAATCTTTAATAACTAAAACTGGACCTTCAATCATCTTTTGTGAGATTGCCTTACCAATGGCGTCCATTTTTGATGCTATAGGATCGTTTTCATCAAATAAGCTGTATCTCAAAATAGGCACATTGACTTTTTTTGCCCATTGAAAGTATTGAAATGGAGTTTCGGCATTTCTGGCACAAACAATAGCTACTTTAGCGTTTGGAAGATTTTTATAGACTGAGTACCAAGTGGCAAAGGCTTCCCAGTCTCTGCCAGTTTGTGTAGCAATTAACACAGATAGATTGTTCCCATTTTCTGTAATCATGATTTAATAAAAGAGTCTGTTGACTCACAAATTGAATTTAGTTAAATTACAGACAACTCAACGGACACAGAACAGTCGGGAATTGGCACACTTGCCTGCGTGTCATTGTCAAAGGATAGCTGTTGAATGACAAACACAAACAGAACAGTCGGGAATTGGCACGCACACACAAGGAAGTGGCACATGAATTTAATGAAACCGTATGATTTGGCTCTTAAAGATATTCTTGAAAATGGAGCAGATCGCACCAATAAGCGGACCAACATAAAGACAAAATCTATATTTGGCATGTGCAATCGATATCGTTTGGACACAGAATATTTTCCAATTCTGACTCGTCGCAAAGTGTGGCCTAAATCAGTTTTTGCAGAACTTCTTTGGTTTTTGTCTGGCAGCACCAATAACGAAGACTTAAAGAAAGTCGGTTGTAATTTTTGGACTCCATGGGTAGACAAAGAATTTGAAGCTAAAAATGGATTTGCTCCAGATGCGTTTGGTCCTGTCTATGGTTTTCAACTTCGTCATTTCGGCGGTGAATATGGAAATGGCATTGGTGGAACAAGTGGATCGCCTCTTGATTATGACCCTCTTCCGCCAAGCGTGAATGACAAAGCTTTAAATGTTTACGGAAGAGGCGGTTTTGATCAACTCGCATGGGTTGTGAATCGTATTAAAGAAGATTCGTCTTGTCGCAGAACATTGTGGACATTGTGGAATCCACAGGATGTTGCATCAATGCGTTTGCCACCGTGTCACATGCTTTATCAAGTTTTGGTAGATGATGAACGTCGAATGACGGGAATCATGTATCAAAGAAGCTGTGATTTTCCTGTTGGAGTCCCAGCAAACATTCAGTTCTACAGTGCTCTTACCATGATGATCGCACAACAAACCGATTGTATTCCTCAAGAGTTTGTTCACATGACAGCAGACAGTCATATTTATGGTGATCAAATTCAAGCAGTTGAGGAGTATCTCACATTGCCTGAAATGGATTCGCCAAAATTAAAAATAAGGAAGGCTAAGGATATCTTTAGTTATACGCCTGAAGACTTTGAAATTACTGATTTCGTTTCTGGGCCAAAACTTGAGATTCCTGTAGCCGTTTAAAAGGGTTGAAATGGTAACAATAATAGTTGCTTATGATGACAATCATATTATTGGAAACAATGGAGAAATTCCTTGGAAGATATCTGAGGATTTCAAGCATTTCAAACGCACGACAACTGGCAATCCTTGTATTATGGGAAGAAAGACTTGGGATTCTCTTCCTGAGAATTACAAGCCTTTGCCGAATCGTCCAAACATTATTGTTAGCAGAAAAGCTGCTATGTTGGAAAAGCAAAATCAATGGTCGCTTAAAGACGTTTATTTTGAATCTGATTTATCAGAAGCGATTGGATTTGCCAGTGAGACATTTCCTGACAAGGAAATCTTCATTATTGGTGGCGAGCAGATTTACAGACATGCTCTTGAGCAAGGACTTGTAAACAAAGTAATTGCTTCAGAAATAAAAGGCATTCATGAAGGAGATACATTCTTTCCAGAATTACCACTCCAAGGAATGGAAATTGTAAAGTCTCGTAATGTGATTCAGCAATTCGAAGATTTTTGTATTGTAGAATATATTCTGTAACAACAGTTTTGCGTTAAAAAACTAAAAGCCGCAGGTTGACTCTTGCGGCTTTTTTCGTTTTTTGCACTCTCATAGAATAATATGGGAGGCAAAATGACTTTGTTAAATGAGTTTTTAAAGAGAAACAGGGAACGTAGACTTAAGATTCATTGTGTAGGCGATGCAATGATAGACGAGTATTTTGAAGTTAAAGTAAATAGAATTAGTCCTGAATTTCCTATGCCAATTATGGCGTCATCTAACAATTGGGCTGTTCGTCGCCCCGGAGGTGCAGCGAATGTGGCTTATCAATTTAAAAATTTCAATGTAGAATCTTTGCTAATTTGTTGGTGTGATGAAATTGCAAAAAGTGTTTTTGTTGATCATAAAATTCAATGGGTACACGCATTGTGTTCTCAATGTTGTTCTCTTCCGATTAAAAGAAGGTTTTTAGATGGTGGAGTTCAAGTAGTCAGACATGATATAGAACTGCCGTTATGTGGTTTAGACGAACGCATAATTGATTTTGCTACTCTTGAAATAAGAACTTGTATTGAAAAAACATTTAGGCCAGATGTGGCAATATTGTCTGACTATAATAAAGGTTTTTTCTCAAGTGAAAATCATCGTGTTATTGATTTTTACAGAGATGTAAAAACTATTGTCGATCCTAAGATGGGTCCACTTTCTAAATGGAAGGGATGCACAATCTTCAAACCAAATGCCAATGAAGCTATGAATCTGACAGGGAGGACACAATGGAAAGAACAAGCTAAGCATTTGCAAGATGAATTGGAGTGCGAAGCTGTTGTGATAACATCTGGTGGCAACCATGTGTCTGGAATTTGGTATGATGATTTTTTCACTTTTAAACCAGACAGATCTGTGGTTGCAGAAAGTGTTGTGGGTGCGGGAGATTGCTTTGCTGCGTTCTTTGCTATGGCTGTTGGTCATGGATTTTCTATTCCAGAGGCTACAGAAATTGCTTGGAATGCTGGAGCAAATTATGTTAAAAACAAAAGAAATAGACCTATAGTTCCAGCGGAACTACCATTGAATGGTATTGTAAATCCGTCTGATTTAATTAATCGTGATTTCAAACTTGTTTTTACAAATGGATGCTTTGATCTTTTGCATGAAGGACATTTAAAGACATTGGAGTTTGCTAAAAGCAAGGGAGATAAGCTTGTTGTGGCTTTAAATTCTGACTCAAGTATTAAGAGGCTGAAAGGAGAGAATCGACCAATTAAGCCGCTAGACCAACGTATGGCAGTAATGAGTGCTTTAAAGATGGTTGATTTTGTTGTATCTTTTGAAGAAGACACGCCGCTGAACTTAATGCAACTAATAAAACCAGATGTTTTAGTGAAAGGGTCAGATTATCAAGAATGTGAAATTGTTGGAGGAAACATTGTTCCAGAAGTGTTCCGCTGCCCTGTTATTAAAGGCTTAAGCACTACGAATTTCTTGTCATGATTATTTTTTGCAGATACAACTTTCGCATGTGCATGTGCAATGTTCGTTGCAGGTGCATTTTTTGTCTTTGCAACATTTTATTTTACAAGAACAATTGCTGCAATAGACTTCAGAAAAACAGATAAGAGCAACGCTTAGACATAGAGCAAATGATAAAATATGTTTCATATTAAACCTCTAATTTAGTATGATATATGTATGCGTAAGAAGCTTATAAACAAAGTTGCTAAAAAGAAGTTAGAAAAAACGTGTTATTTTTGCGGCATAGATGATTATGCGGTCTTAGACACTCATAGAATCGTTCCGGGAGAAGAAAATGGTATTTACACTGAATTTAATACCATTGTCGCTTGTGCCAACTGTCATAGGAAGATTCATGATGGACAGATCGTGATTGATAGAAAATATTTTTCAACATCTGGCAAGTGGATATTACATTTTTGGCAAGACGGCGAAGAGAAATGGCTATAGACCTAGTAAATAATTCATGAACTTTAAAACATGGCTTAAAACCAACGAAACTGTAAAAAATTCGGCTGGTATTGACACTCAACCAACGCAAACGAATCAAGCGACTGATGATGCTTCAAAGTCGCTCATGACTAATCCTGCATTTGCTTCGGTTCAAAGTAAATTAATAGGAGCTTCTGGCAGTCCAAGTGCTCAAAGAAATCAACTGATTAATTTTACTACGAGCAATTTTAAATCTGCTGTTCCTCGTCAGGTAGCTCCTTTGACATCTCCGGCTCCAGTGGCGTTTAACATCCAAAACGATCTAGGATTGAATCTTGGAATTCCAAAGCCGAAGTTCTTAAACAAAAGGTGAGCAAATGAAATTCAAAGAATTCATTCAGTTAGAACTTGATGGTTTGTTTGGAAACATTAAAGCTGTTTCTAGTGACTTAGGATTGTTTCAAAAACAATTAAAAGATGCAAAACCTGCAAAAAAAGGGACTGCAAGCCGAATCATGAGTTCTATGAGCAAACCAAGTATGCCAGCAAGGCCAGCAGGAATAACTTCATATAAGAAACCAATGACAATTCCTTCTTTACTTAAATAATTTTTCTTAAAATACCTCTTGTGTTGTTTTTATTATTAAGATATACTTTTGATGTTATACGTGGGTTCGACTCACTTCCTTCTAACAAAAAAGGGTTTTTTATGGAAAATAACACAGTCTTAAAGAAGTTTGCAGAACTGTATGATCGTAAAGAGTTCCTTGCGTTGAACGAGGAAATGTCTTTTGAACAGTATCTTGAAAAGGTTCAGTCGAACCCAAAGCTGGCTAGAAATTCATTCCAGTATGTTTATGATATGATCATTGCGAAGGGGACTAGCACCTTCGAAAGATATCGAAAGACATATACTCGGTATCATTTTTTCAACGATAATGAGATTCCTATCTTCGGACTTGAAGAAACTCTTCAGGATCTCGTGGATTTCATTCATGGTGCGGCTGGTAACTATGGAACAGAGCGTAGAGTTCTATTGCTTCACGGTCCTGTAGGTTCTTCTAAATCCACCATTTGTCGTAGGCTTAAGAGAGGTCTTGAATCTTATTCTCGCACAGATGCTGGTTCATGGTATACCTTTAAGTGGGTTAATCTTCCAACTGAAGCTGATGAAGCCGGACCTGCTGTTTTCACAGAGGCAACAGATGTTTCGCCTTTGAATGAAAACCCATTGAAGCTTATGCCTCGCAATATGAGAGATGAGTTCTTGCGTGACATTAATGCTTATCATGTTGAAATGTCCACAGAGGACGAACGTGAAAGCATTTACAGGTTGATTTGCGAAGGGGATCTTAATCCACGATGCAAGCTTTTCATGAAGATGTTGCTTGAAAGATACGAAGGCGATTGGCTTAAAGTGGTTCAGAACCACATTGTGGTAGTTCGTCGAGTTCACTCTGAAATTGATCGATGCGGAATTGGCACATTCCAGCCAAAGGATGAAAAAAATCAAGATAGCACAGAATTGACAGGAGACATCAACTTCCGTCATATTGGCAACTATGGATCAGACTCTGATCCAAGAGCCTTTAACTTTGATGGAGAGTTTCAAGTTGCAAATCGTGGGGTTTGTGAATTTATTGAAATGTTGAAGCTGGCTAATGAGTTTCTTTACGATTTGCTTGGCGTTGCACAAGAACATCAGATCAAGCCAAAGAAATTCTCTCAGATTGTTGTTGACGAATTGATTATTGCTCATACCAATAATCCTGAATATGAAAAGCTGAAGAACAATCAGTTCATGGAAGCTCTTCGTGACAGAACCGTTAAAATTGACGTTCCGTATCTAACACGTTGGTCAGATGAGATCAAGGTTTTGGAACAAGATTACGGTCCCGGAAAAGTCAAACAACACATCATGCCTCACACTTTGGAAATCACAGCTTTGTTTGCTGTATTGACCAGATTGCAGGAAGATCCAGACAGCAAGTTAGATCTTCGTGATAAGGCAAAGTTGTATGACGGCAGAAGTCTTCCCGGATGGACAGAAGACTCTGTTAAAGAACTTCGTGATAGATATGTAGATGAAGGTCTGACAAGTGGTGTGTCTGCACGATATACTCAGAGCGGACTCTCAAATTGCCTTGCTCGACATAAGAAGTATGTAAATGTATTTCATGTAATGAGCGAGTTAAAGGAAGGTCTTGGTGCATCATCTTTGATTACCAAGGTTGAAGACAAGAAGAAGTATGAATACTGTGCTGAGTTGGCAATCAAAGAACTGGACGAAATTCTAAAGAATGAAGTTCAGCGTGCTCTTGTTGCTGACGAGAAAGCTATGGAACGTCTTTGTAATAAGTACATTGACAACGTGATCTCATATGTTAACAAAGAACGTATGATTCATCCGATCACTCATCAGCCGATGGAGCCAGATGAAAGACTTATGCGAAGTATTGAAGAGAAGGCTGATATTCCAGAACAAGGATGCGATGACTTCCGAAGATCTTTGGCAGCATTCATGGGGACTCAAAGCCGCCGTGGCAAGGAATTCAAATGGGATTCAAACGAAGAGCTTAAGAGAGCTATTGAATCTAAAGTTTTTGAAGACATCAAGGACACAATTAAGTTGTCTTCATTGACTAAAGAAGCAGCCGATCTTGATCCAGATCTTCAAGAAAAGATAGACGCTATCAAGACTCGTTTGATTAAGCAGTATGGCTACAATCATCAATCTGCTTCAGATGTACTGGAATACGTCAGTTCAATTTTCGCCCGTGGCGATATCTCTAAGTAGTAAGGACTTAAGTCAATTCTTACAAAAAATCTGTAAGAATTGACTTTAATTTACATACATACTATAATGGTAGTATGGAGGTGAATATGAAGACTTGCTATCGTTGCAAAAGAGAATTGTTAGAAGATCAGTTTGGGAAGAACAAAAGCAAACCGGGCGGTTTGGCTGACGAGTGTAAAATCTGTAAAAGCGAGCTTTGTAAA
>Ga0163144_10005068_pt1 | contig 29358 bp, 25 predicted proteins | sample OliLak19BULKMAT1_FD_123175 | JGI IMG/M metagenome (GOLD analysis project Ga0163144, IMG submission 123175) | Freshwater microbial mat bacterial communities from Lake Vanda, McMurdo Dry Valleys, Antarctica - Oligotrophic Lake LV.19.BULKMAT1 | ecosystem: Environmental > Aquatic > Freshwater >...
ACGCGGGTCAGGTCGCACGCGAGCGCATGCACGAGCACGTCGAGGCCCATCTCGGGGTCGCCGCCCTGGCCTGCCATCTGCGGCTCCTCGGGGATCTCGCAGGAGAGCCCGCTGCCGGCGTCGAGGCGCTGCTCGAGAGCCTTCACCTTTTCGAGGTGTGCGCCCAGCCGCGCGCGATCCTCCGAACCGAGCCGCGAGCTCAGCGCGCCGTACTGCTGCTCGGCGGCCAGGCCGAGGGCGACGTCGCGATTTCGTTCGAGGTGGCGCCAACGCAGGCGCGATCGGACCACCACGCGTTTTCACCGGGTGCGACGTTCCGCTGGCAGGAGGGCGCGCCGATCGCCCTCGACGCGTGGCAAGCCGCGTCGAGCCTCGACACCAGCTCGCCCGCTTGCGTGTCCGAGTACTTCGCTGCCGGCGACTTCCACCTCGCGGACGACGACGCGTGCGCCGGCGATCTCGCCGTCCCCGTCGCGGGCATCGAGTTCGACATCGACGGAGACCCGCGCGAGTCCAAGTCGTGGGACGCGGGCGCCAACGAGCGGCCATGATCGCGAGCTTCGCTGCGTCGCGACGGCTCTTCGAAGCGGCGACGAGCTGTCGCTGCCGGTGTCGCGCACGCGTCCAGCTAGCTTCACGCGACCACAGCGGTCGTACGGCATAGTGATCTCGCACGGTTCGTCGGGTGGCGCGGCCCGGACCGCATGCGCGCGACGAACTCGGCTCCGATCGTCCGCAACTGGCCGCCGGCCGCCGACGCGAGCGTGCGAAGCCGATCACGCATCCGCCGACGGTACTGTAGGAGTGCGCCAGGTCGCGCCGAGATCCGTCACTCGCGCTCCAACTCCTCAGGTGTTACGGTTGTCGCCGTGACCGGCACGACGGAGACGCCGCCGCTGAACAACGGCGTCGTCGAAATCCGCTACGGGGGGGATTCACGTACCTCGACCGTTTGGGTCGGCTTGTGGAGTCGCTTGCGAGCGCCCTGGGGCAGTCTTTCGAGGTGCAGGACTATGGGACTTCGCATATCGCCCTCGCCAGCGGCGTCGCCAACATGAACGTGCGTTGCAGCAGCGCAGGGACCGTCGTCATCTCGCAGCAGGCAATGGACGCGCCAGTGCTTTTGCGGGAGCTCACGCCCGTGGTCTGGGATGCTGTCGCGGAGACACTTGGCGTGAGGGGGCGAGTTCAGCGGGTCGGCGTCCGATATTGGTTCGTTTTCCCCTTCGCGACGCCCGCCGAGGCTTGGGCAGAGCTCTCCCGCGGGGCCTTAGCAGCGCCGACCGAGACCTGGCGCATGTTGTTCGGTGACCCGGTGCAAGCGAACTTCATCGGCGTTACCACATCCGGCGACGAAACCACCCGCGTGGCGTTCGCGGTGGTGGAGAACCGAATACAGGCGACGCTGCCAGAGTGGTTTAGCCGGGCTGCTGCGGAGCGGTACGCGCCGCCGGTTTCCCTACTCCTCGACCTCGACTACGGCCGGCAAAGCCAGGCAGAGTTCTCGTTGGGTCGCCACGCCCTGGAAGGACGCATGACCGAGACTTGGGTGCACGCTCGTACGTGTGCGATCAAGGTTGCGGGCGTCTTGGCTCAGCGTAAAGTGTTCGGAGACGCCGCCACATGAACGATGCGACGCCTCGCGAGCCGACCTCCCTGCCTGCGCTCAGAATCGCGAAGCACGGTGGCGTTGCTACACCGGCTGACCGGGAGCCAGACTACGCGCCGAGCGGCAGCGCTGCAGGCAGCGAGCCCGCTGGCCGGAGCCCAGAAGACGCGATCCTCGACATCCTCTACTCCGTGCGTAGCCGGCTCCTCGCGAAAAAGTCACGCAACGGACTGTCGGAAATCGATGCATCGCACCTCGAAGAGGTGAAGCGCGAGATCGCAACGCGAGAGATGCGGGAGGAGTCTTCCGGACGTGACCTCTTCTGGGCCGAACTCGAGGCACTTGCTCGGCGCGCGCGAGCCGTGACGGGAAGGTAGCAGGACGTGATGATCCCGGAGGAGGCCGGGCGCCAGTACCCGAGCGAGATGTGGGTCCGGACGCATGCGCCGCCCAAGCGCGACGCCTCATCGTACCGGGACTGTCTGCGCCTCGAGTTTAGGTTTGCATGCGTCTACTGTCTGATGCTCGGGCATGAGTTGAGGCGCGAGCGTTACGGTGGGTTCGAGATCGAGCACTTCCGACCGAAGGGACGCCGAGAGTTCGAACCGCTACGAGACTCCTACGCGAACCTGTTCTGGGCGTGTCGGGCCTGCAACCGCGCCAAGCACGATCGGTGGCCGACACGCGAGGAGCTTGACCGAGGCGAGCGGTTTCTAAATCCTTGTGACGATGTGATGGCGGAGCACCTTCGGATCGATGGCCAAGAAATCGAGGCGTTGACGGCCGCAGGGGAGTTCATGATCGAACAGCTTGGCCTCGACGAGCCACTCCACGAGCAGCGCAGGACGGATCGATTGAAGGCGGCGAGCGTTCTCACGACGATCGAGATGTTGCTCGACAACCCGATCGACGGCGTAGACGAAATCCTGCTGCGCGAGCTACGAAGCGAGGTGGAACTCAAACGCTTCGAGCTCGGCATCGGCGGTCCTCCGCGAGACGCTCTATCAGTCTGCGCGTGTGGTTCGCAGCGCGAGCTATTCTAGCGGCCTTCGCCGTGTCGCATCACGTCACCGTTCCTCGAAGCAGCTTCGATGCGGCTGACACTCTTCGGGCACGCACAGCCCCCGATCCGGTCCGGTCACGAACTGGGTGCGCAGGCACTGGTAGCTGCTCGAGCGCGACGTCGAGTACGCGTCCGGCGTGTCGGGTCCGTACACGTGCAGCGCCTTGGTGCGCAGGAATCGACACACGGGCAGCGCGTTGCGATCGGCAGTGGTGGAATCGTCGTCGAAGGTCGGCATCGTCGGTCCGCTTTCAGAACGCCAGGCCCGTGGCGCGGTGGAGCGCGTCGCGGACCAGGCCGGCGACGAGCGGGATCTTGTAGCCGTTGTGATCGAGCGGCTTCGCGCCGGCGACTGCTGCATCGCCGGCCTTCTCGAACAGGTCAGCGCTCGGGGCCTGGCCCTCGAGCAGCTTCTCGGCCTCCTTCGCGCGCCACGGAATTGGCGCGACGTGACCGAGCGCGACGCGAACGTTCGTCAGCTTGCCGCCGGCGAGCGTGAGCCGCACCGCGGCTTCGCCGAGCGGCCAGTCGTGCGACGCCTTCTCCTTCGTCGCCGAGTAGGCGGACCGCTGATCCGCCTCCTCACCCGGGCGCGGACTGCCCGCCTTGGGTAGCTCGATCGCGACGATGATCTCCCCGGCCTTCAGCGTGTGCTCACGCTCGGGATCGACCGTCGGCAGCGCGAACAGCTCGCCGATGCCGATCGTCCGCTCCCCGCTCGCCGCGGCGATCCGCACCTTCGCATCATGAGCGACGAGCGCGACCGCGAGCGTCGACGCATGCACGATGTAGCTCGGACCGCCGCCGAGGATCGCGTGATAGCGGTTGTCGCCGGTGAGCGCGAAGCACTGGCTGCCGCCCTTTTTCAGGCACTCGAGATCGACGTGGCGGTAGTACCAGCAGCGCGGGCGCTGCAGCAGGTTGCCACCGACCGTTGCCGCGTTGCGGATGCCGGGCGTCGCGGCCGAGCCCGCGGCCTCGCGAATCCCCGTGAACGCGCCGCCCAGATCCTCGAAATCACCGAGCTGCGCGAGCGTGACGAGTGCACCGATCGTCCACGCGCCGTCGGTCGCGTCGATGCGACGCATGGTGTCGCCGACCTCGCCTGCGATTGCGCGCAGCTCGACGAGCTCGTCGGGCGCGTCGAGGCGCTCCTTGAGGTGATCGATGATGTCGATGCCGCCGGCGCGGAACCGGCGGGTCGTCGGCGCCTTCGCGACGCGCTCGCTCGCGGCCTGCAACGTCGGCAGGCGAACCAGGGTGAAGCGATTCATGTCGGTCCTTTGCTGCCGGGGATGCGCCCGAGCGCCGCGAGGATCTTCGCCGGTGTGATCGGCAGGCTGCGTACCGGCACGCCGATCGCGTCGTACACGGCGCATGCGATCGCGGCGGCCGTGGGGATCGTCGACGGCTCGCCGATGCCGATCGCACCGGTGCTGTTGTTGCCGGCATGCACGTCGGTCAGCACGACGTCGATCTCTGGGATGTCCTTCGCACCGGCGATCTTGTAGTTCTCGAGGTTGGCGTTGAGCATGCGACCGAAGTCGCGGTCGAGCACGCGCTCCTCGAGCAGCGCGTAGCTCGTGCCGAGGATGACGCCGCCGTTGACCTGGCTCTTGGTGAGCAGCTCGTTCATCACGCGGCCACAGTCGTGCATTGCGAGCACGCGCGTGCATCGCACCGCGCCGGTCCAGGTGTCGACCTCGACCTCCGCAAACTGCACGCCGGCGATCTGCTGCGTCGGCCGCCCCATGAACTGCATCGGATGGTGACCGAACGTGTCGGCGCGGGACGCCGTCACGACGATCGCCTCACCCGGCATCTTCTTGCACAGCTGTTCGAACGTCAGCGACTTGCCGCCGCCGTTGGTGCGGCCGCCGGGGCCCCACACGACGTCGTTGTTGCCGACGCCGAGCTGCGCCGCCGCGAGCGCGACGAGCTTGGTCTTGACCTGTTCGAACGCGTTGCGCACCGCCGGCGTCACGCTCGACGTCGTCGTCGAGCCGCCGCTGCCGACGCTCGATCCGTAGCCGCTGCGTCCGATCTCGACGTCGATGCGATCGACGGGCAACGACAGCACCTCGGCCGCGACCTGTGCGAGCACGGTGCCGATGCCGGTGCCGATGTCCTGCACGCCGTTTCGCACGACGACCGTGCCGTCGCGCCCCACGGTCGCTGTGACCTGCGCCGCACCGCCGCGGCCGAAGTCGCCCCAGATCGACGCGGCGACGCCGTAGCCGCTGCGCATGCGGGTCTTCCCCGTGCGCCCTGCGGCCGCGCGCGCGCGCGCCTCGGTCCAGCCGAACTTCTTCGCGCCCTCCTCGAACTGCCACTTTCGCAGCGGGTGCTCGTCGTGCGCGATGCGGAGCTTCAGCGGATCCTTCTTCATCTTCCGCGCGAGCTCGTCGATCGCGAGCTCGATCGCGAACGCACCCTGCGGATGCCCGGGTGCACGCATCGCCGTCGCCGGCCCCGCGTTGGTGAACACGTCGCTCGCCTCGACGAGCACGTTCGCGATCTTCGTGTAGACCGAGAACGCGTTGCGGCCGATGCCGGCACCGGTGCCGATACCGGCGGTGCCGAGGCTCTTCACGTGCAGCGCGACGAGCTTGCCCGATGCGTCCGCGCCGATGCGCACGTCCTGGTACGAGTCGGGGCGGTTGCCCGTGCACACCTGCTCCTCGTGCCGATCGCACATCAGCTTCACCGGCGCGCCGGCCTTGCGGGCGAGCTCGCCGGCGATGAAGCCGATGCGCGAGCCGGGTGCAGACGCACCGAACTTCGCCCCGAACCCACCGCCGAGGAACTCGGTGATGACAGTGACGTCGGCGGGCTTGAGCCCGAAGATCTCGACGAGCTCGTCGCGCACGCTGAAGATGCCCTGCGTCGAGGCCCACGCCGTGAGCTTGTCCTTGGCGTCCCAGCGCACGACGATGCCGTGGGTCTCGAGCGCGTTGTGGACCTGCACCTGCGTGGTGTAGCTCGCCTCGTGGACGACGGCGGCCTTCTTCAGCGCCTTGCTCGCGTCGCCGCGCTCGCTGTCGGGCATCTTGCGCACATTGCCCTGCGGACCTGCGCCTGCGCCCGCACCGGGCTCGTCGCCCTCGGTGCGTCGCTCGCTGACTGCGCCTTCGTGCACCGAAGGTGCGCCGGCCTTCGCGGCGAGCTGCGTGTCGACGACGAACGGCAGCGCCTCGTACTCGATCTCGACGAGCGCGAGCGCGTCATGGGCGAGCTCGAGTCGCTCGGCCGCGACGGCAGCGATGTCCTGACCGGCGAACACGATCCGATCGCCGCGTGCTGCGACGGCGATCGCCGCCTTCACGCCCGGCGCCTTCTCGGCGCCCGTGATCGAGATCTTCGTGATCTTCGCGCACGGCAGTGGGCAGCGCAGCACCGCCGCATACAGCATCCCGGGAAGCTGCACGTCGTGCGTGTACTTCGCGCGGCCCGATACCTTGAGATGACCGTCGATCCGCGGCAGCGGTTTGCCGACGATCGTGAGGTGCGAGTCGGCATCCCACGGGCGCGGCTCGTCTGCGGGGATCTCGGCCTCGATGGAGGTGAGCTGATCGGCGAAGCCGACGGTGAGCGTCTTTTTGGGCATCAGCCGACCTCCTCGCGTGCGGGCGCTGTCGTAGGCTTCTGCGGCCCAGAGGAACGCGTCGATGGCTTCGCGCCTGCGACCTCGAGCACCGCCGCGACCACGTGCGGGTAGGTGCCGCAGCGGCACAAGTTGCCCGAGATGGCCTCGCGCACCGCACCTGCGGTGAGCTTCGATCCACCGCTGCCGACGCGTCGAAGCAGCGCCGCGCAGCTCGTCAGCATGCCCGACGTACAGAAGCCGCACTGCAGCGCGTCATGACGCACGAACGCGGCCTGCAGCGCCGACAGCTCGTCGCCGTTGCCGAGCCCCGCGACCGTCGTGACGTTCGCACCGGCGACATCGTGCGCGAGCATCATGCACGAGTTGCGTGGCAAGCCGTCGACGAGCACGGTGCACGCACCGCACGCGCCGCGATCACAGACGAGCTTCGGTCCGGTGACGCCGAGATCGTTGCGCAAGGCGTCGAGCAGCGTGACGCGAGGCTCGACCGACACTGTCATCGCCTTGCCGTCGAGCGTGAACGCGACCGTCGCGGCGTCGGGGCCGATCTCGGCCGGTGCGTTCGCGTCGGTGACGATCGGCGCGTTGCTGTCGGCATCGGACGCGGGCTTGGTACAGCTCGCGAGCACTGATGCCGTGCCTGCGCCGCGGAGCAGACCGCGGCGCGTGAGCGTGGGGCTCGTCATGGGGCGGCAGTCTACCGCGCGCAACGGGAAGCAGACTCGGCCGCAGCACGCGCGGCGGCGATCGCCGAAATCCGCGCTTGCAGCTCCTGGGCGCCGGGACCCTGACCGACGGCAGTGAAGTTGTTGCGGGCGATCTCCGCAGACAGCTCCGGATCCGCTTGGATGCTGCGGGCGACGAGTGCCGCCATCACCGGATCGTGGGCGAAGCGCTCGATGAGTCGCTCGCGTGCGGTGAGCTGCGCCGCACGACGTGCGCGCTCGAGCACCTCGGCGTTCACACACTGGATCACGGGATCGGGCGTGCGGCGCAATCGCGGGACGAGCGACTCGGGCGAGACCCTCGTCGGCTCCGTGTCGAAGCCGGGGTGGAACGCGACCATGAAGAAGCGTGGGCCGCCGGCCGCTTCGTATGCGGCGCGAAGCTCGGGCACGAACGCTGCGAACGTCTCGGCGTCTTGCCACGGATGGTCGGCCGGCACGACGAACGTCGGCAGCAGGATCTCGGCATCCGGATGCGCACGCACGACCTCGAGCAGTTGCGCGGCGACGCTCGCGGGATCGATCGCACCTCGCAAGAAACGAAGCGGTCGGTGCACGCGACCTTGCTCGCGACTGCGACGCGCGAACGGACACAGGCCGAGGTGCTCGACCACCTCGAACAGATAGCGATCGTGCAGCGCGTGGATCACCTCGGACGGCGGCCACGCGTCGGTGCATGCGACGTCGTGTCGCCGTGCACCATCGTCGCTGCGCGTCATCGCGGCGCCTTGGCGAGCACGCCGAGCAACAGCTCGATGAAACGATCGGGATACTCGCGGTGCATGAAGTGGCCGCCCGGCATCGTCACGACCTCGTAGCTCGCGCGATAGTGGCGACGCGCCTGCTCGTAGATCGACGGCGGGATCTGATCGTCGGTGCCGGCGAACGCGACCGCCGGCACGGTGACGGGGTTGCGCTGGGCCCGTGGTGGATACGGTCGCAGCGCGCGGTAGTAGCCGAGCGCGGCCTCGAGGGCGCCGGGCGGTCGCAGCGACGCCTTCGCCGCGTCGGTCTCGCCGGCCGGAACGTTCCACTTCGGCGACCACCGCTGCACCAGCTCGTCGAGGTGGCGCAGGTCGCCTTCGCGGATCCACTCGGCCGCGTGCTTGCGGCGCAGCGAGAAGAAGTGCCGCGCGGCCCACAGCAGGCGCGGGCTCGGCCGGATGCCGCCGGGGTGCGGAATGCCGACCGTCACGAGCAATTGGATCTTGGATGCATCGATGCCGACCGCGGAGTACGCCGCGCTCGCGCCCCAGTCGTGGCCGACGACGATCGCATCCTTGCTGCCGAGTGCGTCGATCCACGCGAGCACGTCGGTGCCGAGCACGTCCGAGTCGTAGTCGTCGTGCGGAGGCCGACCGCTGGGCGAGTAGCCGCGCTGGAACGGCGCGACGACGCGGTAGCCGGCCGCGGCGATGCGCGGTCGCACGACATCCCAGCTGTGCGCGGTGTCGGGGAAGCCGTGCACGAGCAGCACGAGCGGGCCTTGTCCACTCGCCAAGTATGCGAAGCGCAGGCCGTTCGCGTCGAGAAACTGCGGTGCTTCGTCCCCCGGGGATGCAACGGTGGTCACGTCGGCCGCAGCATACCGCGGTACACTGGTCGCGCTCTTGTCGTCGTCGCCGCACCCGATCTCATCCTTGCGGGGCGAGAGCTCGGACGAGGACGAGGGTGCAGCGGGTTGGCCCGCTTCCCTGTTGGGGTGGATCATCGCCGCGCTCGCGCTCGAACGGCTCGTGTATCACCTCCTCTATCTGCGCGACGTTCCGTTCGCGGTCGCGACGATCTCCGACGGCCGCATCTACGAGCGCGCGGCGGCCGACCTCGTCGCGAGCCCGCCGTTCGGCACGGCACCGTTTTATCTGCAGGGGCTGTACGCCGCCCAGCTCGCGCTGCCGATGGCGGCCGGCGACTTCGCGCTCGCATTGCTCGTGCAGATCTCGCTCGCCGCGCTCGCGTGGTGGTTGCTGTACCGCGCGATGCGATCGCTGCTCGGGCGCTACCCCGCCGCGTGGGGCATCGCGCTCGCGCTCGCCCATCCGCCGCTCGCGTTCTACGAGAACAAGTTCCTCTCCGCGTCGCTGACGATCGTGTGTTCGATCGGCGTCGTCGCTGCGATGGCGTGGACGCGCCGACGCGACGGGCCATGGCCGGTGCTCGTCGTGGGACTCGCCGCGGCCGCCTGTGTGCTCGCGAGGCCGAACCTGCTGCTCGCGGCGCCGTTTCTCGCATTTGCGTGCGTGCTGCTGCGGCCGAGTCGTCCGCGCTCTCGCGTGCTCGCCGTGTTCGCGCTCGGCTTCGGTCTTGGCCTCGCACCGATGGCGATCCGCAATGCGGTCGTCACCGGCACGCCGACGGTGATGCCCGCGCACGGCGGCGGGACATCCTTCTACATCGGCAACAACGCCCGGGCGAAGGGGGTGTGGAATCCCGCGGGCTTGTTCAGCGGCGACGTTGCGCGCGAGGCCGAGGAACTCGGCGAGGCCGCAGACGATGCCGCCCGCGTCGCGGCGATGGGTGACGAGCTGTATCGCCGTGCATGGCAGGAGATCGGCGACGACCCGGGCCGCTGGCTGTGGCTGCTGTGTCGCAAGGCGTGGCTGATGATCGGCAACGACGAGCTCGCGCAGGATTTCGACGTCCATGGTGAGCACGAGATGATCCCGTGGGCGAACCGCTTCGGCGTGCCGTTCGGTGTGCTCGCGGCGCTCGCGATCGTCGGGGCGTCGGTGTGGTGGCGGCGGCCGGATCGGCGCGTGGACCTCCTGTGGGTGCTCGGGCTGGCGTTCGCGACGATCGCCGGCAACCTCGTGTTCTTCACGTCGGCGCAGCATCGGCTGCCGCTCGCGATTCCGCTGTGCGTGCTCGCGGCGAGCGGTGCACCGCGGGTGATCGCGTTGGTCCGCGATCGCGCGGCGTTGCGCGGGGATCGGATTGTCGTCGCGGTCGCGTTGCTCGTGCTGGCGCAGGCATGGTGGCCCCGCTCGCGCCAGCGCGAGCCGTCCGCGGTGCACTACTACAATCTCGCGCTCGCCTACGATCACGTCGGCGAGCCGCGGGCCGCATACGCTGCGGTCGAGCGCGCGCTCGAGCGCGCGCCGGATCAGCCGCTCATGCTGCTCAGTCGCGCGACGTTGCGCAGACGTTTCGGGGACTTCGCCGGTGCGCGCGCCGATCTCGATCGCGTCGTCGCGAGCCCGAGCCTACCGGCGTGGGCGCGCGAGCAGGCGCAGCAAGAAGTGGATGCGGTCGCGATCGGGCCGCAGACGCAGGCCCGATGATCGAGCGCCGGGGCGCGCGTGGGCCCGCATCGGCGACTGCACGTTCGTGCGACACTCGGATCGTGGACGGACGTCATCGGCTCGCGTGGGTCGTGATCGCAGCGGCGTGCATGTCGGGCGCGCCCGAGGCCGAGCGTCTCGAGCTGCCGGACTCGGAGGTGCCGGACGATGCCGTGACCCCGACGATCCCCGACGACGCGATCGTCGCGCGCGGCAAGGGCAGGTGCACCGACGCGCCGTTTCCGGAGGTGAAGGGGCCGCCGGACGAGGGCTCGACGATGACGATCACGCCGAAGCCGCGGACGTTCGGTCCGATCACGTGCGCGGGCGATCGCGAGGTGTGGATCGATCCGAAGGGTCGGCTCGACGTGTGCACGATCGCGAAGCCGACGAAGGTCCACGGGCTCGCGCTCGCGGGTGACAATTACACGCACTTTCACCCCGATGGGCGCGCGGAGCAGACGACGCTCGCGAAGCCGCACGAGATCGCGACCGCGGAGGGGGTCGTGATCCCCTGCGCGGCGAAGCATGTCTCGCTCGACGCCGCTGGGCACGTCGAGCACTGCACGCTCGCGCGGCAGGAGAACTACGGCGAGATCGCGTGTGCGAACGGCGAGAGCATCGCGCTGCGGCCGGAGTCCGGCGCGCTATGGGCGTGCGTGCTCGCGGAGCCGATCGCGGCGAAGGGCATCACGGTGCCGAAGGGGACGCGCGTCGCATGGCATCCCAACGGTGCGGTCGAGAGCATGGATCTGCACGACGAGGTCGTCGTCGACGGTATCCGCATGCGCGACGAGATCGAGGTGCATCCGGACGGCCAGCTCGCGCACTACACCCTCGCCGAGTCGCGGAGGGTCGGCAGCATCGCACTCGAGTCGTTCGCGAAGGTGTGGATGTACCCGAACGGGAGCCCGTGGCACCTCGAGTACGTCGCAGACGAAGGCTTCATGATCCACGGCGAGCCATGGAGCGACACCCGTCGCGTGACGTTCGCGTGTGATGGGAGCGTCACGTTCGATCACACGGAGCACTATCAGGCACAGACGCGGCCGCCGACGATGCACGGGCTCGACTAGATCCCGAGGTCGTTATACTAGCAACCGCAGGCGCCGCACTCCATCGAGATCGCGCAGAAGCACGGTGCACTCTGGACGCAGTACCCCTCGAGGTCCGTCTGCGTCGCGGTTTCCGGCGTCCACTCGATCTGCGTCGGTTCCAGGGTAAACGTCGGAATCCGGGCCTTGATCGCCTCGGGATCGAACATCTCCTCCGCCGCGAGCACGTCGACGAGCTCGAATGGAATCGGCCGCAAGTTCATCTGCACGGTGACGCGATCGACCTCGCCCTCGACGTGCCACGTGCGCTCGCGCCAAGTGGTCTTGTCGTACTTCAGGCCCGCCTCGGCCGCGACCGGGAGCAGGTTGCTCTCGATGCTCTCGATCTCCCAGAACATCTTCACCGGCTCGCCGGCGGCGCCGAATGCCTGGTCGCGAAAGACCCACATCGTCGGATCGCCTGCGGCGGCGACGTCGACCGATGCGTTGGCCGCGACCCGGCCGGTCGTCAACACCGACACGTTTCCATCGAGCGCCTCGAGCTCCACCCAAGCGCGGCGATCCTGCGCCGCGCCGCTCGGCCACGAGTGGCCGGCTGATTCGTTGTGCAGCCACACGTCGATGTCGGTTCCGCCGCCATCCGCTGGATTGACGCACAGACCGACGCACACGGCCGGCGAGCGCATTCGATCCATCTGCTCGAGCTGCGCGGCCTCGAGATCGGGCGCGGAGGTGGCATCGGGGAAGTCGGTGAGCGCGACGTCGACACCGGCGAGTCTGTGATCGCGGATCGTCCGCTGCTCCACGCCGGGATACTCCGCGATCGGCGAGGGCATGCCCGGCATGTGACAACCGGAGCACGCGAACGCGAGTGGGAAGTTCACGAGCGCCGGATCCTCCGCCTTCGGTGCGTCGTAGAACGAGTCGACCCACTCCTGGTACGTGCGTTCGATTTGCACGCCGTGACCGTTGACGATGTCGTGGCAGCTCCCGCACATGTCGCCCGACGCGACGGTCCTGTCATCGAGCAGCGGCGAGTATTCGGCGTCGTGGAAATCATTGTCGCCCGGGTCCGCGATCTCACCACGCATCAGCGTGTCCATCGCGAGCGTCAGCGGATTGTTGTGCGTGCCGTCGATGGAGGCGACGTTGTGACAGAAGAAACAGGTGACGCCCTTCACCGCCTGCGGAAGCTCGGCGAGGTTGAGCCCGTCGGTCGTCTGGCCGAGCGCGACGGCGACCGGCGCGTGGCACTTCACGCAGAAATCGCCGAGCGTGCCACCGGTCTCGCGCTGCCCCTTCGCGTTCATCGCGAGGAAGATCGGATCGTCCGCGGCGTACGCGTGCATGCTGCCCTGCCACTGCTCGAAGTGGATCGGGTGGCATTCCTTGCAGGATTGGGGGTCGAGCATCTCCTTTACCGAGGCGGTGGACGCGTCGTCGCTCGGACACGCCGCGAGCACGAGCGCCATCGTCGCGAGCGCTCGCTTCATCGCACCGCGCCCATCTCGATCCATTGCGCGACGCTGCAGATCTCGCCCGCGGCGAGCTCGCTGCCCGGTGGCATGCGCAGCTCGTCGTCGTCGATCGTCAACCGGACGATGATCTGGCTGCACTGGGCGTCACCCTGATCGACGAACGACGCGTCTCCACGATCCTCGAGGAGGCGAGCATGGGTAGCGTCCGCATCGTCGACGAAGAACCCACGGTCGGTCGCGCCGAGCGCCGAGGCGCTGGCGTGGCAGGAACCGCCCCCGGTCGCGCAGCTCGGCACGAGTGTGCGCGTGAAGACGTCGTCGAACACCGGCGGGTACAGCGGCGCGCAGCCGGCCGCATCGAAGTCGACGCACGCCGGCTCGGGCGCTTCCCCCTGGGTTTCGCAACAGAGGCCCAGGAGCGCGGCGAGCATCGCGAGGCTGCGACGGGGCGCGATCACGTCGGTCGCAGCTTACCCGGTTCGCCCGTCGCGCGCCGATCCAAGCGAGCCCCCTGTGGTACGTTCGAAGTCATGCGCGTGTGTGGGTTTCGGTCTGGGTTTCGGCCTGGGTTTCGGTCTGGGTTTCGGTCTGGGTTTCGGCCTGGGTTTCGGTCTGGGTTGGCGCCCGCCATCTTGGTCGCGGTGCTGGCTCCGGCGCCCACCGCGTCGGCCGCCAACGAACTGAAGCCGCGCGTGCCCGTGGTCTGGGCCGAAGGACCTTGCACGACGATCGTCGATCAGTCCACCGCGGCGATCGTGCACTTCGACTACTCGGTCAGCGTCGAGGAGGATCCAGAGGATCGCACGTTCGACGAGGTCGACGACAGTCGCACGCATCAGTTCTTCGCGTTCCGCAAGCAGGACCTGCCGGCCAACGATCCTCCGGTGTGGATCAGCCGCGCCGACATCGAGCGCGCGCGGACGAGGGATCCCAACGTCGATCCGCAGGCGATCACACCCGACATGGTGCTCGAAGACGCGACGCGCTTCGCCCCGGACGAGTGGGTCCGCATCACGCCAGACGACGGTCGGGTTCCGATTACGTTCGCGCAAGCGGCGATCGGCGTCGACTGGGACACGTCGGAGGTCGAGCCCGGAACGTACGAGATCTGGGCGTACACCTGGGAGCCCCAAGGCAACATCTGGAGTCGGCGTCAGGGCATCGTGAAGCTCGTCGCGAGTGCGTCGGCGGCTGCCGATGCCGGACCATCGATTTCGCTGCTCGAGGACCAGACGCAGATCGTCGCGCGCAGTCCTTACACGCCACCCGGGTGTGCCGACGTCGCGCCGGGCACCACGGTCACACTCGAGTGGGGCGAGAAGGTCGGCACGATCGTGCCCCAGTGGAACCTCGCGTTCGAGCACCAACCGATCGAATCCGGTCCTCTCGCGTTTGTGTTCGAGCCCCCCGAAGCAGCGGCCGACACCACGACGATCGTCTTGCGAGCGACGGTCACCGATGACACGTGTCGCTCGTATGCCGCCTACTCGAGCGTGCTCGACGTCCTCGCGAATTCGCAGTCAGGGGAGGATGTCGAAGTGCCGAGAGGCAAGGACCCATGCAGCGATGGAGGTGGGGGTTGCTCGATCGATCAGCGCTCGTATGCCGGGCTCGTGCTGCTCCCTTTGCTCGCGTGGCGCCGCCGCCGACGACCGCGTCCGTGAGCGACCCATCCCAAATATCGGTTCGCGTGCCACACTGCAGGCACATGGGCCCAGTATCCCGAGTGCGTCCATCCCTGCAGATGGTTCCCGCCGCACTGTGCCTGTCGCTCGGGCTCGCGGTCGTCGCCGGTTGTCCGAGCGACGACACCCCCAGCGGCGGCACGATCGCCGACACGACTGCGGCCGACACGACCGCGGCTGACACGACCGCCGACGAGACGACGACGAACAGCGAGACGGGCGATACCGAGCCCGCACCGACCGAGGGGCTGTTCGCGTGCCCAGCAGGCGAGTCGTGCACGTTCGTCGTCGTCGCGCAGGCGTTCGACGATCGCGTCGAGATCTTCGCGCCGCGCGGGCCTGGCCCGGTGTACCGCGGTGCAATCGATCTCGATCTGAAGCCGAATCCGATGGGCGACAACTCGGGCGACTTCCTCGACGAGCCGTTCGGCATGACGGTGGATTCCGCGGGGCTTTCGGTGCTCGTCGGGCACTACCCGCAGCGCGATAGCGGAACGATGCTCGTGTTCCCGCACGAGCTCCTCGCTGCGCAGGCGCCGGGCATGACGGTGCCGCAGTCCGCATTCTTCGACGGCGCGGGGTTCCTCGCGCCGGTGCGCGCGATCGACCTCGCCGCCGAAGAGGCGATCTTCATGCTAACGCATCCGAGCGGGCGCCAGCTCGTCGGTGTGTTCGCGAACGATCTGTTCACGCTCGAGACGGAGTGGACGAATCCCGGCGAGCTGTTGGTGGTGGATCCGGTCTCCGGTGAGGTCGGTCGCCGATCGCTCGCGAGCGTCGGCATGGGGAGCTGCGCCGGTGCGTGGAACCTCGTCGCGCTCGACGACGCGATGGACACGGTCGCGCTCGCGTGCGACGGCGACGATGGTGCGGCGGTGCTCGATGTGTCGGGAATCGGGCAGGGGAGCGTCGCGGATGCTGCGGCCGCGATCGACGGGTGCATCGCGGACATTCCCTTTCCCGACAATCGCGTTCGTCAGCTCGCGCCGGATGGGCTCGGCGGATTGCTGCTTGCGGAGAACGTGCCCACCGGGACGCTCGACCCGGGCCGTCTGTGGCGCTTCGAAGGCCTCGACGGTGCGTGCGAGCAACTCGGCGCGCCAGGGGTCATCCCCGGCGACCTGTGGGAGGTGCGGCAGATCGTGCCGCTGCCGAGCAACGTCGGTGCGAGGTGGCTCATGGCGACCGGGATGCTCTCGCCCGGCCGTGGTGTGCATGTGGTGCGCGACGGGGAGACGGGCGCGGAGATCTGCGCACGCGTCGACGCGCTCGACGCGTCGTGGGCCGCGACGGACGGCAGCGACATCCATCCGTACGCGATGGCGATCGATCGCGCGGGTACGGGTCTCGCGATCGGAGCCGGCCCGGCGATGCCTGCCGACGCGGAGCCCGGCTACGGCCGCGTGCTGTGGGTCGAGCTCGGCGCCGGCGATCCGTGCGAAGCATCGCCGGTGATCAGCGTGATCGATCTCGCCGAAGAAGCCCCCGCGGTGTCACCGGACGATCCATCGACGTGGCGCCGTGCACCGAACGTCGTGGTGATCAAGGAATATGGCTGAGGCAGCCACATCGCCGCGCAAGCGAGGCGTGCAGCCGTCGGCGTCGCGCTGATCTTGCTCGTGCTGGTGCTCGTCCTGCTCGCACTGCTGCGCCCCGAGCTCGGCGCATATCCGGGCTGGGCCTATCCGCTCGTCCACCTGCTGTGGTTCTTCGCGACGTTTCTCTTCGGCACGGGCTCCTTCCAAACGATCGTCGGCGCCGCGGACGACACCACGTTCCGCGCGATGCGAACCGCGAACGGCGCGGTGCTCGGCATCGGCACGACGCTCGTGCTCGCGCTCGGTGCATTCTTGCTGCAGTCCGCGATGTCCTACGAACGCACGGAGCAGGATCGCGAATCCAGCTCGAGCTGGGACGACGACTAGCGCTAGCCCGGCGGCGGCACCGGGGCGACGTCGCCGGGGATCGGCAGCTCGATATCGCCGTACACAGTCTTGTCCTGCTGCGTGACCTCACCGTCGAGGTCGATGAGCGTGCTGGTCTCCACACCGCCGCCGCCGTACGGCGTGCCTTGCAGACCGTAGACGACCTCCGGCGTGTAGAAATCGAGCGCGTCGCCGGTCATCCACACATAGCCCTCTTCGACGAAGTCGTGATCGACGCCACCGGCGGCGCTGTACGGCAGCAGCTCGCCGACGACGTAGTTGGTCCCCTGTGAGACCCACGCGCCGTTCATGAACGCGAAGTCGTAGGTCGTGGACTGGTGGGCGCTGGTCTGCGAGTCGCCGTACATGCTCCGCTGCGCGATGAGCATCCAGCCGTCGTGCGCGAAGCCGAGGTCCGACACCGGGATCGACAGGGTCGCGTCGTTCTTCGGGACGTCGAACTCCTTCTGGGCGGTGGTCGGGTCGGGGACGCCGTTGTCGTCGGCGTATGCGACCGACCAGACCTCGTTGTCGCGGTTGGGGTCGACGCTCTGCGAGTGCTCGACCCAGACGCTGTAGTAGAGCCGACCGAAGTGGGACTGCACCGCCCAGACCCGCTCACCGAGCGGTGAGAACACGCCGTTGGGCTCGCCGGGATCGTTGGGCGCGCCGAGGGTCACGTCGCCGGTCGCGTGGTGGTACGTGCTGACGATGTCGCCGCTCGTGTCCACCTGGTAGATGCGACCATCCTCGTGGTTCGAGACGTAGATCGTCTCGCTCACGCAGTCATAGTTCAGGTTGCCGAACGCGGGGCCGTTGTTCGGCAGCGTCGCGAAATCCGTGATCGCACCGGTCTCGGCGTCGATCCGCCGGATCACGTTCGGAGTTGGGTTCGCGCCGTAGACGGACGTGGCGGCGACGTAGATGTTGCCGTACGAGTCGAGCGTGATGCCGAAGATTCTGCCCAGGTTCGTCTGATCCCAATGCGGCTGCGAGTATTTTGGCGCGTTGTAGTTCGCATTCGGCGGCGGCGGCTCGCCCGAGATGTCGAGGATGGTCAGCACGTTCGTCAGCGGAAACTGTGGGCCGTGGGTGACGATGGCAACCGTACGATCAAGGAAGTCGTCGTAGGCCGGATCCGTGAACTCCGGGAAACCGCCCGCTGCGCCGTAGATCTCCGACGCGCGGCACGAGCCGATGAGCGGCCCAACGCCCGCCTCGGCGTCGAAGCTGCTGCCGACGTCCCACTTGAAACCAGACTCGTCGCCGTCATCGGCGCTCGCGCTGTTGCTCGAGCTCGCACTCGTCTCGGTCGCGCCGTCGCCCGCGGCGCTGGTCCCCGCATCGTCGCCAGCGGTGAGGCTGGTCTCGCTGCCCTGCGACTCCGCGCTCGCGCTCGAGTTGCCGGTCGCGTCGCCGTCGGAGGCAGGACAACCGACGATGGAGAGGCTCGAGAGGCCGAGCACGAACGTTCCGCAGACGCGAAGGTCGAGGGTTGTCATTGACAGGCGCTCCATCCCAGGGCAGCGATGTTAGCACCAAGCGGCACCGGGCCGCTCTCGTACAGCTGTCATTGGGTGGGTGTTCGATTGCGCTCGTCACGATCGGGTGTTTCCACTCGGAGTGGGGCGTGCCGACGTGCTAGACCTCGCCTGCGTGACCGCGCCGATCATCGCCCCGTCGATCCTCAGCGCCGATTTCTCCCGTCTCGGCGAAGAGGTCCGCGCGATCGATGCGGGCGGCGCCGACTGGATCCACGTCGACGTGATGGACGGACGCTTCGTCCCGAACCTGACGATCGGCCCGATCGTCGTCGCGGCGCTGCGGCCCCACACGAAAAGGCCGCTCGACTGCCACCTGATGATCGTCGAGCCCGAGCGCTATGTCGACGCGTTCGCGCGGGCCGGCGCCGACACGATCACCGTGCACGTCGAGGCGTGTCCGCACCTGCATCGCAACCTCGAGCAGATCCGATCGCTACAGCATCACGCCGGTGGTCGCGTCGGCGCGGGCGTCAGCCTCAACCCGCACACGCCCGTCGAGTCGATCCTGCATGTGCTCGAGCTGTGCGACGTCGTGCTCGTGATGTCGGTGAATCCGGGGTTCGGCGGGCAGTCGTTCATCCCGCAGGTGCGGCCGAAGCTTCGGGCGCTGCGCGAGCGGATCGATGCGGCGGGGCTGTCGACGATCGTGCAGATCGACGGTGGCATCACGGATGGCAATGCCGAGATGGTCGCGGGCGATGGCGCGGACTGCATCGTGTCGGGCAGCGGGGTGTTCCGACATTCGTCGCTCGGCCCGAAGGACGCGATTGCGGCGCTGCGTGCGGCGGCGTCGCGCGGCATCGCGTCGCGCCGGTGACCAGAGCGGGGCGGCGGAACACCGGGAGCACGTCGGCTCGCGCCACCGCGGCGCCGGGCCTCATGGAGGTCACCCCATTCGAGATCCCCTCCCAGGGATTTCGCCCGTATCGCACATCGCGCGGACGGACTTTGCAGCCCTTCGCACCTGCGGCAGCATCCCAGGGAATGCAAAGCCCCTTCACCCTCGTCCACACCCTTCTCTTCGGTCTGCTCCTCGGCTCGGGCTGCGTCCGCGTGCTGCAGGACGAGGTTGCGGTCAAGCGAAAGCTCGGCCGCATCGACAACGAGGTCCTCTACCCCGGCGCGAACCGGTTCAACCCCTTCACGACCAAGATCTTTCGGCTGCCGACCCGCACGGTGAACCTGGAGATCACCGTCGGTTTGCCGTCCAAGGAGGGGCTGACGATCAGCTCCGAGATCTCGATCCTGTACCGCGTCGACCCCAAGGCTGCGCCTGAAATCCTGCGCTCGATCGGGCCCGAGTACGAGAAGGCTTTGATCCTTCCGGTGTTCCGCTCCGCGTCCGCGGACGTGTGCGCGCGCTACTACGCCAAGGACATGCACAGCGCTCAACGGGCCAAGATCGAGCAGTCGATCGGCCAGCGCATGATGGAGGTCGTCGGCGAGCGCGGCTTCATCATCGAGTCCGTCCTCATGAAGAGCATCGTGCTGCCCTCGGGACTGGCGCGCGCCATCGAGGTGAAGCTGGAAGCGGAGCAGAGCTCTCAACGCATGCAGTTCGTGCTGGAGCAGGAGCGACAAGAAGCCGAGCGAACGCTCATCGCCGCCGAAGCCCAGCGCAAGATCGCCGAGATTCAGGCCAACGGTCGCGCCGAAGCCCAGAAGATCGAGGCCGCTGGACGGGCCGAGTCGGAGAAGATCGAGGCCGTGGGGACCAAGGAAGCCAACGACACCGTGCGCAGCGGACTGGACGAGAAGATCCTGAAGTACCTGAGCATCGAGGCCTATCAGAATCTCGCCAAGTCGCCCAACACCAAGGTGATCGTGCCCGGCAACGCGCAGGTGCTCCTGGACGCGAAGTGAACCGCGTTCGGCGGAGGCGGGCCGCCTAGCTAGCCGACCGGATCATACGCCGTGCAGATGCTCTGCTCGACCGCAGCGTCGAGCGCCGCGGTCAGCGACAGCTGCGCCCCGAGAATCTCGTTGATCGGGAACACCCCGCCGTCCGTGGCCATCGGGATCGGTGCCATGCCCATGTATGGGGTCGACCACCCCGGCGTGACGTCGTCGCACCCGCATGCGCCACCAATGTCATCGGCGAACGAGAACACGCGGACCGCATGCGACTGCAGAATATCGACGGTTTCGGCATAGCCGTACTGGATCGGGACGCCGTTGCCGTTGGTCGGGCCGTCCCAGAAGGTGTCGTCGGTGACGTGGACGATCATGCGCGTGGTCGTGGCGATGGGCCGCCAATCGAAGTCCGCCGCGGCAAAATGCAGCGCGTCGAGGCTGTTCTCGGTCCACGTGAAGTTGCCGTTGCCACCGCCGACTTGCTGATTCGAGCCGGCGAACGCCGCCCACTGATCGAAGTCCGCCTGGAGCGCCGATGCGTCGTCGTAGGGGGCACCGTCGTTGAGCAGCAGGGCATCGTCGACGAACACCGCGAGGCCATAGTGGGGCTCTCCGAGCAGCGCGAGGTCGGCGACCGCGGCATCCACCGCGAGGATCTCCGCGCTCAGGATTCCGATGAACTGGGACATCGTCGTCGACACATCGATGACGAACACGATGTCGAGATTCTGCTCGCACCGGGGGTCGATGCCGGGTGCATCCGGAGGTTGACCGAGGTCGAAGTTGAAGCCCGCGTCGTCTCCCGTCGAGCCGCCGGTGGTTGGCTCGGCCGTGTCGCCGCCATGGGCGGTCGTCGTCTCCGACTCGATCGTGGTGCCACTGGTCGCCGGGCCCGCGGTACTGCTCGAGCCGTTCGAACTGGTTCCCGAGGAGGTCGGGTCGGGCAACGTTCCGCCTGTGCCCGAGCCGTCGGGGCCGCATGCGGCCACTACCGCGAAGAGGGTCAGCGAGAGTCGGCCATGCCACCCGTGCATCCGTCCATCATGCCAGGATTCGCGTCGCGACGCGACGTGAGTTCGGCGGGCCGACGCTTCGCGACATCGGCGTCGTGTTCGTGCTCGGCTGCGTGGCGCCTCGGTGTTCCGCACTGCCGCACCCGGGCAGCTTTTCTCGATCGGGCGCGGAGCGCCAAGAGTCGGTTTCGGAATGCGTCCGGTGATGAGACGCCGAAGTAAGCCTGTTCGTGGCCGACGCGCGGCGAAGAGCACGCTGCTGGGACCGTCGCTCGGCTCGGCTCGACGACGTCGGAGTCTGCCGCGAGCCATGTGTCGTGCCGATACCGATCGATGGCGCTGAGCACTTGCTCTCGTTCGGAGAGAGCGTGGCTCCGAGCAACGCATCCACCACCGGCACCGGTCACGATTGACGAACATGGCGCGGGTGGTGCGCTGAGGATGCGCGGAGCGGCCTCGCCCACGCGCGATCGCGGCGCTGCGTGCGGCGGCCGCCCACGGGATCGCGTCGCGGCGCCCATCCGTATGCGCAGCGTGTAACGATGGCCACGCCGAGGTGACGTTTGATCGGCGCGCTCGCCCACCTCCTTGACAGCGTGCCTCGGTGCGACTTGTATGCGCCGCACCTTGACCCGCCGCGCGATCTTCCTTGCGTTGTGCTCGTCCACCTTCGCGCTCGCGTGCAGCGACGACGCGGCCTCCGTCGACGACGCGGGCAGCTCGGAGACGACCGAGTCGCCGTCGACGTCCGTCGACACGACGCAGACGACGACCGTCGATCCCGACACGAGCACCAGCCCGTCGACCACGCTCGATCCCGACACGTCGACGTCGCTCACCACGACCGACGCCACGGACTCGACGAGCACGACCGATCCCACCACCGACGACAGCAGCAGCAGCGACGACGGCACCACCGGCGAGCCCGTCGATCCCGGTGAGCTCGTCGAGTGCGACAACGTCATCCCCGCCGCGCCCGACGGTCAGGTCTGCGCGGTCACCCCCGGCAGCTCCGGCGCGATGCTGCTGCGTGGCACGGTCCTCGCCGGCCACCGTGTGTACGAGAACGGCACCGTGCTCGTCGAAGCCGGGGGCAACAACTCCCGTATCCTCTGCACCGGCTGCGATTGCGCCGACGATCCGGCGGCCGCGGACGCGAGCATCGTCGACTGTGCGCAGGGCGTCATCTCGCCCGGCCTCGTCAATCCCCACGACCACATCACGTTCACGCTGTCGCAGCCGCAGAGCCACGGCGACGAGCGCTACGATCATCGCCACGAGTGGCGGCTCGGCCAGAACGGCCACGATCCGATCGACACCTTTCCGGGGTCCGACTCGAGCCTCGAGGGCATCTTGTGGGGCGAGGTCCGCATGCTGCTCGGCGGTGCGACGAGCGTCACCGGATCGATCTCGAGCAACGACGCCAGTGGCCTGCTGCGCAACCTCGATGCCGCCGACATGACCGAGGGGCTCACCGGTGTCGACGTCAACTACCGCACGTTCCCGCTCGGTGATTCATCGGGTCCGACCGTGCTCGGCGACTGCGACTACCCCGGCATCGACGGCTCGTTCAACCTCGAGGACGACGTCTATCTGCCGCACATCGCCGAAGGCGTGAACGAGCGCGCGAACAACGAGTTCCTGTGCATGTCGGGCGCACCCGGTGGCGAAGAATTGATCGCAGGGCACACGTCGGTCATCCACGGCGTCGGCTTGCTCGCCGACGACGTGAACACGATGGCGACCGCGAACGCCGAGCTGGTGTGGTCACCGCGATCGAACGTGGATCTCTACGGCATCACGGCCGACGTGCCGACGTTTCGCAACCTCGGCATCGCGGTCGCGCTCGGTACCGATTGGACCGCATCGGGCTCGATGAACATGCTCCGCGAGCTGCGCTGCGCGGACAACATCGACACCAACCACTACGGCGACATCATCCCGGATCGCGATCTGTGGCTGATGGCGACCTACTGGGCCGCGCTCTCGCAGGGCGCCGCCGATCAGATCGGCCTGCTGCGCCCCGGCCACATCGCCGACATCGCGATCTTCGACGGTTCGACGAACACGCACCACCGCGCGGTGATCGAGGCCGGCGTGCAGGACGTCGCGCTCGTGATGCGCGGCGGTCGGCCGCTGTACGGCGATGCGGCCGTCATCGAGGGCCTCGTCGATCCCGGCGTGATCGATCAGTGCGAGTCGATCGCGGAGCTCGACGACTGCGGCAACCCCAAGCGCGTGTGCGTGCAGCTCGACACCGGGCTGTCGATCGCGGCACTCACCGCGGCCGTCGATCCGCAGTCGTACGATCTGTTCTTCTGCGGCGACCCCGACAACGAGCCGAGCTGCGATCCGCTGCGGCCGATGGAGTTCCCGGCGAGAGAGGGTGTCGAGGACGCCGACGGCGACGGCGTGCCCGACGACAGCGATAACTGCCCGAGCGTGTTCAACCCGGTGCGTCCGCTCGATGAGGCCATCCAGGCCGACGACGACGGGGACGGCATCGGCGACTCGTGCGATCTGTGCCCGCTGCAGGACGGCGAGAACTGCACGCTGCCGGACCTCTACGATCGCGACGGCGACACCATCATCGACTTCGACGACAACTGCGCTGACGTGCCGAACGTCGGCCAGAGCGACATGGACGACGACTTCACCGGCGACGACTGCGACGCGTGTCCGCTGGTCCCGAACGCCGGCGGCGGCGCGTGCCCATCGTCGATCTACGAGATCAAGGACGGCACCGTCGCGACGGGCTCGCCAGTCGTGCTCTCGGACGTGCTCGTCACCGCTTCGGCGCCGACCGGGTTCTTCATTCAGGTCCATCCCGACGACCCGAGCTACGTCGGCCCCGAGTACAGCGGCGTGTTCGTCTATCACGGGGGTGGCTTCTCGCCGCAGGCCGGTGATCGCGTCGACGTCGAAGGCGCGGTCGCGGACTTCTTCGGCCAGATCCAGATCGCCGCGACGACCGATGCCTTCGTGCAGTCGAGCGGCAACGACGACGTGCCCGCGACGCCGACCACGGTCGATGCGATCGTCGAAGGTGGCGTCGATCAGGCTGCGCTCGAGGGCGTGGTCGTCGTCGTCGCGGACGTCGAGGTCGCGGATGTCAGCCCGCCCGGTGGGCCCGGCGACAACAATCCGGTCGGCGAGTTCGAGGCGACCGGTGGTCTGCGCGTCAACGACTTCTTCTATCTGCTGACGCCGACGCCGTTGCTCGGCCAGGTGTACCCGCAGCTCACCGGCGTCGCGCGCTGGGCGAACGACTACACCAAGCTCGAGCCGCGTGGTCCGCAGGACGTGCCGGGCGCGATCCTCTCGTTCGGTCCGGCGCAGTCGTTCCTGCTCGTCGGGTCCGACGACGTCGTGCCGGTGCCGAACCTCGAGGTCGTGCTCTCCGCGATCGTGAACGAGGATACGCCCGTCGATCTCAGCTACGGCGATCCGGCGATCCTCGGTGGCCCGGCGCAGGTCGTCGTGCCGCAGGGCTCGTCGAGCACGACCGTGCCGCTCGATGGTCTTGCGGTCGGCTTCGGTGACGTGACCGCGACCTATCAAGGCACCGATCTGGTCGCGACGGTGCGGGTTTACGCCGACGCCGAGCCGCGCACGCCGACGCTCACGCCCGAGTCGCTGGTGCTCGCGGCGGACGCGACTGCACCGGTCACGATCACGCTGAATCTGCCGGCACCAGCCGGCGGTCAGATGGTCATCGTCTCGGCGAATCCCGGCACGTCGGTGATGGTCGTGCCGGTTGCCGTGGTTGGCGGCGGCGAGCTGGCGACCCAGTTCGACGTGACCGCGATCGCCTTCGGCGACGAGGTCATCACCGCGGACATCGGCGGCGCGACCGACACGACCGACGTCAGCGTCGTCGACATCCCGACGTTCCCGGATCTGCGGATCGTCGAGGTCTACTACGACCACAGCGGCGGCGACGACCTGTACGAGTGGGTGAAGATCTACAATGGCACGCCGGGCACCGTGGATCTCGCGGGCTACTCGATCGGCTGGGGCGGCACCGACTACACGTACGGCACGCTCGCGCTCGCGGGCTCGCTCGCGAGCGGCGAGTGCTTCCTCGTCGGTGGACCAAACGGCAACGCGGCCAGCGGATTCCCGGGCATGGTCGGGTTCGATCAGGCGACCGACTTCGACCCCGACATGCAGAACTCCGGCCCGACGGCGGACGGCATTGCGCTGTTCGACGTGCCCGCGGGGATGATCGGCGCGAACACGGTGCCGGTGCACGCGGTGATCTACGGCGGCGCGAATGTCAGCGGCTTGCTCGACGAGAGCGGCGCCGCGGGCAACGTCGACATCGGCGACCTCACCGACGAGACGTCGCTGCGCATGAACGAGAACGCGACGTGGTCGGCGAATCCCGATCCCACGCCGACGGTGTGCCTGCCGCTGCCCTAAAGCGCGGGCGCGGCAGCTTCGGCCACCGGCTTGCGCGCGCGCCCCCTGGGCGCGATCCTCCCGCGCAATGGACAAGACGTACCCCTGTGCGCACGACGCGGTCGCGGACATGACCGACGGCATCACGCTGCTCGCGGGTGGCTTCGGCCTGTGCGGCAATCCCGAGCACCTGATCGCCGCGATCGGCGAAAAGGGCGTTCGCAAGCTGTCGATCATCTCGAACAACTGCGGCATCGACGGCGTCGGGCTCGGCATCTTGCTCGACGCCGGTCAGGTCGTGAAGATGACGTCGTCGTACGTCGGCGAGAACAAGGCGTTCGAGAAGCTGTACCTGTCCGGTCAGCTCGAAGTCGAGCTCGTGCCGCAGGGCACGCTCGCCGAGCGGATCCGGGCCGGTGGTGCGGGCATCGGAGGCTTTTACACGCCGACGGGCTACGGCACGCCGGTCGCCGAGGGCAAGGAAGTCCGCGAGATCGACGGCCGCTGGTACGTGCTCGAGAAGCCGCTTCGCGGCGACTTCGCGATCGTCAAGGCGTGGAAGGGCGACACCCACGGCAACCTCGTTTATCGCGCGACGGCGAACAACTTCAATCAGGTGATCGCGACCGCCGGCAAGATCACGATCGCCGAAGTCGAAGAGCTCGTGCCCGCGGGTGAGCTCGATCCGAACACGATCCACACACCCGGCGTGTACGTCGACCGCATCATTCTCGGTCGGGACTACAAAAAACCGATCGAATTCCGCACCACGAGGACTGCCTGACCATGCCGCTCTCCCGCGAACAAATCTGCATGCGCGTCGCCCAGGAGCTGAAGGACGGCGACTACGTGAACCTCGGCATCGGCATGCCGACGCTGGTTGCGAGCTACGTGCCTGCGGGCATGGACGTCGTGTTCCACAGCGAGAACGGCCTGCTCGGCATGGGCCCGTATCCGACCGAGTCCGAGGTCGATCCCGATCTCATCAACGCCGGCAAGCAGACGGTCACGCATGTGAAGGGTGCGTCGTTCTTCGGCAGTCACGACAGCTTCGCGATGATCCGCGGTGGCCACCTGACGCTGTGCGTGCTCGGGGCCATGGAGGTCAGCGAGCACGGCGATCTCGCGAACTGGATGATCCCCGGCAAGAAGGTCAAGGGCATGGGCGGCGCGATGGATCTCGTCGCGGGCTCGCGGCGCGTGATCGTGACGATGGAGCACACGAGCAAGGACGGTGCGCCGAAGATCCTCGGCAAGTGCACGCTGCCGCTGACCGGCAAGGCGGTCGTGCACGAGATTATCACCGAGCTCGGCTACTTCCGCTGTGGTCCGCAGGGGCTGTCGCTCGAGGAGATCGCACCGGGCGTCACCCTCGACGAGGTGCGAGCGAAGACCGGCTGCAGCTTCCGCGTCGCCGAGCCGCTCGAGACGATCGCGGTGTGATCAGAACCGCCACGACAGCGGGCCGCGCCACGCGACGCGCGATGGTCGGCTGCGCTTCGCGACGACGGCGTAGCGAACGATGCTCCCGATGACGAGCGCGCCGCCGGTGATCAAGAGCGCGCCACCGGTCGCGGCGAATGTGCGGACGCGTTTTCGGCGCGTGTCGTAGTCCGCCTCGCTGCCGCTGCGATCGTCGGCCTGCGCGAACGAGGTGCCGTACAGCGCCGCGCCGACGACGGCGACCGCGAGGCCGGTGCCGAGCAACACACCACCGGTGACGTCGCGATGCCAGCGTGGCCGCGGGGGCGGCGGCGGCGGCACCGTGTCGGTGACGATCTCGGGCGGTGGCGCGGGCGTCGGATCGTGCGCGTCGAGGATCGCGCGACACGCCTCGATCACATCCTGCGCCGCGTTTGCATCGCTATCGGGCGGTGAGGTCGCGATGAACTGTTCGAACACGTCGATCGCCGCGGCGCAGCTCCCCGCGCGACGCAGCGCCTGTGCGCGACCGAACAGCAGCGCTGGATCACCGGTCGCTTCGTAGCCGGCCTGGAACGCCGCGGCCGCGCCGACGAAATCGCCGTCGCGGAACTTCGCCGCGGCGACGGCCGCGTGATCCTCGATGGGCGCAGGCACGGCGGTGTCCGGCACGACCGGCGACTCGGTCGTCGGCTGCATCGCGATCACGAGCACGAGCACGAGGGGGCAGAGCATGTCGGCTCGGGAGTGCTAGCCCGGTCGACGCGACGGTGGCAAGTAATCGTGCGCACCTGCCGGTGTCGGCGGTGTCTCCGACGACTTGGTCGGGCGCTTGCCCTTGGGCTTGCGCTTGCCCGCCGCACCGGCCGCGGGCCTCGCCGACGAGGGGGAGAGTGTCGCCGCGGCGTCGCCGGACTCGGTCTCGTCGATGATCGCGATCGGCGGATCGTCGACGGGTGCGTCCGCGTCGGCGCGCTCGGGCGGTGCCGCGGATGGCTGCGCTCGAGGTGTGCTCGGCGGGTCGGCCGCGGCCGCATCGTCGCCGATCCAGCGCGGCAGTCCGATGCCGAGACCGAGGCCGAGCACGAGCGTCGCCCCGGCGACGGCGGCGGTTGCACGTCGTCGCGAGTGCGCGGGCGTCGGCACGATGGCTGGCGGCTCGGTCGGGCGATCGTCCGCCGCGACCAGCGATGGCATCACGTCGGTCGTCGGATACGCCGTCGGCCCGAACATGCCGTGCATCATCTTCGACAGGGCGACCTTCGACAGACGATGGCCGTGCGCATCCGCGAAGCCTTCGATCGCGACCTCGAACGCGCGCGCGCTCTCGAAGCGATCGTCGGCTGCGACCGCGAGCCCGCGCACGATGATCTTCTCGAGCTCGGGCGGGAAGTCGGCGACGATCGACGACGGCTTCTCGTAGCGCCCCGCGGCGACGCGGTTGATCAGCGCGAACTCGCCGGGCGCGACGAAACACCTGCGCCCGGTGCACAGCTCGTAGAAGACGACCGACAGCGCGAACACGTCGGCGCGGCGATCGAGCCCCTCACCGCGCACCTGCTCGGGAGCCATGTACGCGAGCTTGCCCTTGATCGTTCCCGACTTCGTCACGCGCGTGTGTGCCGTCGCCTTCGCGATGCCGAAGTCGACGAGCTTCACCTCGCCGTCGTAGCTGACGAGCACGTTCGATGGTGAGACGTCGCGGTGCACGAGTCCGAGCGGCTTGCCGTCCTGACCGCATTTTTCGTGGGCGTAGTGCAGCGCCGCCGCGACCTCGTGCACGATCGTCAGCGCGCACCCGAGCGGCACCCCGCCGTGCTTGCCCGCGGCGCGCAGCAGCTCGAGCACCGACGTGCCGTGCACGTACTCCAGCACGAGATAGTGCTCGTCGCCTTGTGAGCCGAAGTCGATGACCTGCGCGATGTTGCCGTGGGTGAGGCCCGCGGCGATGCGCGCTTCGTTGAGGAACATCTGCACGAACGTCGCGTCCTCGGCGAGGTGCGGCAGCACGCGCTTGACGGCGACGATCTTCTCGTACCCACGCCCGCCGACCTGCTGCGAGAACACGAGCTGCCGTGCGAGGTACAGCTCGGCCATGCCGCCTTTGCGCAGCCGACTGAGGATCTGATAGCGGCCCAGGCGAGCGCCGGGGGGCAGGCTGGCCGGGGCCGATGCGAGCGGTGCCGGTTCCACGTGCGGCCCTTGTTAGCGCTCGCGCAGCGCCGCGAAGGCGAGCGACCCGTGATCGGACAACACCGAGACCAGGAGATCGGGGAGCCACGCTTCGCCGTCGTCGACGCGCAGCGCACCGGCGGGCGCGAGGCCTTCCATACGCTCGCGCAGACGATCGCGAGCGCGCGCGAGCTGGGTGCGAATCGTGCTGGTCGGCACCCCGAAGGCGAGCGCGAGCTCCGGCGTGTCCATGCGATCCCAGTAGAACAGGATCAGGAGCAGCTGTGGGCGCCGCGGCAGCGTCGCGAGTGCGCGCAACACCAGGAGCTGCTCGCGGCTGCGCGCGACGAGCGTGCTCATCTGGGTGCGCTGTGGCGCCTCGTCGAACTCGCCGAGCTCGCGGTGCCGCGCCGAATCGCGGAGATACATCGCGAGCTGCCGGCGGGCGATCCCCATCAGGTACGCCCGGAACGCGGCAGCGTCGCGGACGTCCGCGGCCCGCTCGACACAGGCCATGAAGG
>Ga0163144_10005069_pt1 | contig 29354 bp, 27 predicted proteins | sample OliLak19BULKMAT1_FD_123175 | JGI IMG/M metagenome (GOLD analysis project Ga0163144, IMG submission 123175) | Freshwater microbial mat bacterial communities from Lake Vanda, McMurdo Dry Valleys, Antarctica - Oligotrophic Lake LV.19.BULKMAT1 | ecosystem: Environmental > Aquatic > Freshwater >...
AGGGGCGAGAAGGACAGCCGCCCGGCCTCGAAACTGTCGCGCCATTCGGGGGCCAGGAAAATCGCTTCGGCATGCGCGTCGGGGTGGGTGCCGGCCCAGTCGGTGCGGTTGACGCCGGGGATCCAGACGCCCTCGAAGGTCAGGCCGGCCGCAGCCCCGGGTCGCCTCGCCAGGGCGCCGGCGAACGGCAGCGGCTCACCCGCGCAGCCCGGAACGAAGACCCGGCCGCCGTCCGGCAGGGCACTGAGCAGGGCCTCGAGCGCCGCATCCATCGTCGTGGTGTTCATGCCGGGTCGTCGGTTCCTGACTTGACCGTCTCGGGCCGGGAACGCGATATAGGCATATGTCCGGACAATTGTCCTCCATCACCGAACGGCTGGTGTTTCGCCTGTCCGAACCGGTCGCGCCGGCGGACCGGGCGCGGGCGCGGCTGCATCTGCTGGACTGGGTCGGGTGCGCCGTTGCCGGGGCGCGCGAGCCGGACTGCGCTCGGGTGCGGGCGTTGGCGCAGGGCGAAGGCGCGGGGCCATGCCGGATCATCGGCGGCGGCAGGGCGGGACCGCAGGCGGCGGCCCTGGCCAATGGTCCTGCCGGAGCGATCCTCGAGATGGACGATGTCGACCGACGGGCCCTGCTGCATCCCGGACCGGTGGTAATGCCGGCCGTGCTGGCGACGGCCGAGTCGTTGGGAACCTGCGATGCGGATGCCCTGCTGGATGCCATCGTGCGCGGCTATGAGGCGATGATCCGGATCGGGCGGGCGGCCGGGGCGTCGCACTACCGCTTCTTCCATCCGACCGGAACCTGCGGCGGTTTCGGCGCAGCGGCCGCAGCAGCCAGCCTGCTGGAACTAGATGCAGAGCGCACGGCGTGGGCGCTGGGGCTGGCGGGTCAGCAGGCTTCGGGTCTGTGGCGCGCCCGCCATGAGCCCGGCTCGGTCAAGGCGCTCCATGACGGGCGAGCCTCAGCCAACGGCGTCGTGTCGGCGCTGCTGGCCCGCGATGGCTTTCGCGGACCGCTCCGGGTGCTGGAAGGCGAGCAGGGGTTCTTTGCGGCCATGGCGCCGGACAGCGATCCAGAAACCGTGCTGGTGCCGGCATCCGGCTGGGCCATCCACGACGTCAGCTTCAAGCCCCACGCCGCCTGCCGCCACGCCCACCCCGCCATCGACGCGGCGCTGGCTTTGCGAGCCCGGCTCGGTGGCCTGCCCGAGACGTTGGTGGTCGAGACCTATCGGGACGCGGTCCTGTTCTGCGACAGGCCTGTTCCGACGACGTCGTCTGAGGCCAGGTTCTCGCTCCAGCACAGCGTTGCCGTCGCCTTGATTCACGGAGATGCCGGCCTTGAGCGGTTCGAGCCGGAGGCGCTGCTCGACCCCGCCGTCGCGGCCCTGCGGTCACATGTGACGGTCGAGACGGCCGACGACCTGACGGCCGCCTATCCCGGCCGGTTCGGGGCGCGGGTGGTGGCGAGGGCGGACGGTGTCGAACACCGGGTCGAGGCGCTGGACGCCCTGGGCGATCCCGAGAACCCGTTGTCGCCTGACGCGATCCGCGCCAAGGCGGCGACCCTGATGGCCTGGGGCGGTATGGCACCGGCCGATGCTGACCGGTTGATCGGCGTGGTGGAGGGTCTGGGCCTGACGACGACCGTGGCTGACCTGTCGGCCGCCCTGCCGGGGACTGACGTATGACGCTCTCGCGCCTTATGGCCGACCGGGCTTTGGCTCTGACCTGGGCCGACATCGATCCCGTCGCGAGGGCGGCGGCGAAGACCTTCCTTCACGACACTCTCTGCGTCGGCGCGGCAGGGTCAAGGGCCCCTCTGGCCGACGCGGTGCTGGCCGCCGCGACACGCTGGGGACAGAGGGGCGATTGCGGGGTGCTGGGTCGGCCGGGCGTGACCCTGCCACAGCCGTCGGCCGCCTTCGTCAACGCCTTCCAGATCCACGCCCAGGAGTTCGACTGCGTCCATGAGCCGGCCGTGGTCCATCCGTTAGCGACGGTCGGGGCGGTGATCCAGTCCGAGGCTAACCGGGCGTCAGCAAACAACGATCCGGTCTCGGGCGAGCAACTGCTGGTCGCGCTGGTGGCCGGGGTCGAGGTCGCGGCGTCTCTGGGCCTTTGCGCGACCAGCCCGCTGAAGTTCTTCCGGCCGGCGACGGCGGGGATCTTCGGCTGCGTCGCGGCCCTGATCTCGCTGCGGCGGCTGCCGGTCGAGATCGGCGTGGCGGCGTTCGGCTATGCCCTGGCCTTCGCATCGGGGACGATGCAGGCCCATGCGGAGGGCAAGCCAGCCCTGCCGATCCAGATCGCCAACGCTGCCCGCGCCGCCGTCATGGCCGTCGATCTGGCGCAGGAGGGTCTGCCGGGACCGGAGGCCTCGATCGAGGGGCCGTTCGGCTATCTCAGCCTGTTCGAGACCGCCCACGACCTGACCCCCCTGACCCATCCGGCACCCGGGTTCCGGATCAGCGAGGTCAGCTGGAAACCTTTCCCGACCGGCCGCGCGGCCCATGGCGGGATCGTCGCCTTGAGGACGCTGATGACCGACCACGGCCTGACCGCCGCCGGGGTGGCCGAAGCCGTCTATCGCGCCCCGCCGCTGATCCATCGTCTGGTCGGGCGCCGCCCGGCGCCGGACATGGCCCCGGCCTGGGCGCGGCTTTGCCTGGCCTGGCTGGGCGCGGTCGTGCTGACGCGCGGCGCCGTCGGTCTGGGCGACTTCACGCCAGAACGCCTGTCTGATCCGGCGCTGCCGGCCCTGGCCGAACGCATCCGGGTCGAGGCCGATGACAATCCCGATCCCGCAGCCTTCACCCCCGCGACCCTGACCGTGACCACGACCGACGGGCGGGTCCTGAGCCACACCGTGACCGCCCAGCTGGGATCGCCCTCCCAGCCGCTGACGCGCGACCAGCATCTGGCCAAACAGGCGGCCTGTCTCGAATTCGCGGGTCTGGGGGGCAATGGCGAGGCGATCACGGCTCTGATCGCGGGCTTCGAGCACCTCGACGACGCGGCCGAAATCCTCCTTCTCCTCGGAGCCCGCCCATGACCGATACGCATCGCACCTATTGGGACGAGATCGACTTTGCGGCCATCGCCCGGGATCATCCGATCGGCGATCCGTTCGTGAAGATGGTGACATCCATCAGCCGCGACGAACTTCGCGCCCGGCAGGAGGTCTTGTTTGCCCGCTGCGTCGACCGGGCCTGGAAGACAGCCTTCTATCGCCGCCTGTGGGGCGCTGCCGGGATCGTGCCCGGTGACATCCGCTCGCTGGACGACCTTCCGAACCTGCCCGTCTTCGACAAGTCCGACATCATGACGTCGCTGGAGATCACGCCTCCGTTCGGGGACTTCGCCGGCTTCGAATCCTACCCCGAAGACAAGCGCCCGCCAGTTATCTTCCACACGACGTCCGGCACGACGGGGCGGCCGCAGGTGCTGCTGTTCGGACCCAAAAGCCGCGAGATCCAGAACCTGCTGCTGGCGCGGCTCTATCGCTGGCAGGGCCTCAGGTCCGGCGACGTGGTCCACTCTGTCTATGGTCACGGAATGATCAACGGCGGTCACTATGTGCGTGAGGCAGTGACCCACTGGACCAGCGCGGTCTTCATGTCGGCGGGGACGGGGGTCGAGACGCGATCGGCCCAGCAGGTCGAGCTGATGAAGACCTTCGGTGCGACGGTCATCGTCGGTTTCGCCGACTACATCAAGCGGCTGGCCGAGGTGGCGCGTGAGGCCGGGCTGGTCCCCGGCGTCGACATCCCGGTGCGGATGATCTCGGGCCATATGGGGCGCGAGGACAAACAGGCCCTGTCGGACGCCTGGGGCGGGGCGGAGTGTTTCGACTGGTACGGCGTCGGAGACACCGGCTGTATCGCGGGCGAAGGCCCGGATCGCGACGGCCTCTACGTGATGGAGGACGCCCAGTTCCTGGAGGTCTGCGACATCGACACCGGCAAGCCCGTGGCCGATGGCGCGCTCGGCGACATGGTCGTGACCTGCCTCTACAAGGACGACCTGTATCCGATCATCCGCTTCAACACCCACGACGTGACCCAGACCATTACCCGGCCCTCGTCGATCGGCGCAGCCTTTCAGCGGATCGAGGGCTTCCTCGGCCGGTCCGACAACATGGTGAAGGTGCGCGGCATCAACATCTTCCCCCAGGCCATCGGCCCTATGCTGGACGAGGCTCCGGAGTTCCTGAAGGAGTTCGTGTGCAAGACCCTCCGCGACGCTGCGGGGCGCGACACCTTTGTGGTGGTGGCCGAGGCGACGGCACCCGGCGATCAAGCCCTGGCGGCGCGGTTCGGCGAGATCCTGAAGCGCAAGATCGGGATCGAGGTGGCGGTGGAGCTGGTCGGACGGGGCGAGACAGCGGAGCTGACCGGCGTCGACACGCGCCAGAAGCCCATCCGCCTGATCGACGAGCGGTTCGCCTGATGCGGTTTGCAGACCCGGTGATCGAGGCCGGCGCGGCGGGACTTTCGGCCCTGTTCGCCGACGGCTCGGCCCGGCCGGACGCGGTGCTGGAGGCCTGTCTGGAAAGGGTCGGGCGGCTCAATCCGACGATCCGGGCTTTTGTCGATCTGGACCTCGACGGCGCACGCGACGCGGCCCGGCTGTCGGCGCAACGCTGGGCGTCGGGCATGCCGCTGTCGCCTCTGGACGGCTGCGTGCTTGGGGTGAAGGCGAACATCGCGGTCGAGGGCCTGCCCTGGACGGCGGGCATCGGGGCCTATCGCGATCGTATCGCCGACCGGGACGCGGCCTGTGTGCGGCGGCTGCGCCGGGCAGGGGCGATCATCCTGGGGACGCTGAACATGGAGGAGGGGGCGCTGGGCGCGGTCACCGACAATCCATGGTTCGGGCGGACCGAAAATCCGTGGCGAGGCAGCTTCACGGCCGGCGGCTCGTCGGGTGGATCGGGCGCGGCGGTGGCGGCGGGGCTGTGCGCGGCTGCTCTGGGGACCGACACCATGGGATCGGTGCGGATCCCTTCGGCCTATTGCGGAGTGTTCGGGATCAAGCCCCGCTATGGAGCAATCCCGGAGGAAGGGGTGACGCCGCTGTCGCCCAGCCTGGACCATATCGGCGTCCATGCCCGGTCGGCGGAGGACTGCGCGCTCGTTCTGGCCGCGATCGGAGATCCGGACCCGGCTGCGCCGTCGGGAACCATGGCCGTGCTGGACGTGACGGGGCGGGCGGCGCTGTCTGACGACACGCGGGCCGCGTTCGCTGCGCTGGTCGGCCGGGCCGGGGCGGAGGGACTGATCGAGGGCTGCGTGGAACTGGATATTGACCTGGGGCGGCTGCGTCGGCGGGGTCTGCTGATCTCGGAGGTGGAAGGCATGGCGGGGCATGCCGACGTCATGGTGGCCCGGCCCGACGGCTTCTCTCCCGCCTTCACCGCAATGCTTCGCTGGGGGGCCGGGCAGCCGCCGGAAAAGGTCGCCGAGGCGCGCCAGGAGATCGCGGCCGCTCGGGTGGAGATCGAGGCAATGATCGGTGATCGCGTCGGACTGCTGTGCCCCACGACCGGCGCGCCGGCCTTCGCGTTCGGCGAGCCGATCCCAGCGGATCAGGCCGACATCACCTGCCTGGCCAATATGGCGGGCCTGCCGGCTGTGGCGTTTCCGATCGGACTATCGAAAGACGGCCTGCCGCTGTCGGCGCAGATCATCGGGCGACGGTCGTTCGAGATCCTGTCGCTGGCGGGAAAGCTGGCGACGCCGTTGGGTGCGCCTGCGGGTTTGGCCTAACGGTAGGGAAACGCCGGCTTGCGCTTGCCCAGGAAAGCGTCGCGTCCTTCGCGGAAATCCTCGCCTTCGACCGCCTCGACCAGCCAGCGGGCAGTTACCTCCGTGTCCGCTGTTTCGCCGTCTGCGATCAGCTGGACGATCCGTTTGGCCCGACGCGCTGTCCACTGGCTGGCGGCCGCGATCTGCCCGGCCTTGTCTGCCACGGCGGCCTCCAGCGCGTCCGGTGCATGGAGGGCATCGACCAGACCAATCGCCAGGGCCTCGTCCGCCTGGATGAGCCGCCCGGTGAACAGGATGTCTTTTGCCCTGGAAAGCCCGACGGCCTGAACCAGTCTGCGGGTATCGGGCAGGGAGTAGACCAGCCCCAGCTTTCCGGGCGTCAACGCCAGTGTCGCGTCCGTCGCCGCGAGCCGCAGGTCGCAGGCCAGGGCCAGGCCCAGTCCGCCGCCGACGCAGGCCCCCTCGATACGGGCGAGAGTGGGCTTGTCGAACGCGGCCAGCGCCTCCATGGCCTCGGCGACGCGGTCGAAATAGAAGCGGGTGCTGTCGGGGGTTGCATAGACGGTTTCGAACTCGCCGATGTCGGCCCCGGCCGCGAAGGTCCTACCCGCGCCCCGCACGACGAGCACCCTGGCCCGCGCGTCAGCCGCGACCCGGGCCAGAACGCCGGGCAGGGCGGTCCACATGGCCAGGGTCAGGGCATTTTTCTTCTCCGGACGGTTCAGCGTCAGGGTGGCGACATCGCCTTCCACCGCGACTTTCAGGGTTTCGGTCATCACACCGTCCATAAAGGGCTTTCCCGATCAAATGGCATAAGATTATATCATTTGCGAAGGGCGGGTATCGCCGCCGATATCGGAGCGACGACCATGAGCGGAATCCGCGAAGGCATGCCGGTTCTGGCCCGGCACGAGGGGGTCTGGGAAGGGGAATACATCCACGTCGATCCGGACAACAATGTCATCGACCGCCACCGCTCGCACCTGCAATGCACCTTTCCTGCAACCGGCCCGCACGCCTATCACCAGATCAACACCTACATCTGGGACGACGGACGGACCGAAGAGATCCACTTTCCCGCCACCTATCGGGACGGCGCGATCTGGTGGGACACCGAGCGGATCGACGGCAAGGCCTGGGAGATCGACCCCCGCACAGTCTGCCTGACCTGGACCCGCAAGGACATGCCGGACGCCTATCTGTACGAGATGATCCAGCTGTCGGCCGACGGCCAAGATCGCGCCCGAACATGGCACTGGTTCGAGAACGACCAACTGTTCAAGCGGACCTGCATCAAGGAACGTCGCGTCTCGTGAACCCGCTCCACCTGCACATGCCCGCCCTGGTTCGCCACGCGGGCGTGTGGGAGGGGGCCTACCGCACGGTCGATTCCGACGGGGTCGAGATCGACAGGCACGCCTCGCGGATCGAGGTGTCGTTTCCCGACGATGGCCCCCATGCCTATGTCCAGAAGAACCGCTTCACCTGGCCGGACGGGCGGGTGGTCGAGGCCGTCCATCCCGGTGTCTATCGCGACGGGAGGCTGTGGTGGGACACCGGCCTGATCGTCGGCCAGGCGTGGCAGGGCGATGACCGGACCTGCATCCTGACCTGGGAACGGACGGACACCCCGGGGTCGCACCTGTACGAGCTGATCGTGCTCGCGCCTGACGGCCTGACCCGCGCGCGCACCTGGCACTGGTTCCGGAACGGCGTCTGCTACCAGCGCACACTGATCGACGAGACGAAGGTCAGCTGAATCGTCAGCGCGAACAGCTGCCCTGCAGGGTGCGCAGATTGATACCGATGCGGGTCGCGTCGGGGCTGGCCCAGGCATAGCTGATCGCGGGCCCGTCACGCTCGCTGTGGACATAAAGCGTCAGGGCGTCGGCGTTCGGACCCGACGGCCAGCGGACATTGCGCAGCCGGAAGCCAAAGCTCCGGGGCGTGGTCTCGTCCGTGCTCACCCAGACCTCGCCGCCCTGGTCATGGAGCACGAGATCGCGGGCATAGAACCAGCCCTCCTGCGGGGCCTGGCGGGGGACGGCCATCCAGCAGGTGAAGGTCGTGGCGCGGCGATACTGGGTGGGGATGCCGAGGTCACGGGGAAAAGGATTGCGGCCGCGATCGTCTCGAACGCTCTCTGCCATCCAAAGCTGATCCATGGACAGATGCATGTCGGCGCTGACCGTCAGCATGGGACCAGAACCACCCTCGGAGCGGATCCGGCAGGCAGCGTCCCTGATCCAGCCCACGAATTGGTCAGCGGTCCGTCTCCAGTAGATCTGGCAGCCTTCGTTGAAGCGCAGGTCATCACGGGTCAGGGTCGAATGGTCCGCGTCCCGACCCAGGCGCGCGCTCCCCTCGGGTGCCAGGACATCCATGCGGATCGCCATCTCCGCCGAATCGACCGTTAGCGCATAGAGACGCTGGCGGCCGGGATTTGCAGGGTCGTTGTCGCGGTACTGATCCAGCCGCAGCACGAGGGGCCCGAGGGCCGGTGCCTCGATCCTGCGGATGGTGACGTGCAGGCGTTCGGGCGTGGCGGTTTCCGGATACCCCAGTTCTGTGGCGAAGCCGACCTGTTCGGCGTTGTCCCATTCCCCTTCCAGCCATTCGAGCAACTGGATGAGATCGCGTTCGAGCACGCCGACCGCAAACGGCGCCGGGGGCAGATCGTCCGCCGCCGCCGGTCCTGCCAGGAGAGCAAGGCCGACGGCGACGGGCGCGAGCCGTCGCTGCATCAGAAGCGCGCGCTCAGGGTTACGCCATAGCTCGACTGCTGGCCCGCCGTGACGGCGAAGGCGCGCGGGCGATCGCCGGACGGTGTTAAGGGTGCCGGGAAATCGACGAAGCGCAGCACGCCGACGGGAGTATCGTTGTCGCCCACGTTTCGACCCCACAAGGCCAGACGCAGGTTATCGTTCTGGACCCCGATCTGCAGATCGACGCGGGTCGCCGACGGGATCGTGATGTTGTTGTGCACCTGCTCGAAGAAGCTGCCACGATAGGTGGCGTCTGCTGAAGCGAACAGGTTCCAGCCATTTTCCATGGCGTCGCCGTCCCAGCGAATGCCTGCGCTGGCCAAATTCTCGGACACCAGCGGCGGGCGCTTGCCGACGATCGAACCAGCGCTGCGGCAGCCTGGACGGTCCAGATTGTTTGCGTTTCCGGTCTTGCACGCCGCGCCCAGCAGCAGCACGGCCTGGTCGCCGTCCTCGCCCTCCGTGATCTCGGCGTCGAGGTAGGAATAGGTGAAGCGGGCCGAGATGTTGTCGGTCAGGCTGTAGGCCCCCTCCAGTTCCAGGCCCTTAAGTTCGGACTGCCCGATATTGGCGCGGAAGCTTTGGACCACTGCCAAGGTCTGGAAGGTATTGGTAAGCACCTGGTTGTCAAAGATGTTGAAGAACAGAGAGGCATTCAGATAGTCGAACCCGAACATCCGGGTCTTGGCTCCGATCTCGTAGTTGGTCAGGGTTTCCTCGTCGAAGGTGGTAACGGGCGCGGCCGGATCGTTAAAGCCACCCGGCGAATTGCCCTTGGCGTATTGCGCATAGAACGTCAGGTCGGACGAGGGCTCCCACGTCAGGGTGGCGCGGGGCAGGGTGTTGTCGAACTGGGTTGTTCGGGTCAGGGCCGTGCCCACCACCGCAGCCGGGTTGGGGCTGCGCAGGGTCGCCAGAAAGGCGGGGGTAAAATAGGTCGAGGCCGTATAAGGCTGGTTGGTCGAACTGACCTCGTCCTCCTGATAGCGCAGCTCAAGCGCCAGGGTCAGGGTGTCGGTGAAGGCCAGATCGATGCCGCCGAACAGGGCGCGGGTCTCGACCTCGCTGATCGCGCCGAGGGTGTCGAGGCCGACCTCTGTGGCTTCGAGGAACTCGGGGGACGGCGTGTTTTCGTCGTTGGCCGAGTAGACACCGATGTTCCACGTCAGGAAGCCGCCGGCGGGGCCGGACAGGCGAACCTCGTGCGTCGTCGTCTCGCGGTTCGAGCTGCTGGTGTCGTTGAACGGTGAGCGGCCGCACAGCCGGTTGGCGATTGGTACGAAGGGGCAAGGGGCACCGATCAGGAAGAAGTCGCGGCGGTCATAGGACTGGTCGTATCCTGACGCCTCATAGACGTCGTTCCTGCCGCCCAGATACGACAGGACATAGCCTGACCCACCGATGTCCCAGTTGGCGTCGGCCAGCCAGCGTTCCGCTTCGCGCTTGAGGCCGGGAAGCAGGAAACGGTCGGTGTTCAGCGCGAAGCTGGTCGGGGTCGGGATCTCGCCGCAGAAATAGCTGCGGGTTGACAGGAAGCAGTTGTTGAAGGTCGAGGGCTGCAAGGCGACCGCGAAATGGCTGTCGCGGTCCTCGGTGCGGAAATAGCGGATCGAGGCGTCGAAGTCCGGGTGCGGATTGAAGAACAGGCCGCCGTAGAGGCCCTTGGAGGTCTGGCTGCCCAGTTGTTCGCCCAGGCCCGCCTGGTTCCGGTACTGGCCCTGGACGTCGCTGCTGGTCATCCCCAGCATGACCCCGACGCCCGGCAACAGGGGGCCGGAAACGACGCCGCTGAAAGCCAGCCGGTCATCCGAGCCCACCGAATAGCTGACGCGACCGCCGAAGTCATCGCCGGGCCGGCGGGTCACGACGTTAATGGCACCCGACAGGGTGCCGCGGCCGAACACCGCCGACTGCGGACCACGGATCACCTCGACCCGCTGGGCCGTATCCAGGTCGAGGGTGGTGAAGTCGCCGAACCAGGGGATACCATCCAGGAAGATGCCGACCTTGCCGTCGCTGACCAGAATGTTGGATGCGCCGCGAATGATCGGACGGTCGCCGTCGCGGCCGAAAGCCTGCTGCAGCTGAACGCCGGGCGTGTAGCGGGCGACGTCGGCCAGATCATCGATCTGGCGTTCCTGCAATGTCTCCTCGGTGAAGGCCGTGACCGCGATCGGCACGTCCTGCAGCGATTCCTCACGCCGGCGTGCGGTGACGACGATGTCATCGACGCTGCTGGCCTGAGGGGCAGGTGACGCCTGTCGGGCAGTTGCGGGCGAGGCCGCGGTTATCAAGGCCGTCAGTGCGGCCCCCGCCAGAAACAGATTGCGGGAAACGTGGACGCTGGATGTCGACATGGATCCTGCCCCTCCTAAGGCCGAATGGTATATCTTTAGGTCATTTGACTATGAACGGGCCGGTCTTTGCGTCAATGACGGAATGCCGCACCCGCAGGCTTCACCATTGGCGGTCATGAAACCGTAACCTTAAGGACACGGTGATGTCCGATCAGATAAGGCCCGCAGCATCCAGCCGGTCGATCACCGCCCGCTGACGCTGGGCGTAGAACGAGGGGGACGGCACGATCGCGCCGCCGTTGCCGTCCATCAAGGTATTGCGCGGTGCGATCTCCACCCCGGCATAGGCCTGGGACCACAGATGCATCGGCTGGCGCGACAGGATGTTGCCCATGCCGGGACGGCGGCGGTAGCGGCGCAGCGCACCGATATCCAGCTCGGCGTATCCGGCCATGCTCTCGCCATAGCCCGCTTCGGCAAGGATCAGGCCGCGGAAATCCACGACCTTCGACGAGGCGTCGGTCGAGGCCTTCGGGATCGCGACGCCTTCGATACCCGCCGAGTTGGCGCTGACGACATAGGCCAGGTTCTCGATGGCGCGGGCCTGTTTGGCGACGTTCTTGGGCGTGGACAGGGCCGCGGCGATCTCGCTGGAGGAGTGGACGAAGACCTCGGCACCGCGGATGGCGTGGGCACGGGCGATCTCGGGATAGAGGATCTCCTCCGAGGCGATGGCGGCGATCCGCCCAAGCTCCGTGTCCGCGACGGGGAAGACTCCGTCGAGGCCATAGACGGCGATGTAGTGGTCCCAGACATCATACGGGCTGGGTCCGAACAGGGTGACCAGCCGGCGATAGCGCAGGATGACCTGACCGGACGGTGCGATCACGAAAGAACACTGGAAATACAGGCCCGGAAAGTTCGGATCTTTCTCATAGGCGTTTCCCGCCAGGAAGAGGTCGGATGTCCGGGCGAGCTGGCCCAGCGCGCGATACTCCGCGCCGTCGATCTCCAGCGCGGCCTTGTCGGCCCAGACGGCGGTCGTTTCGCCCATGGGGAAACCGGTCAGGAAGTACTCCGGCAGCACCACCAGGCGGACATCCTGGCCGATGAACCGCTTGGACGCCGCGATCTGGGCACCGATCCGCGCGATGGCGGCCGCCATGCGCGGCCGGCTGACGCGGGCGTCGGCATCACTGTTGACGGCGGTGCAGGTCGTCTGAAGGGCGAGGGCGATATAGGGTGATGGGTCAGACATTGCGCGCTCCGTACAGATCGGACTATGCCTAGCGCGGACCCGGTTGGTATAGGAATAGGTCATTTGCCAGACGGCGGTCCCGACATCGAAGGCTTCAACGCCGATCTGCTGAACGGCGACCTGCCGACACCCCTGTACCATCAGGTCTATCTGGTCCTGCGCGAGCGCATCCAGTCGGGAGAGTACGCCGCAGGCGCGACCCTGCCGGGCGAGCAGGAACTGGCACGCGCCTTCGACGTCTCGCGCATCACGGTCAAGCGGGCGCTGAACGAACTGGCGGCGAACGATCTGGTCAGCCGACATCGGGGACGCGGGACGATCGTGACCTCGGGCGGGGTGATCCCCCTTGTGGCCGGGTCGTTCGAGACCCTGATCTCCAGCCTGCGGTCTATGGGTCTGGCGACCGAGGTCGAACTGCTTGAAGTTTCGGACGAGCGCGCGGACGTGGTGGTGGCCGGGCGACTGGGGCTCGAGCCGGGGGCCACGGTGCAGCGCGCGGTCCGCCTGCGGAAACTGCAGGGCGAGCCCTTCTCCTATCTGACCACCTATGTGCCCGCCGAGATCGCGGGCCGGTACTCGATCGAGGAGCTACGCTCGACGCCGCTGCTGCTGCTGCTGGAACGGGCCGGCGCGGGGGCCGCCGAGGCCGAGCAGTGGATCACGGCCACGTCGGCCTCGCCCCGAATCGCCCTGTGCCTCGACGTTCCGTCCGGCTCGCCGGTGCTCAAGATCGAGCGGATCATGATCGGCGCGGACGGCAAGCCGGTGCAGATGATCGTCGGCCACTATCGGCCTGACCGGTTCCAGTACCATATGAAGTCCCAGCGCCAGTCCGGGGTCGAGGGCTGGACCTGAGCGCGGATTGGGCTTGCCAAGTGCCCCCCAGGCAAATGATATAGAAATAGATCATTTGCGGACGATGCCTTGGCCGACGCGCTTCTCCTTCTGCTCCATGTGCTGATTCTGGTCTATTGGCTGGGCGGTGATCTCGGCGCGTTTGTGGCCTCCTTCGTGATCGCCGATCCGGGCAGGGATCGCGCCGCGCGGCTGGGAGCGGCGGGACTGCTGGGCGATGTGGACATGGCCCCCCGGACCGCGCTGATCCTGGCTTTTCCGACCGGCCTTACACTGGCGGTCACGCGGGGGTGGCTGCCGCTCGACCCCATCTGGCTGGCCGTCGCCTGGGCGGCCGCAGCGACCTGGCTCGGGCTCGCCTGGCGCATTCATCTCGCCCATGGCGGCGCGGCGGGGGCCCGCCGGGTCGATCTCCTGATCCGGTGGGTAGCGGCGGCGGGTTTGGCCGGCGCGGGCGTGCTCGGCCTGACCGGCGCGATCTCCGCGCCGGCGTTCATCGCCCTGAAGCTGCTCATTCTCGCCGCCTGCGTCCTGACCGGCCTGCTGGTCCGTCGTCTGACCGCCGATCTCGGTCCCGCGTTGGGCGCGCTGGCGGCGGGTCAGCCGGACGCGGACGACCGCATTGCCCGTGCGCTGGCCCTGACCCGTCCGGCCGTCGTCCTGATCTGGCTGCTGCTCCTGACGGCGGCCCTCCTCGGTCTCTGGAAACCCGTATGACCCCCGCCCGAACCCTGACCCGCCCCGGCCCTGCCGAAGCCCTGCTGGCCGCGCTCGGTCCCGGGGTCGTCAGCACCGATCCGACCCTGCTGGACTTGTATGGCCAGGACATCTGGGTGGTGGGCCGACGCCCGATCGCAGTGCTGAGTCCCGCCGACACCAGCCAACTGTCGCACACGCTGACAGAGACGGATCGCCTCGGCCTGCCCGTTGCGCCGAGGGGCGGAGGCATGAGCTATACTGGCGGCTATGCCTCCGACGCCGGGCCGGTCGCCCTGATCGACCTATCGCGCATGGACCGGGTCCTGCATGTCGACGCCGAGGCCATGACCGTGACGGTCCAGGCCGGCTGCACCTGGAAAACCCTGTTCGAGACGTTGAAACCGAAAGGCCTCCGCACGCCGTTTTGGGGCCCGCTGTCGGGGGTGTCCTCGACCATCGGCGGAGGGCTGTCGCAGCTGAACGCCGTATTTGGTGCCGGACACTGGGGCACGACGTCCGAGAGCGTGGTCGGCCTGACCGTCGCCCTGGCGGACGGACGTCTGATCTCGACCGGTGCCCGACGAAAGGCGGACGGCCATGCCTTCTATCGACACTATGGCCCCGACCTGACCGGGCTGTTCTGCGGCGACTGCGGAGCGCTGGGGATCAAGGCCGAGATCACGCTCAGGCTGATGCGCCTGCCGCCGCACGAGGCGCATGGGTCGTTCGCCTTCCCAGACGCGACTGGGGCCCTGGCAGCGACGGCCGCGATCAGCCGGGCAGGCGTGGCGGCCGATATGTTCGGCTTCGATCCGGCCCTGTCAGCGATGCGGCTGAAGCGGGCGTCGCTGCTGCAGGGCGTCAGGGCGCTTGGCGCCATTGCGACCTCCGGCGGCGGGATTGTGCAGGGGATGGCCGCGGCGGCGCGAACGGCTGTGGCCGGTCGTGGCTTCCTTGGGGCCGGGGACTGGTCGCTGCACCTGACCGCCGAGGGCCGCTCCCGGGTCGGGGTCTCGGACGACATGGCCGAGGCGCGCCGCCTCTGCCTGTCGCTCGGCGGACGCGAGGTCGAGGCCTCGATCCCGCGCGTGGTCCGGGCCAGCCCCTTCACGCCGCTCAACAATGTCCTCGGGCCCGACGGAGAGCGCTGGGTTCCGGTGCACGGCATTGTGGCGCTGCAGGACGCGCCGGCCGCCCATGCCGCGATCACTGCCCTGTTCGAGCGGCTGCGGCCCCGGTTCGAGGCCGGCGGGGTTCAGACCGGCATGATGCTCACGGCCCTGTCGACCAACGGGCTGCTGATCGAACCGGTGTTTGTCTGGCCCGAGGCGCGTCGAGCGCTGCATGAGGCGACGGTCGAGCCCGGGGTCCTGTCCAAACTGCCGCGTCACGCCGAGAACCCCGAAGTCACCGAACTGGTCGCGGAGGCGAGGCGCGGGGTGGTCGCGGCCTTTACCGCGGTCGGCGCCGCCCATTTCCAGATCGGTCGTACCTATCCTTGGCTGGACAGCCTGGCTGGGCCTGCCCGAGACCTGATCCGGGCGGTAAAGGCCGAGCTGGATCCAAAGGGGCGCATGAACCCGGGCGTGCTGGGCCTGTGAGCCAGATCGCAGCCCGCAATCCCCGTACCGGCCGGATCGACTGGCGGGGCCCGGCCGCGGACCCCGTCGAGGTCGCGTCCCTCGCCGCCCGGCTGCACGCCGCACAGCCGGCATGGGAGGCCAGGGGCGGTGCCGCGCGACTGGATATCCTGCGCGCTTTCGGCCAGGCCCTGGCTCGTCACGCCGGCCCGATCGGCGAGGCGCTTGAGGTCGACACGGGGCGGCGGCGCATCGCCCGGCTGGAGATCGACAGTGTGATCGGGTCGATCGAGGGCTGGGCGCGGGTCATCACGGCGGACGTCGTGCCGCAATGGGTTCAGGGGCGCGGCCTGCCGACGGTGCGCCACACGGCGGCTTGGAAGGCCTATCCGCTGGTCGGTGTGATCAGCCCGTGGAACTTTCCGCTGCTGCTGGGGATGATCGACGCGGTTCCGGCCCTGCTGGCCGGTTGCGCCGTTATGGTGAAGCCGTCGGAGGTGACGCCGCGCTTCATCGCCCCGGTCATGGCTGCCCTGGCCGAGGTACCCGATCTGGCCGCCGTCTTCGCCGTCGTTGCCGGCGACGGCGCGACGGGAGCGGCGGTGGTGGATGTCGCTGACTGCGTCTGTTTCACCGGCTCGGTCGCGACGGGACGCAAGGTTGCGGTCCAGGCGGCCGGTCGGTTGATCCCCGCCTATCTGGAGCTGGGCGGCAAGGACCCGCTGATCGTGCTGGACGGCGCCGATCTGGAGCGCGCCACCGACGCGGCCTTGCGCGGGTCGGTCCTGTCGACTGGGCAGGCCTGCCAGTCGATCGAGCGGATCTATGTCCAGCGGTCGATCCACGACGCCTTCCTGGGCCGGCTCGTCGAGAAAGCCGAAGCCGCGCGTCTGAACTGGCCCGACATCACCAATGGTCAAGTCGGGCCGATCATCTTCGACCGGCAGGCCGACATCCTGGCCGCCCAGATCGCGGACGCGCGCAGTCACGGTGCCCGCGTCCTGACCGGCGGAGAGATCGAGACCCATGGCGGGGGCCTCTGGCTGCGGCCCACCGTCATCGCCGGGGTTACCCACGCCATGAGCGTTATGCGCGACGAGACCTTCGGTCCGATCCTGCCGGTCATGGCCTTTGACACGGCCGACGAGGCCGTCACCCTCGCCAATGACGGCGAGTACGGCCTGTCCGCCGCCGTGTTCGCGGGGACGCTGGAAGCGGCGGAGGCCATCGGCCGGCGCATCGAGGCCGGCGCTGTCAGCCTCAATGACGCGGCCCTCACCTCCATCTTCTACGAGGCGGCCAAACAGGGATTCAAGGCGTCCGGTCTGGGCCCGTCCCGCATGGGCGAGGACGGCTATCGGCGCTTCCTGCGCCGCCAGGCCCTGATCGCCAACACGGCCGCGCCCCTGCCGCTGGCCGCTTTTTCCGAAGAGGGTTCGACGTGAAACACCGCTCCATCACCGGCACGATCCTTTACACGTCCAAAAAGCCCGAGCGGCTGGACCAGCGGCGGGGTATCGAGCATTTCCGCTTTACCCACCACACCGACGGCAAGCGCACCCTTCGTGCCCATTGCGAGATTGAGGAACCGCACCCGAGTGTGCTGCGCGACATCGTCTATTCGCTGGACGAGCATGGGCGGCCGATGGACTGTCATGTCCGGTTGACCGTCGACGACGCCTTCATGGGATCCGGCTGGTTCCGCTTCACGCCGGACGGGATCGAGTGCGAAAGCTACGGCCCGAAAATCGGCCGGCTGTCGCAGTTCATGCCGCTGGCCGAGCCCATTGACGGTTTTGGTACCCATCCGGTGGTCGCGGACGGCTACCTGCTGGCACTGTTTGACTGGAGTGTGGGCGAGACGAAGAAGTTGCGGGTCATGCTGCCCTCGCCGGATCACCGGGGCGCGACCCCGCCGATGATCGCCGAGGTCAATATTGACGCCCGTTATGTGGGACCCGAGACGGTGACAGTGAAGGCCGGAACCTTCGCCGCGCGTCACTATCAGTTCATCGACGACGGCACCTCGGGCATGGCGGGGCAGCATCCGCCCTATGACGTGTGGATCACTGACGACGAGGACGGGATCATGCTGCAGGGCGGCGTCGGGGGCTATATGCAAACCTGGTATGAGCTGATCCAGCTGGACCGCAGTTGATGCGCCGGCGGACGTTGTTGACGGGTCTCGGGGCGGTCGCCGTGGCGCGACCGGCACGGGGCCAGGCGCGACCCGACGTCATCGTGGTCGGTGCCGGTCTCGCCGGTCTGACGGCGGCGCTGGCGCTGCAGGATGCGGGCGCGCGGGTCACGGTGCTGGAAGCCCAGGCACGGCCGGGTGGGCGGCTGCGGACCGGGAGCGGCGGCGGCCTGAGCGTCGACGTCGGTGCCGTCGAGGTGGGTCCCCACTATAGGCGGCTGCGGGCGCACGCCGACCGTTTCGGGGTCGAGATCCGGCCGATTACGCGACGGTTCGGCGGCTTTGGCTATGCCATCGACGGCCGTTTGGTGTCTGCGGCTGACTGGCCGGCCAGTGCGGCCAACCTGACCGTGGGAGCCGAGCGGGAGATCGTGCCCGCCGCGCTGGAGACCCGCCTGTTTCGCCCGCTGTCGCCGATCCGTACGGTCGACCAGGCTGCCGACCCGGCTCTGGCTGCCTTTGACCGCGACGCCGCGTCCTTGCTGGTAGAGGCCGGGATCTCGACCGAGGCAATCCGGTTGATGAACCGCTGGACCAATGCACCGTCTCTGGAGGGGGCTTCGGCGTTGGGCCTGTTCCGCGAGGCCGCGAGGTCGCCAGCGGCCCCGCCCGCGACGGGTCCGGAGAGCGCCGGAGAGATTGTCGGCGGCAGCGCGGTCCTGCCCGCCGCCATGGCGGCCATCTTGACCCTCCGCTTTGAGGCACCCGTCGTCTCGGTGTCTCAAGCCGGGGGTGGCGTTGAGGTCCAGCTGAGCTCGGGCGAGACCATGGCTGCGGCCCACATTGTCATGGCCGCGCCCCTGACCGCGGTCTCCCGCATCGCCTTCAATCCACCGCTTCCGCCCGATCAGGCGGGGGCCGTTGCGGGGGCCGTCTATGCGCGGGTGACCCAGGTGCATCTGGTGCCGGAGGCCCCGTTCTGGGATGACGACGGCTTGCCGCCCTCGCTCTATGTCGACGGGCCGCTGGAGCGCGTGTTTGCGGTCGAGACGGACGGCGGCGTCGAACGACTGGTCTGCTGGATCAACGGCGACGGAGCCATGCCTTGGGACGTCATGACCAATGAGGACCGCGTGAATTTCGCCATTGCGGAACTGGCCAGGGCGCGACCGTCGTCGGCGGGCCGGGTGACGGGCGCGTTTTCCTGGAGCTGGGCAGGACCCCTGTCGGGTGGTATCCGCCACGCCCCGCGACCGGGCGAGGTGCTGACCCTGGGACCCGCGCTGGCCAGACCGCACGGACGCATCCATTTCGCCGGCGAACATGTCCGGCGCGAGGAACACGGGATGGAGGCCGCCTGCGAGACTGGTGAGCGCGCGGCGCGGGCGATTCTCGCGGCTTAGGCCCTCTCGATGACGTTGAGCAGGACACCGTCGGGATCGCGCAGCATGACCTCGCGATCGGTCCGGCGTTGGGGCGTGTCGACCAGGCGTTCCGGGCCGGACAGGAAGGTCTGGCCGATCAAGGCGAGTCTGGCCGACAGGGCATCCAGATCAGGCCGATAGAAGACCAGCACGCCTTCGCCAATGTTCACCGTGCCCTCGGTCTTGGCCACCCGCGTCAGGGTCTGTCCCTCGACCTGGAACAGGGCGATCATGCCATAGGGTGGACCCTCGGCCTTAAGGATCCGGAAGCGCACCCGAGCTCCGGCGGAAAGACCCAGCAAGCGCTCCAGTGGCACCCCGTCCAGAGCGCCCTCAAACAGCTGTTCGGGCAGGCCCACAACGTCGCGATAGAAGCGGGTCGAAACCTCGAGGTCAGACACGAAGATCGCGCACCGGACCAACTGGCCCGTGCTCGGAGGTGTCTGGGCCACCGCGCCCGGGGCCAGGGCGGCGGCTGCAAGGGCGGCTCCGGCCACGATGGCGCGGCGGTCAAGGCGAGGTGAGTGTGGCATGGGATCATCCATCAGAGAGTTGTTGCAGGATCAGGTCAGTCACGAGATCGGGTCGCGTGATCATGGCGTCGTGACCGGTCGGCAGGGTGGCTGTCGTCCAGGTCGGATCGTCTTGCAGGCGGGCATAGTGCGCGCCGAACGAGGCCATGGTCGGCACTGGATCGACGCAGTGGGCATAGGTCCGGCGCAGGCCGTCGGAGCCGCCGGTCGAAAGCGATATCGGATCGGTCCAGGTCCGGAACGGATGGGGCGTCAGCCGACGCTTCAGCCACGCCTCGTCCTCTCCGCCCCCCGCGACGCCGAAGATCGTGACGTCGGGAAAAACCAGTATGGCGACGCCGTCTGGGGCCAGTGCGCGCAATCCGGCCTCGGTCGCGGCTGCGGCCTGCGGCATTATACCCGGGGACTGGGTGATCATGGTCTCGCCGTCCGACGGCAGGGCGGCGTCAAGGTAGAGCACCGAAGCCATCCGGTCCTTCAGCCTATCGCAGACGCCAGTGATGACCATGCCGCCATAGGAATGGCCGCACAGGTGGACCTGGGTCAGTTCCTCGGTCTCGATCACGGCGACGATGTCCTGGATGTGCGTGGCCAGCCCGGTCTCCGGCGACATCAGATGCGCACGCTCGCCGCAGCCGGTCAGGGTCGGCGTCAGCACCCGCGCGCCCGTCGCTTCCAGCCGTTCGGCCACGCGCCGCCAGCACCAGCCGCCATGCCAGGCCCCGTGCACCAGTACGAAAACGGCGCGCGAGCGTTCGGCGCGCGCCCCGGAGGGGGCGGTGCTCAGGATCGCCCCCGCAGCGCCGCCGGCCAGGAGAGTCCGGCGGCGCATCGCGGGATCAGAAGTTGCGACGCAGGCGGAAGGTGACGCGACGCGGATCGTTGGGATAGCCGAGGCCTACCAGCGAGGAGGTCACATAGTATTCCTCGCCGCAGTTCGAGCAGTCGAGCGCTGCTTCCCAGAGGCCATCGCCGCTCTCGTAGCGGAGACCGACGTTGTAGACGGTCGTCGTGGGCGTCAGAGACAGCGGCACGGTGATAGCCGTGGTCCTGCCGAAGGGCACCCCGGTGACCGTGCGCGTGTCGTTGTTGGTCGAGGTCCAGTATTCGTCGGAATAGCTGAGCGAACCGTTCAGCGACCAGTCCCCGCCCAGAAGCGCTGTCGGCAGGGTGTAGCGGGCGCCCAGTGTGGCCTGCTGCTCGGGGAACCGGACCGGCTGGTCCAGGGCAGTCACGCAGTTCAGCGGCTCGGGTACGGTGCTGCAAGGCACGTTCCCGGCACCAAGGCGGCTCGGAATGTCGACATATTGGCGATCGGCGATCGAGCCGCTGGCGAAGATTTCGAGCGCCCGGGTCGGCCGCCATGTGATCTCGGCTTCCAGGCCCGTGGCCTCAAGGCCCCCCGCATTGCGAGTCACGAAGTCGATGCCGCCGCCGACCCGGGGCTGACCCGACAGCAGTTGCAGATCCTCGACGTCCAGACGGTAGGCGGTGAGGTTCAGGCGCAGGGTGTCGTCCAGCAGGTCGGACCGCATCCCGATTTCATAGGACCAGGCTTCCTCCGGCCCAAAAGCCGAGTTGGTCACGGCCGTCGTGCCGCGCGCGTTCCAGCCACCCGACTTGAAGCCATTGGTCGCCGAGGCGAAGAACATCACGTCGTCGTTCAGCTGGTAGGCCAGGGCCACGCGAGGTGTGAACTTGTTGGTGCTCTGGTTGACCGGAATGCCCACCGCGATCAGGTTGGCCGTGGTCGGTCGAACCGTCGCGGCTCCCGTCGCGTTGATGAAGCCTGCCGGATAGGTGCCGCGAGTCCGGTCGGTGAAGGCTATGTCCTTGTCTTCCTCGGTGTATCGGCCACCGAGCGTGAGGGTCAGTTGGTCGGTCAGGGCAACATCACCCTGAGCATAGACTGCGAAGGATTTGGTCGAGTTATCCAGCAGGCGGTCGCCAAGGACCAGGGCGGCCGTGGCGGTCGGAGTCGTGGCGAAGGTGTCGACCTGATAGGTCGAGCTCTCCTCGTCCAGATAGAACAGGCCGGCGACATAATTGACGCGGCCGACCTCGCCAACCAGCTTCAGCTCCTGTGTCCACTGCGTGCTGTCCACCTCGTTGGATATGGTGAAGCCACCGAAAGGCGAGGGGCCGCCGCCGGTTCCGAAGTCGATCGAGAAGTTCTGGTCGGTCGTGATATAGCCCGAGATCAAGCTGAGGCTCGCCCAGCCCATGTCATGGGTCAGGTTGGAGATGATCGTTCCGACCTTGTTGTGCGCGCAATTGCCCTGGCGCTGGTTCAGGAAGACGTCGATGGCCCCCTGGGTGCAGTTCGCGGTCCGAAGGCCGGTGCGGCTGGTGTATTCGGGGTCCAGAGGGTTCGTGCCGATGGTGGTCTTGCGTTGGTCCACCCAGTCGGCTGACAGGTTCCAGTCCCAGGCATCGTTCGGCGTGACCCTGAGCGCACCGCGGATACCCGAGGTCTGCTCCCCGTTCAGCCGCTCTCGTGTGACCAGGCTGCGGGCATAGCCGTCATCGTCCGTGCGCAGAAGCGTCAACCCGGCCGCAACGGTATCACTCAGCGGACCGCTGACCGAGCCCCGGACCGTGCGCCTCTGGAACGAGCCGTAGGAGGCCTCGAGCGCGCCGCGGAAATCCTGATCAGGCTTGCGGCTGATAATCGAGATGGCACCGCCCGTGGTGTTGCGGCCGAACAGGGTGCCCTGGGGTCCCCGAAGGACCTCGATCCGGTCAACGTCGACGAGGCCGACGTTGTTGGCGATCTGCCGGGCGACATAGACTTCGTCGACATAGGTGGCGACGGGAACATCGAAGGTCGCCACCTGTTCGGTCGAGCCGAGCCCGCGAATGAAATAGCTGACCGCGCCGCCGGTCCCGGTGTTAAGGCCGCCCGTCAGGCTGGGCGTCGCACGGACGAGGTCCGAAGTGTCCTGGATCAGGGCCACTTCAAGTTGGGTCTGGGTAAAGGCTGTGACCGCGATGGGAACGTCCTGGATATTCTGTTCCCGCCGCTGTGCGGTCACGATGATGTCGTCGATGCGGGCCGAGTCGTCCTGGCCGGACTGTTGGGCCGAAGCGGGAAAGGCGGTCGCAAGGGTGAGGGCGGATACGCTGTAAAGCAGCAAGGTGCAGATACGCATGGTCGAAATCTCCTGCTCTGATGATGGCGTCTCCGGTTCTTCTGACCGGTGCTAATGGTATATCCTTATATCATTTGCGACGTCCGACAAGCGTCGCTACCCTGTCGCGAAACGGAGACATTCTGATGCGTCTTTTTTGCCTCTCGCTGTTCGCCGGACTGGCGATAATTGCTCCTCCTGCACCTGCCGGAGCCCAGGGTTTCGACCTGCGCAGCTTCGAGGCCTTCGTCGATGCGCGCACGGGAACTGGTCAGCCGGTCTACTGGTATTCCGTCGGGACTCTCAGGGCCTATCCGTCCGGCGAACTGCTGGCGAACGTCGAGGGTTACGACGCGTCGCGATCGGACCGGCCCGATCCGCTGACGCCGCTGGCGCGCCAGTTCTCGCGCAAGATCTACATCTATCGTGATGCCGTGACGAACCAGGTGCTCACGGAACGGAACGGCATGGCAGTCACGCCCGTGGCCTATCCCTATCAGTTCATCACCTATGAGCTGAACGGCACCACCCTGCAGACCTTCGTCGAGCAGGGAGCGGGCGCCCGGCTGCAAAGAATCGGGCCCGGCGACACCATGCAGGTGCGCACGATCGGCGACGCCTATGTCTTTACTGCGCCCCTGTTCCTGGACTTGCCCGTAGGCGGCGGAGCGAGCCGCTACCAGGCGTTCGAGAACTATGACTTCTTCATCCAGGCACCGGGAGGGGCGTCCAACCCGAACCAGCTTTCCTGGGTGCGTTACGGCGAAGCGCCGCCCTGGGCGGGCGGAGGGGCCGCGATCATGCATCTGATCACCTGGCGCATCGACGCCTATGAGGACGTGCCCGAGACCCTGAGGGAGTATATCGAGACCGATGCTCCGCTGTGGCGCGCACCGCCGGCGGGCATTGACGATATCCGCCGGCTCCAGGCCGGGACGCCCGCCGAATGAAGGCGCTCAGGTTCGAGCAGACGATGGTCCGGGACGATCGGTCGGCAAGGGAAATCTATGAAGAGGTGCGGGCCAATCCCGCCCGGCGGAGCTTCGGCTTCGGCCAGCGTGCGGCCGTCGTGAACGTCGATTTCCAGCAGGCCTACACCCGCCCGGACCTGTTCCCGAAATCGGCCTATGTGACGGACCCGGATCAGATCGCGCATGTGAACCGGATCAGCGATACAGCCCGGGCGGCCGGATTGCCGGTCGTCTGGACCCGGGTCTGCTACAAGCCGGACGGAGGCGACGCGGGCATCTGGGGCACGCGCACCGACACTCCCGACAGTCTGCAGAACATCAAGGCGGGATCAGAGCGCCACGCCTTTGATCCCCGGGTTCGCATCGATTGCGCCGTGGATCTGGTGTTCGACAAGCGCATGCCGTCGGCCTTTCACGAGACGCCGCTGCAGAGCTATCTGATCTGGCACAGGATCGACACGGTGATCGTGACCGGCGGCTCGACCTCGGGCTGCATCCGCGCCACAGGTGTCGACAGCCTGGCGCGCGGCTATCGCACGATCGTGCCGGTCGAATGCGTGGCCGACAAACACGAGAGCTATCATTTCGCCAACCTGACGGACCTGCTGCTGAAGTACGCCGATGTGGTGTCCACGGCCGAGGTCCTGGAACACCTGGAGCGTCGTCCATGAAGCGCCTGCTGATCCTGATCGCCTGCGCCCTTTTCAGCCTGACGGCTCCCGGGACGGCCTTCGCCCAGCGTGTGCCGGAGGCCGAACAGGTTCCGCTGGATTTCCGCCGCACCACTCTTGTGGTGCGCGACATCGAGGCGTCGCTGGCCCTCTATCGCGATGCGCTCGGCATGGTGGTGACCTATGACAGCTACATCCGCACCCCGCGCGAGGCGACCACAGACGAGGCCGCCGAGCGGTCGCTACGGCTGGTCCTGCTGCGGGCTAACGATCCGTATATCGGTGTGATCGGCCTGATGCAGTATTTCAAGCCGGTCCGGCCCGAACGCCCGTCGCGCGCCGACACGCAGCTGCGCCCCGGCGACATCGTGCTGGTGTTCAACGTCAAGGACCAGGATGCCGTGTTCGCCCGCGCCAGCACGGCGCCCGGCGTCGTGGTCGGGGAGGCACCGAATCTGGTCACCTATCCCGGCTATGGCGGCCAGGGCGTGATCCGGGTCAATTTCGCGTCGGTCTATGACCCGGACGGGCACTATATCGAACTGAATCAGGTGCTGGACGCCCTGCCGGGCGGGAATTGACCGCTCAGGCGTCGGCGATCTCGCGCGCCGTCGCCGACCACACGGCCGTGTCCCTGGCGAGCCCTGCCAGAATCTGGCGCATCGCCGATATGCGGAACGGCTGACCGGCGATGTAGCTGGTCAGGGTGAAACCCAGCACCCGGCGGTCGTCGGTCCCCGCGTCGGCCTTCAGGAAGGCGGCGGCCTCCTGCACCTGTTCGGCCCAGACATCCTCGGTCTGCCGGCGGTCGATCAGCAGGGTGCGGTCGTCCAGTTCGTTCATCAGCGGCACGGCACTCACGACGCCGGTGTCGGTGATCATCGCCACCGGCACCTCATCCTGTTCCCAGTCCAGGCAGATGTCGAAGCCGGCTTCGAAGATCAACCCCAGTGTACGGAACGACTGCTGGCGGGCGGGGCTCATCCAGGTGCGAGGTGTCAGCCCGGCGGCGGCAAACGCCTCGCGCGTCCGGGCGACGAGCGCGCGTTCCTCGCTCTCCGACAGACCGGCGTGGTGGATGGCGTCGGTCGACCAGCCGTGGGCGGCGATCTCATGTCCGTCCTCCAGCGCGGCCTCGACCAGCGGGCGATAACGATCCAGGGCAATGGCGTTGACCGGAACCGTCGCCTTCAGGCCTGCCTCTTTCAACGCCTTCAAAAGCCGGAACGCACCGACGCGAGGACCGTAATCGCGGGTCGTGTAGTGGCGCAGGTCCGGCCACGGTGTCTGCATCGCGCCCGGGTGTTTGAACGGCTTGCCGGCTGGATCGAGCATGTGCCACTCGATCGGCAAGACGATCAGGACGGCCACGGACCGGTCCCCCGGCCAGCGCCCCTTCGGCCGATCGCGAACCGGCCGCCAGCCATAGAGCGACTGGTCCATGCCGTGACGGCGATGCGGATAGACCAGATGTTCGTCAGGCAGCGGCATCGTCGAATCCGTGGCCGCCGACGGCCAGGCCTCGCCGTGCGATGTCGGCCGCAGTGTTGTCCCAGCAGTGGTCGCGATAATGGGCGGCGATCTCCGTGCCGGTAGCGAACCAGACCTCGTCGCGATGGCCCATGATGTGCGCCAGCGCAGCCTCGAACGCCCGGATCCGGTGAGGCTGGCTGACCAGATAGGCGTGCAGCGGGATGCACATCACCGTGCCGGACTCGCGGCCCTCGGTCAGCAGCTGGTCGAAATGGCGCTTCAGCACATCGGCATAGCGCCACGGGTCCATGCCCATGACGGAATAGCCGATGACGTCATTGACCTCGAGCGAATAGGGCATGGACACCAGCCGGCCGGTTTTCGTCTTCAGCGGCTGTGGCTGGTCATCCTGGAACAGGTCGCAGGAATACCAGAAATCGTGTTCGGCGAGCAGGTCCAGCGTCCGCGCCGTGTGTGTCAGGGCCGGGGCGAGATAGCCCCGGATGCGCTGGCCGGTGGCCGCCTCGACCGAGCGGATGGAGTCCTCCAGCACCGCCCGTTCCTGGGCCTCATCCATGCCGTAGCTGTAGCGGGTGTTGTAGATGCCGTGGCTGAAAAACTCCCAGCCTCGCGCAGTGGCCGCCTCGATGATCTCCGGATGATGGTTGATCAGGCCGATGGACAGGCTGACGGATCCCCGCAAGCCATGACGGTCCAGCAGATCTTGCAGCCGCCAGTGACCGATGCGGTTGCCCCAGTCGCGCTGCGAATAGCCGACCACGTCCGGCGCAGGCCGGGGCCAGCCGGGGCGCGCCGGGTTCACCGGCGGGTCGAACTCGTAGAACTCGATGTTGGGAGCGATCCAGAAGGCCAGGGCCTTGCCGCCGGGCCAGACAATCTTCGGACGATCTCGATACGGCCAGTAGTCGTAGAGATTGGGGTCCGACCGGTTCACTCGGCGGCCTCCTGTCGCTCCGGCTCATAGCGATCACCGAGCGCCAGCAAGTCTTCCAGCCCGATCCGGTCATTGACGCCGGCGAGATCGGTCATCCGGTCCGTGTAGCTGACCGTGGAGCCCTCGGCCTTGAGGGCCTTGAGAAAGCTCTCCGCAGCCGGGATCAGGGCCCGCACCAGGGCCCCGGGGCTGATCACCACCCGGAAGCCCAGTTCGCCGAGCGCGTCGCGCGACAGGATCGGCGTCCTGCCGCCCTCGACCATGTTAGCCATCGCCGGCGTGCGACCCAGGGCGGCGACGATTCGCGCCATCTCGTCCAGACTGCGAGGCGCTTCGACGAAGACCACGTCGGCCCCCGCTTCGGCATAGGTGACCGCCCGTTCGAGGGCCGCTTCGAACCCCTCCACGGCGATCGCATCGGTTCGGGCAATGATCAGGGTCTCTTCGGACCGGCGCGCATCGAGAGCCGCGTGGACCTTGCCGACCATCTCCTCGGTCGGTGCGACGCCCTTGCCCGAAAGGTGACCACACCGTTTGGGAAAGGTCTGGTCCTCCAGCTGGATCGCCCGGGCACCGTTGCGCTCGAACACCTTGACCGTGCGGGCGACATTCAGCGCGTTGCCGAAGCCGGTATCGGCGTCGACGATCAAGGGGATTTCGACGCGCTCGCAGATGCGGGCCACCACGTCGGCGACATGGTCAAAACTGACCAGGCCCAGGTCCGGGCGTCCCAGCTGGGTGTAGGCGATCGACGCGCCGGACAGATAGACGGCCTCGAATCCGGCCTGTTCGATCAACAGCGCCGAGAGGGCGTCGAAGGCACCCGGGGCGTGGATCGCCGATCCCGTCTGTTGAAGGCGTGTCTTGAGGCTCACGCGGTGGCTCCGGTCTCGGGTTGCGCCTCGGCCCCGACGCGCTTCAGGTGGGCGATCAAGCCCCCGTCGCGCATCATCGCCGTCAGGTGTTCGGGGAAAGGCGCGAAGCCGTAGGTCCGCCCCGTTGTTGCGTTCGTCAGCCGCCCGCCCGCAAGGTCCAGCGACAGCCGGTCGCCTGCGGCGATCTCGTTCGCCTCGGCGAGGGTGATCGCCGGCAGGCCCAGATTGATGGCGTTGCGCCAGAAGATGCGCGCGAACGAACGCGCGATCACCGCCTTGACCCCCAGCCGTTTCAGCGAGACGGCCGCCTGTTCGCGCGATGACCCAAGGCCGAAATTCAGTCCGGCGACAACGAAATCGCCGGGACGGACCGAGCCGGCGAAACCGGGATCGACCGCCTCCAGACAGTGGCTCGCAAGGGCGTCCGGGTCGAGCTTCATCCGATGACCGGGGGCCAGCAAGTCCGTGTCGATCTGGTCGCCGAAAACGAACGCGCTGCCGGGTGAGGAGAGGCCGCTCATGCCGCCGCCCTTCGCTGGCCCAGCAGGGTGCGTGGATCGACGATCCGCCCGGACACGGCTGCCGCCGCCACGCTGTAGGGCGAGCCCAGATAGACCTCCGCGCCCGCATGGCCCATCCGGCCCCGGAAGTTGCGGTTGGTCGTGGACAGGCAGACCTCTCCCTCCGCCAGCAGCCCGGCGCCCATGCCCGCGCAGGCCCCGCAGCCGGACGGCATCAGCGTCGCCCCTGCCGCCAGCAGGATAGCCAGTGTCCCGTCCTCGGCCGCCGCCTGAGTCACCCGCGACGACGCCGGGGCGACCAGAAGCCGGACACCCGCCGCGACCCTCTGCCCCGACAGCACCCGCGCCGCCATCCGCAGGTCTTCCAGCTTGGCCCCCACGCAGGCGCCGATATAGGCCTGGTCAATGGCTTGCCCCTCGGCGTGCCCGACCGCGACGCTATTGGACGGGGAGTGGGGCAGGGCGATCATGGGTTCCAGAGCGCCCGCATCGAAGCGATGAACGGCCTCATAGTCCGCCTCCGGATCGGACGCCCAGGCGCGGGCCGCGTCCTTTTCTGCCACCGGCGCGCCAGCCTGGCTCAGCCAGGCAAAGGTCGTGGCGTCCGGGGCGACGATCCCGGTTTCGGCCCCCAGTTCGGCCGCCATATTGGTCAATACCAGCCGTTCCGGCATCGACATGGCCTCAACCGTCGGCCCGGCGAACTCGACCGCGCGAAAGGCGTTGTCCATGCCCAGGGTCCGGCACAGGAACAGCATCATGTCCTTGGCCGTGACGCCGTCGTCCAGCCGTCCGGACCACTCGACCCGGATGGTCGCCGGCACCTGTAACCAGGTGCGCCCGGTCGCGGCGATGGCCGCCATGTCGGTCGCGCCGAAACCCGCTGCATAGGCCCCGAAGGCCCCGGCCATCGGGGTATGACTGTCGCCGCCCGCCACCAGCATCCCCGGCCGGACCAGTCCGCGCTCGGCCAGCAACATATGGCCGATGCCTTCCATATCGTAGAAATGCCCGACCCCGTGCTCGGCCGCGAACCGGCGCGTCAGACTCAGGATGGCGGCGCTCTCGGCGTCCACGGCCGGGACATAGTGGTCGGAGGCGATCACCACCTTCGATGGATCCCACAATCCCCGCCCCAACTCTGCCAGCATCGGACCCCACCGTCTCGGTCCCGACGAATCGTGGGCGAAGCACAGATCGACCTCGGCCGTGACCATATCGCCGGCGCGCGCGTCGACAGACCCCGAGGCTCTGGCCGCGATCTTCTCGACGAGTGTCCTGCGCCTGCTGGCTCTGGCCCCGGCCATTCTGATCCCGATACACACGCGGCGGTGGACCGCGCAAAAGATATAATCTTATATCATTTGATCCCGCGCCCTTGCCAAGGCAATTCCGCGGGTAACGAAACGCGAAGGATTTCACCCATGGCTGACGGC
>Ga0163144_10005070_pt1 | contig 29353 bp, 27 predicted proteins | sample OliLak19BULKMAT1_FD_123175 | JGI IMG/M metagenome (GOLD analysis project Ga0163144, IMG submission 123175) | Freshwater microbial mat bacterial communities from Lake Vanda, McMurdo Dry Valleys, Antarctica - Oligotrophic Lake LV.19.BULKMAT1 | ecosystem: Environmental > Aquatic > Freshwater >...
ACCAACGGCGCGATCGGGATGACCGGCGCGACGGGCGCAAGTGGCACGAACGGAACGAATGGGACCAACGGCGCGATCGGGATGACCGGCGCGACGGGCGCAAGTGGCACGAACGGAACGAATGGGACCAACGGCGCGATCGGGATGACCGGCGCGACGGGCGCAAGCGGAACGAACGGAACGAACGGAACGAACGGAACGAACGGAACGAACGGAACGAACGGAACGAACGGAACGAACGGAGCGGTAGGCGCGACAGGCATAACTGGAGCCGGATCCACCGGCGCGACAGGCGCGAGTGGCACGAACGGAACGAATGGAACGAACGGAGCCGTAGGCGCCACCGGCGCGACGGGCGCGAGCGGCACGAATGGAACGAACGGAGCCGTAGGCGCCACCGGCGCGACGGGCGCGAGCGGCACGAATGGAACGAACGGCGCGCTCGGGATGACCGGCGCAACGGGAGCCTCAACCTTCGGCTACGTTTCTGGCACGACCGGCAACATCTACTACAATACCGGTAACGTCGCGGTCGGCATCACCTCAGGCACAGGCGCTGCAAAACTGCACGTCGAAGGTCAGATTCACGCCAGTCAGATTACGATAACAGGCGCAAACAGCACGGTAGACTGGTCGCTCGGTAACGTCGCTTCCATAGCGCTGGATGCAACATCCGCCGTTACCATGCAGAATATGGTCAACGGCGGCGCTTATACGCTGATCTTCATAACGACTCAGACGGCGGCGAGAGTCTACACGTTTAATCAAGCCGCCGGCGCCCCATACGCACTGACTTGGAACTGCGGTACCCTAAACAACGCCACCTACACGACCGTCAACCTCAAGAAGAGCATTGTGACCTTCCTGGTCGCGGACGGACAAGCGTTTTGCAGCGGCGTCGACATCTAGTAGTCGACGTTTACTTCAACGGCCGAGTTTTTCGCGGGGTCGTCGGCTTTGTTTGATTCTGCGAAAACGCACGCAGCACGACCGCGAGAGACTCCGGAGATTCGTCATAATGCATGTTTTTACCGCATGCCGGACAGGGGCGCGTCCCCACTAAATGCACGGAGTCCTGTGGCGAAATGGCCTGAAGCTCGATCACCAGACGGTGCGAGGTGACGCAACCGGCACAATAAAAAGGCGCGATGAATTTACGGATGACGATCGGTGCCGTACCCAAAAAGTTGCAGACGAGCGAAGTCAGCTCAAGAACGACTTCGCTGACCAAATTGTAACTGAGGGCATGTCGCGACTGGATCTTTTCGATGAATTTCATCCACTCCATTACCGCGTGCGAGTTGATGCGCTCCACCGCGCCCATGTCGATCCGAACTTCGTCGAAGTCAGATTCGATTTTGGAGAGATAGTTCCAGGCCTTGCCGAGGGACAGAGAATCGTCCAATTCGCCCTCAACGCGTAACGTCAGCACGCGGTCTTTACCGACGAGCGGAGTATTGACGTTCCAGCATGATCCTTTGGCGATTTCGATTCGGTCGAACATGTTTATCCGTCTCTTGTGAGTTGCTCATGTTCAACGGTTTTCGGTGACAAAGCTATAGGCTATTTTAATCTTTAAAAACAAACGGTTGCATTAGCATTCTCTGATCGCACCCAAGGCAGGCTTGCCTGAAGCATTTTCAATGCCTAAAGTAGATCAATGCTGACCGCGCAAGTGCAGGAAACTGATCGAGCTCGCATCGTTAAGCTCGCCGGCGTCTTGGACGATACTGTTGATTTTGAAACACTCATCGGTCCGATGCCCCGCGTGATCCTTGTGGAATGCAGCCAGATCACGCGCGTGAACTCCATCGGAGTGAAGCGATGGATGCAGTACTTCGCACTGGTTCCCGCGAGTCAGGCGCAAATCGTGTACGTTGATTGCTCGCCGGCGATCGTCGAGCAGTTCAATATGGTCGTGAACTTCGGAGGGGCGGGGCGCATTCGCTCGGTTCAGGCACCCTTCACCTGTATGGGCTGCGATCACCGCTTCGTTGAGATTTACATGACTGAGAATTTGCTGAAGGAAAAATTCAACATCGGCAGCCGGCACTGTCCTAAGTGCAAGGGCGAAGCCGTATTTGATGACCACCCCGCCGAGTACTTCAGTTTTTTGATGCGCTGAAATGTCGAATTCAACCGTGACTTCGATCTGCCTCGTGATCAGTGCGAGAACCGAGGATCTGCTTTTCGCCGAGAAGGTCGCTCTGAGTTGTGGGAGAACCCCGCAGCAGGCCACGACGGTTGTTGCCGCACGGGCTTTTCTTGCGGCCCATCCAGATGCCGTCGTTCTTTGGGATGTCGATCATCCGGGGATACTCGAGAAAGCGGACCCACTGTCATTTCAGGCGGTCGCGCAAATGCTACTGGAAACCACTGATCCGGAGCGGGTCTTTGCCATCAGCAAGGAGCCGGTAAGCGCAATTCCCTACGTTTTCAATATACCGGCGTTCGGACATCATCTGTTTCGGAAGTACGACGACCCTGCGGCCGCCATCATCGCCCGTATCGCCATCGGCTGCTCGCGAAGCGACCCTTCTGAACTGTCCCATTATCTCGCTCCGCGCGCCGACGATGAGTCGGCAGTACAAAAGATCATGATTCGAAAGTCCGCCCATCGGCGAGCGGCCGCGGACGCGATCGTGACCCTGGTCGATAAACGCGGCATACACCCTCGACTGGCAGCGCTCGCCGCGCAAGCGGTCGACGAGCTGCTCATGAACGCCATTTTCAACGCGCCCGTTTCTCCCGAAGGAAACACTTACCGACGTTTGATGGATCGAGCGACGGCCTTTGATCTCAGTGAACGGGAAACCGTCACTCTGGAGATGGGTGTGTCACCGGGATATGTGGTCGTCTCAGTCTCGGATCAGTTCGGGTCGCTTCAAAAAAAGGCAGCCCTTTCCTTCATTCGAAAAGATTACCAGCGACTCGATTACAAAATGCGGACGAACGAGCCTGGGGCGGGACTGGGAATCTACGGCATGGTTCAGTCGGGTCTCAGTCTGTTGTTTCTCACGCGTGCAGGGATTCAGACCAAGGTTGTGGTGTTCGTGCCGCAGTTGAAAAACTTCCGGGACTTCCGGGACTCGTTCCGCTTTGTCAGTTTCGTCTCAAGATAGGCTTAAAACTTCACTTGATGATGAATGAACGAATTTTGCTCCACGGGCTCCGTTTATTGACGTAGACGCCTTGCACGCGCCAGAAATAGGTACCGGGATCCGAAGGTCGAAACGTGAAAAGATTGTTCGGGGTCGTCTCATCTTCAATCGTTGAACCGAAGTCCGCGGTGCGGGAGATCTCGACTGCATACGCCTTGGCCAAGGCGGTCTTCGTCCAAATGAGGTGAAGGCTAGCGTTTTCCACGAATAAACTTTGATCGTCAGGTATGACGATTTCGGGCGCCACCCATTCGATTTTAATCGCGTAAGCTTTGCTCCGGCCTTCAGGAAGCCCGGGGCCCCGCGCCGTGACTCGATAGGCGAGTGTGGAATATCGGCTGTCTGCCAGCACCAGATCAAACTTCGGTTCCTTGACGGTCAAAGTTTTGAACGAGGTATTTTTCAAAGTCAGAACTTGCACGAAGTATTCAGTGGCGTTCGCGACCGGCGCCCATCGCAGCGGGATCGTTAGGTGACTGGGCGTCACGAACTCACCCAGTCTGGTGGTGGTAATGATCGGTTTGAGGGATGGAGCTGCGAGCGATTTCGCGATGGGCGTAGCCTCCACCGGTTTCAGTATTTTGACTTTCGGTGGGACCGGTTTCGCAACGACCTCGGGTTCCTTCGTAACCATCGGAGTAACCGGCGGTACGACGGCGATCGGAGATGGAGTCGCTTCAGGTATCGGTGCGATCGCCACGGACGGCACGGCTTCCTCAATCACGGGTTGCACGGCCGCCGGCTTGGGCGCCGCGATCACCTGAAAACTTCGCCAAGGCGTCCAATCGGATTTGACTCCCGAAACCACGTTTTGCGCGCGCCATCGGTAGCTGCCGGCTCCCGTCGAAAGCGAAAATGCAGTGTCGGGCGTTTCGATGCGACTCAATGATCCATCATTACCCTGAAGACCCCATTCGACGGCGACGCGATCGCTTTCGTCTGGCTTTTCCCAGCTGAGTGTCATCGCCTGCGGCTCGTCGTGAGCATTCTGAATTTTCGCCGAGTCCACGGGTCCCAGGAGTTTCGGGATTTCGACGATCCGGATGCGAAATGACCGGCGTGAAGAGAGGGACTCTCCGCTCGGCTTGGCGAGTTGCCACTGATGATTTCCCGCCGGAAGAGCAACCTCTGCAGTCGAACGGCCGGCGGCGATCTCGAACTTCTGATCATCAACTTTTAATATGAGATCCGATGCCGTACCGCGAGTTTCCCATTCGAAGCGCACAGGCGCGTGGGGAAGGAGTACCAACGTGCCCCCGGAAACGGGTTGCAGCTGCGTTGCGGAAAGTTCGACAGCTTTGGGTGCCTCGTCGGCCTGTACTTCCACCGCCTGGCCATGCTCCACCGCGATCGGGGCAGAGTTCGCCGAAGCGACGCTGATGGACCCTTCGGTCGGGGTGATCTGCAACGAAGACTTCGGATCGACCTTCAAAGAAACCCGGCTAGCTTTGGTTCGAGTGGGTTCAATCGTGATCTCGCGGCCCCTGCTCACGATTTTTGTTTTCGTGGCTCCGAGAGCAAACTTGATTTCGACGCCGCCACTTTCGATCTTGAGTACTGGAGGCGCGTTTGTTCCGCGACTTTCCGGGGGGACCTCGATGACGATCAGAGTATTGGGCTGAAGCTGGGCAGTCGTCCCGTCTTTGAGCGCGAGTTCGGCGACCCCGTCCTCACCGGTAAAAATCGTGTCTCCGCGCGAGACGGTGATTTTGTCCAGCTCCGGGAGGTCCCGCCATGCCAGCGAGCCTTCACCGCGAAAGCGCACGCCCCCTTTTTCCCACCGCAAGGATCCGACCGGTGCTCCACCCGCGTTCCCCGACCATTCGCTCTGCGGAAGTCGCCATGACCGCTGAATCATAAAAGTACCGGCCGCAACGCACGCTAACGCGATGAGTAATTCAAACGTCTGAGTATTTGTTTGAGGCGTCGCGGTTGCCATTACTTATAGTATAGAATGGGATCAATGCAGGTTTCCATCCCGATCCGGGTGAAATTGGTTGGCTTGGTTGCGTTGACAGTTTCGGTGAGCCTGGCGAGCACGATTTATGTCGGTTCTTCACTCTTCATCTCAGACAAAACATCTTACATCTATGATCACAACGCCGGCAGACTTCGTGAAGTGGGGCGGGCAATCGATGCCCAGGTCGAAAAGGCCGCGACCTTGGGAAAGGCGATGGCGGGAGTATCGTCGCAAACCCCGGTGCTTTCGCTCGAACCTTTTCCCATGCCCTCTCCCGTTCCGGATCTGACCGCCGCGGGGCTCGCTCGACTCTTTGAGGAGGCTCGGAGCGGCGCGGGCGTCCAAGCAATGATTCTTTATCGGCCGGATGTGGCTCAGCAACTGGCAGTCAGTCATGAATTTGGCGAAATGAAGGATGCGGTTCGCGCGTCACTGTCGCAGCTCGGCTGGACCCTTGCCGGGATTCAAGCCAAAGGTTTGCTCGTCGGCTCATTGATCGACGGTAAGCTGCCCGTGGGAACCTGGGGACCGGATCGCCAGGGAAATCCGGTAGTGGCTTTGTCCTGGGTTACAGTCGACACGAAGCTCGGCGAGGATTCAAAGCAGTTTGGACTTTGGCTGATTGATTCGGCCGGACGTGAACTCGCTTTATCAGCGCCATCCACCGAAACTCCGACGCTCGATGCCCCGTCCATGCAAAATCTCAAAGCGAAGCTGTCCGCGACAAGCTTCGGACAAGGCGCATTGGATTGGAACTCCGGGATCGATCAATACCTGGTCGGTTATCAGCGATTCGCTTCCGGCTCGCTCATGCTGGTCGGGTTGATCCGGCGCGAAACCGCGTTTATCGCGGCGACGCAGATGACGAATCGTTATCTTTCGCTCGGCGTCGGTATCCTTTTGGTGATGCTGGGGTTGTCGTTCCTCCTGTCACAGGGGCTGACTCGGAGGCTTGGGCAAGTTTGGGACGCGACTCGGCGAGTGAGTTCGGGGGACTTCGGATTCCGAATCAATCTGGGACGCGGATCCAAGGACGAAGTGAGCGATCTCGCGACATCCTTTAATACGATGTCCGAGAAGATCAGCACGCTGATCAAGGAAACCGCGGAAAAAGCCCGGATGGAGAAAGAGCTCGAAACCGCTCAGGCCGTGCAAGGCATGTTCTTTCCGACCGAGCCTTTCACGCGCGGTCAGGTTTCACTCGCCGGTCGTTATCTGCCGGCTTCGGAATGCGCCGGCGACTGGTGGAACTACTCAGTCGTCAACAAGACGCTTTACGCGGTGATCGGCGATGTGACGGGGCACGGAGTGGCATCGGCGCTCGTGACCGCGGCCGTAAACGGTGCGTTCTCCATCGTCTCCAAGCAGCTGGACGCTCATCCTCGCGTCGTGCTGCCCGCGCTACTCACCGCGCTCGACGAAGTGGTTTACAGCTCGGCGGGCGGCAACAGCACCATGACGTTTTTGGCCTGGTCATTGGATATGGAAACCGGCGAGGTGACGGTTGTGAATGCTTCGCACTGCAAACCCTATATTTTCCGGAATCGGGGCCCCGGCGTGAAGCGTGAATTCGAGCCCATCATGGGCAATGCCGTGCCTCCACTCGGAGATTTGCGCGGGGCCATCGCGGAAACAACGACGCTGACGCTCAATCCGGGCGACTGGCTCCTGGGATACACGGATGGATTGCTCGATTGCGTGAATCCCGAAGGACAGCATCTGACAAAGATGAGCGCGCTTCGTCTCTTTGATCGAGTGATTACCGAGCCGACTACGACTAGCGCCATCGTCGCATCGGATTTATATCTGGATCGATTCGTCAGTTACCTCGGCGAGGCCGGAAAAAATCGAATCGACGACGTGACGCTGGTTGTCTGCGGCTATAAAGTTTGATCAGAACGCCGTCACGAGGCCCCAAAGCAGGCCGACGCCGGGAATGATGAGCCAGGACGGGATTTTGAGCACGAGGCCGAAGCTCAACGCCGCGACGAAGCACGTAACGCCGCTCCAAGAATCCACGGTGCCTATGCCCAGGCGCGCGGTGGTGCCCCAGATCCCGCCGATGACCGCGGGAATCGCCCAGTTGGCGAAAGCTTGCGCGCCGGGAGTGCCGGAAACTTTTCCCCAAAATCGAGGAACCAGGACCAGAACGTTGAAGAAGGCCGGCATAAAAATCCCGGACGTCGCGGCAACCGCACCGGCGAGTCCGGCCACTTTGAAGCCGATGAAAGTCGAAGTGATCACGACCGGCCCCGGTGTGATCTGTCCGATCGCGAGCCCGTCCATGAATTCGGTTTGAGTGAGCCATTGGTAACGAGTGACCACATCGTGGGCCAACATCGGCACTACGGCGAGACCGGTTCCGAAAACCAGGGCACCGGACTTCAGGCATGTGAGAAAGAGCGCGACGAGGGTTCCGGCTTCGCGTGCGGGCTGACGTCTGAACCAGCCTTTGACCGTCGCGACTCCGATCAACCCTGAAGCCAGAATGACCAGAGGTTCGATCGAAGGCTGAACCAGAGTGATGAGGAGGGCGATCGCGCCGACCACCCAGGCTCTGGGAATACTTTTGTAAGGCCGCGAAAGTTGCAGCGTCGAAACCATGATCACGGCCAGTGCCGCCGCCTGCATTCCGAAAAGCACGCCTGACGCTTTCTGAATGAATCCGGTCGAGACGTAAACCCAGCTGAGACCCAGGACTATGAAGAACGACGGGAGTATAAAGAGCACGCCCGCCAAGAGCCCTCCGAGGGTTCCGCCCCGGATCAATCCGAGGTAGATTGCCATCTGCGTTGCGACGGGTCCGGGTAGGATTTTGCAAAGAGTGTAGATTTCAACGAATCGATCGACCGGAACCCATTGTCGTTTACGACACGTTTCCTCTTCCATCATCGCCATTGTGGCGAGCGGACCCCCAAACCCGAGAAAACCGAGGCGAGTAAAAACCCGTGCAATTTCTAGCCAGTTCCGGCTGAAAAGAGGAGGCATGTGCAATATCCTGACTTTTTTACACAGGTTAAGCCACTAGAAATAGCGCGAAATTCCTTGCTGCTCTTTCTTTGGCTGCATATAACGCAGCGCACTTAACTTCGGCCTCTAAACAAGGAGGGGGCCCCAGATGAAATTCCGCAATCTCGCTCTGATGGTTTCCACTTTGGCCCTGATGTTCTCAGTCCTCCACGCCTCACCGGTTCGTGCAGACGATGCCGAAGCCCGTGTGTTGATGGAACAAGGCAACGCTCTTTGGGACAAGCGTCTGGATCTGACCCAAGTTCAGCCGGCACTCGACAAGTTCACGGCCGCGGTTGCGACCGCGACGGATTCGTTATTGAAGTATGACCTTTCGGTCAAAATTTCGAACGCATACTACTATCAAGGTTTGTTCGCGCGAACTGACAACGACAAGATGGCCATTCACGACAAGGGCATGGCGGCGGCGAACGTTGCCAAAGCGTTGAGCGATGATTACGCGGAAGCTTACTACTTCTACGCGATCAACCTTGGACGTTGGGCGCTCGCCAAGGGCGTATTGGCTTCCCTCCAACGCAAAGGCGAGCTCATCAAGAGCGCCGAGAACGCCATCGAACGAGTCGCTCGTGACGGCACGGACGGCGAAGCTTACGACGGATACGGTCCGCATCGCGTGCTCGGCCGAATGTACTTCAAGCTCCCCGGTTTTGCCGGCGGCAGCCGCGACAAAGCGCTCAAGGCGTTTGAACTCGCTTATGTGAAGGCTCCGATTCAAGCCCTCAACGTCGTCTATCTTGCCGAAGCATTGAATGACGGTTCGGCAGCCGACAAGGCCCGCGCCCGGAAACTTCTGGATGACATGCTCGCCTTCGAGCGTTCGCCCGAGACTTTCAATGCCGCCCGGATTCCGGAGACGGTTTACGAGTTCGGCGAAGCCCGCCAACTCCGCCGAGAAATGGGCCGCTAGCCATGTTCCGCATCGTCGCCGTTTCACTCGCTGTCGCAATCATTTGCGGCGCTGGATCCGCTAAGGCGGGGGACTTGAAATCCCCGTTCGAACTCGAGACCACCAAGGTTCTGCCACCGAAGATTCGTAATCCTCGGTTCAAGAATCTCTTCATGGACGTGAGTGAAAAGTACAACGGCGTCGGCGAAGCGGAACCGCTCGGTCTGCGTCTGAACAAGCTCATCCGCTGGAACGATATCGTTGAAGCCCAGAACACTCCCGAAGACCGCGCGATGGTCCAAGGGTTTCTTCCGGCCAACGGTATCGATCCGGCGGGAAGCCCCGGGCAGACGACTGGCGACGTGAAGACGTTCGCCAACATCAAAGTGCCGGTGCTGGCGATGGGCTTCACGTCGAAGTTGACGGTCGCGATCGCGGCGCCGATTCTCAACGTGCAGGTCAAAACGGATACCGGCTTCATGAAATCGTCCGACGGCCAACGGTTCGTCACGGAAATGTGTTCGTCCAATCCCGAAAAATGCAACGAAGCCGCAGTCAAACTACAGGATCCGGTCAATCAGAAACTCTCCCGCCTCGGTTATAAGCCCCTTCGATCCGAAAGCTTCCGGGGCCTCGGCGACATGAAGATCGTCGGCAAGTATCTGCTCGCCGAGCGCCGCATGACGACTTTCGCGGTAAAAACCGAAGTGACGGTTCCGACCGGTAAGGGACCTGATCCGGACCGCGCGCTCGATGTTCCGCTCGGTGACGGACAAGCCGATCTCGGTCTATTTTTCATCGTCGATCACAAACTCAACCGGGACGTGAGGTGGAACGCGTATCAGGGATACACGGTGCAGTTTGCCGATACGGTCACCAAGCGCATTCCTGCAAAGTCGGATGATATCCTGTCTGCCAACAAGGAAAAGCTCGGCCGTAATCTCGGTGACGTGATTACGGCGGGAACGTCGCTCACGTACGAGTTCACGAGCGGCTTCTCGCTCGGCGCCGGTTACAGTTTTCAATATCTGAAATCCACAAGCTACGAGAACGGCCGTTACGAAGACTGGCAGTATCGCCTGCTCGAAACCGAAGCACCGCTCCAGTCGATTCATAGCGCGACTCTGGTCGGCGGCTATTCGACCGTCGAAATGTATCGGGCAGGTAAATTCGTCCTGCCGCTGCAAGCGAATCTCGCCTATAGCCAGCCGCTGGTTGGCCGTAACGTGACGACCAACAGCGTTCTTGCGGCTGAACTAGTGCTCTTCTTCTAGGAGTTGAACGCGATATGAAAAGTTTCACCTTATCACTGACCCTCCTGCTCACGAGCGCACAACTGGGTTGCCAAGCGCAAAATGCAAGTTCGCTCCATGAGAATGTCGTCGCCGACCCCCTGCGACACTTCCAGTTCCCGACCGAGAACCTGCAGCTCGACAACAATAAGCTGTTTTTCTGGCCCGAAGCCCGCACCGCGGGTGACGTGGAAACCGTCCTAACGGAAGCCAAAAACGTGGATCGCCTGGATCTCGAAGGCAGCCGACTCGCGGCGCGCATGAAGCCGATCGAAGAAAAGCGAGACGAGTTGAACTCGGAAATCCGCGGATTTCGTAAAACGGTTCGAACTCTGGTCAAAGACCTCACCGTATTGGAGCAGGCGATTGCCGTGGAGCGCGGCCGCGGGAATGACGCGAACGCGGATCGGATTCGCGAGCTGCAGCTCCTGATCGATGGCAAAAAGGCCGAACTCGTGGTCGCCGAAAGTCGCCTATTCGAGAAACTGTCGGAACTCGCGCCGGTCGAAGCCGAGCTGATGCCGCTCACTGCCCGGGCCAATGAGATCACAGTCGGTGGAACTGCGTCGGTCGCCGCAATCGCAAAAGTCGCCGACTGGTTTCAGACGCATCCGCTGTCGATCTTGATCACTCCGGTCTTGGACCTCGACGGAAAGAGACGCTACGGCGTGGAGATCCGGGGCTGGAAACTTTGCTTCGAGGACCGTGATCTTGGCCCGCTCGGTCCGGGATTTCCGGAGACCGGCGAAGACTGCGGCGGTTCTTCACGTAATTTCGCGACCGGCGACGGGTCGATCGTGAACACGATCTATCGCGAATCGGGCGGCATCTTCGAGTTCGACGTGGTGATCAACGCACGAGTCACTTACCATCTGAAGATGCTTCGGAACCGATACGCAGATGCCGATCGAGACGGCGGGAATTACTTCGGCGGGGAGATCACCCGGACGATCGTCGGCGATCGAGGCGAGTTGCTTTATCGTCGCCAAGGGGTCGTGAAGTTGGCGGATCGGAACAATCCGCAGTGACCGGGACCCTCCGCTACGCCGGTTTCTGGCGGCGCTTCGTCGCGCACGTCATCGACAGCATCATCCTGAACATCGCCGCGTACGTCGTCGAAGTGATTTTGCTATTCTTCATTTATCTCGGATTCAAAGACCGGCTCGGTAGTCCCGCGGCTTCGGGTTTGCTCGGATTTTTGAACGCCTTCAACGATCTTTATGTGATGTATTTCAACGCGGGAATTTATCTTTGCATTTGTTTTCCCTATTTCGTGTGGGGTCACTTCCAATACCAGACGACCGTCGGAAAAAAACTCGTGCGCGTTCGGGTGGTGCAACAGGACGGCTCCAAAATCACGCTCAATCAGTCGATCACCCGCTGGGCGTCGTATCTTCTCTCTTACCTTCCGTTTTGCACCGGCTACTTGATGGCCGCGTTCCATCCCGAGAAACGCGCCCTGCATGATCTCGTGGCGGGCACGGTCTCCGTGGTGGCGGCTGATTGAGCCACGCTGCAGTTCGCACGCTCGGGGCATTCGCGGTATTTTTCATCATGAGCGGCGTTCAAGCCGGCGTGCCATCGGTCTTGATCGATGCCTCCGCGCTGTTCTCAACGTCGGCATTGTCGACGATCGAGCGCACTTCGGGGGAACTCGCTTTTTCCATACCTTTCGAACCGATCAGTGACCGTTGGGTTTACGTCGGGCCGCGTTTTTCGATCGGAGGTGCGTGGAGCGGACGCGCTCGGCTGATGGGTACCGTGGGCGGCGAAGTTATTGTATGGTGGCTGAATGCCATCGGCACGAGCTTGTTGATTTCCTACACCACGGCGCCCAGCTGGAGATGGGAGCCTAGTTTCGCGATCCGCCTTCATCGAATTGGGGAAGAGAGCGCCTTCGCTCTCAAGGTAGGCGTGCTACGTGATACTTCGTTGGGGTGGGCGGTTGCGTCCGGCATCACGTTACAGCTCGGCGGCGTCTCTCAGTAGCAGTCGACCGGCTTCCAAGAATGATTTTTCCACGGGTGCGAAGTCCTTGAGCAGCTGTGCCGAGTCTAGATTCCCCCTCGTGGCCTGATCGATCAGAGTCCGAGCCTGTTCAAGATTATCCAGCAACGCTCGTACCGCCAAAGCGTGTTCGGACGGGCTGATCGAAGGCCGGGACAAGAGGGGTGCGGCGAGTTTTTTTGCGCGTTCGTAGGACGGAAAAAAAGCGTCCTTCAGCGTGACGGACGTTCGGGCGGTCCGAGGCGCATCGAAAGCTCGTTTGAGCGCGCCGAGGATGGCTTGTAAAGTCGCGCGATCGTTTACCGCGACCGAGCTATTTCCCGCAGTCTGCTTGTTCAGCGATTCTTTGAAAGCGGCAGTTTTGAATCCGCCGAGGAAAAGCTGCTTTTCCCGGCAGACCGACTTGGTCTGATTACAAACGGAAATCGTATATTCACCGACCGTGACTTCGCCCAGCACGACCGCGTTTCCGAGCGGAGATATAAAGGAGAACTGACGAGCTTCGCGGTAACCCTCGTTCGTGACGAGGAGATCCAAGCGGGACTCGGTCGGTAAATTGGTAGCGATCCAAATCATGGGACGCTTACGTGCGACTGCGACTGGAAAGATCTGAATCTCTGGTGCTTTTCCTGTTTCCGAAAGGGGCAGAAGCAGGCGCCTGAGTTCGGGGATGAACTGGGGCGGGAATTCGTCCGTTTCACTCGCGGGGTCGAGGTAGTCTCGCAAGATCGGATGGTTCTGATACCAGGCGACCTGAACCGCTTGCTGAATCGGCGCGGGTAATGTGAGGTAGAGTTCAAAGGTGGCAAAAATTCCCACGACTAAAAGCGCCGTAGCCAATAAGGCGAGGGCGGGTGCCACTCGGAAGCCCAGCTTCAATCTCGGAAGTGCGAATTTCTTTTTCTCCGAAGGCGGCACGCTCGCTTCTGTTTTGATGGGCATGGTCCAAATGAGATCCGTGCGGGTTCCGCCTTTTTTCTTCACTGACGAAAATAGCGGAATCGTGGAGATCGATTGCCAAGCGGGCATTCCCTCGGTCCATGCGAGCTCAAGACCGGTCAACGCTCCTTCGACAAGGTTCTTCCGAAGGCTTTCTGAATCAAACGGTCCTTCGCGGGAAGATCCTCGCAAAACGAACCATTGAGGAGTTTGAGGGCGTGTCGACATGAGGATTTTTAAGCCTACCATGTGAGGCCCTAAGTCTTTGACGTCCCACAGCTTTTCTATAATTGACTAAAATAATCAATCAAGTTAGAAGCATTGCGTTATGAGTATCAAGTCTTTGAGTATTCTCGCAGTAGCCGCCGCGATATCCATTACTGGAATGGTTTCGACGTCCCATGCCGATGTCCCCGTTCCGGCGTGGAAGTCCGCTCGGTTGGGCCGCACCTGGTACCGCGGTAGTTTTGTGAACTCCACGGACACTTTCGGGCCGCGACTCAATCCGATCGGTGCGATCGAAGGCGAAGAATTCTACAATCTGGCCAAACCGCTCGATCGCGTGAGCTTTGACCGCATGATGCTTCATCGGGGAAATGCACCCGACACTCTCGACGCGCTCTACGCGGATTACTTGAAGACGTTGACTCAGCAGGTTTTCGCGGTCTTGCGAATGAATCGCCTGGTGGACCAGGAAGCCGTTAAGCGCGGCTATCCGCTCCGGGCGAGCTCCACGCGGGTCGACTTCGTCGCGCGCTCGATTCTTTCGGAAAATGCCATTCTTCGCGACAAGGTTCCCACTCGCATTCAGCCGGGCTATCAGGCCCCCGCCATGTGGGGAGTTCCGCGCCGACCGGCTGAGCCGGACCGCAAAGTTCCCACTGAGGACATGATCGCGAAATATTCGGACGCAGACCTTTACGCATGGTTGCAGGAAGCCGTCGGTAATCGACCGGTTCGGTTCAATGTAGACTGGTCCTATTCGCTCGCGGGTTTGGACGGTAAACGCCGGTACCTCGACGCGAATGAAGGCCAATGGCCTCAGGTCGCCCTCGGATTTCAAACGCTTCCGGCCACGATCGAGCTCTTCAAGGCTCAGATCACGGATAAACTTCTTCCGACGGTGCTCGGAATGTCCCGCCAGCAAGCCTGGGCGGATTACGTACGGACCTTCATGAGCGCGACTGATCGGCGTCGCCTCGGGCCGCCGATGTACAACCTGAACAAGGAACCGACTCCGGCCGAGATGCAGAAGCTTTACGCCGCGATTCGGGAAACCGCGTTTAAAGTACAAGCTCTGAGCGCGACTTCGAGCGAACTCGTGGTCTCCGGCGAAAAGGCCTCGGTGTTCGTTGAGCGCTACAACGTTCTTCTTGGCGAACGCCAAACGGAACTTCTGACGGCTTTGTTCCCGGCGCCCGCGCCCGGTTCACCACCGGCCGCCGAACCGACGGCCGATGAGCAGGCGCGTCTGCGCGCGAAGATCATCGAGTATCGCAAGTCGACTCCCGTGGAGATTCTCACCAAAACGCTCGCGGAATTCGCGGAAGCCGTTACGCAGGGAAAAGTAAAAGCGACCCTGAAGGCGCGCCGTTTTGAGACCAACGGCGTCGATCCGACCCCGGACAACGACGAAATCGTCAATCAGCAAGCGCGTGCCGTGTTCAATCCGATGTTCGAGTCGATGGGACTCTTTCCGACATTCGAAGTCACCGACAGGGCAGGCGCGGTCCATGCGCTTTACCTTGAAGAAGTGATCCCCGGAGCTACGAGTTTTTTATCTTTGACGGACGCCCGCGTGAAGCAGGTTCTGGTCGCTCGCATTCAGGGTGTGCGGCAGGGCTCGGCTTTTCGGGATGCGGCATACGAGCTGCTCAAATACAGTCCGTTCGAGATTAAAGTCGATACTTGCACGGATCCGGCTTGGCCATGTCTGGATCAAAATTCACGTACAATCGTTGAAACGCTGTTCCCGGAGCGACTGCTGCCCGGTGAAGCGCTACCCGCTTCGATCCGCTTAAGTACATTCGGGCATCCGGAATTGCTCGGACGCGTGGCGGAGATCTCGCTCGATCTTTTCTCGAAGGTCTTCACTGTCCCGGACGCGCCTCGCTGAGCTTAACGCCTTTGCCCGACGAGGTAAGTGACGCCACCCGCGGCGGGAACTGTCGCGGTGTGCGGCGTTCCGGCCGGCAGGTAAAGGCGGTCTCCGGCCTTAAGAACATAGTCACGATCCTCGATCCGAAACGTCATCTCGCCTTTAAGAATCCAAAGGCACTCGTCGTAATCGTGGCGATGGCGGGGATAATTGGACCCGGGCACGTCATGCCAGCGAAACGATTCGTACCCCTCCTGGCGTAATCGAGCTTCAGCTTCTTCTTCGGTGGGGGGCTCCGGCAGCGTCCAGGCAAGGGTGCGGACGCCGGTTTCGGTCATGGACGCTTATCGCTGCTCGAGGGCGACTTGGGCGTCTCGCGGAGTGATAGGTCCCAAAGTTCACGCGAGAATTCGCGGACGGCAAAGAGCGCGTCCCAGAGCTCACGCTGATAACCTTGCGAGCCTTCGAAAGTTTCGAATTCCCACTCATCTTTATCGATATGCAAAGCCGTCAGGGCGGCGTCCAGCCCATGCGTGCGCATGATCTCAATGTATTTTTCGCGATCGATTTGGAACATTGCATGAAAATTACCACAACGACCGCTTTCCAATCACGCTGAATTTTGACATCTCATGACGCATGAAAAGCTCCATTGACGTCAGAGACTTCCGTTTGACCGAAACCGTCGTGAAGGGAGGATGCGCTGCGAAATTGCCCGCCGGACAACTTCGTCAGCTTCTGGCCGGGCTTGAGCTCAAACGCGCACCGGAGCTCGCGGTAGGGATCGAAACGCTCGACGACGCCTGCCTCTGGGACCTCGGCAACGGTAGTTATCTGGTCCAGACTCTCGATTTCTTCACCCCGATCGTCGACGACGCCGAGGACTTCGGGGCGATCGCGGCGGCGAACGCCATCAGCGATGTCTACGCGATGGGGGGCCAGCCCCGAACCGCGCTGACGATTCTCGCGTTTCCCGCCCAGACCCTTCCTTTGGAGCTTCTGGAGCCCCTCATGCGAGGTGCGCTTTCGAAAATTCATGAAGCGGGAGCCTGCTTGGCGGGCGGCCATACGATTGACGACGATACGTTGAAGCTCGGATTTTCCGTGAGCGGCTTCGTCGCCAAAGACAAAGCTTGGACCAATGCGGGCGCCCGGCCGGGCGACGTGCTGATCCTGACCAAGGGATTGGGCACCGGGACGATCACGACCGCGCTTAAAGTTCGGGAAGCGAAGGAAGCGTGGGTGAAAGCCGCAACCGAAAGCATGAAGACGCTCAATCGGGCGGCGGATCTGATTTCGGATTTTACGGTTCATGCGGCGACCGACATCACCGGCTTCGGTCTGGCCGGTCACTCGCTTCAGATGGCCCAGGCGAGCGGCTGCGCTTTTGAAATTTCGATGAGCGCCTTGCCGACGATTGATGGAGCGAAGGAATGCCTGAAGGCCGAAATGCTGAACCGAGCCCATCGAACGAATGCCGAATACGCCGAAGGCAAAGTGGTTTACCGGGACCTGGACGAGATCGGGCGCTGGTTGACCGTCGATCCCCAGACTTCGGGTGGCTTGCTGCTTTCGATTCCGGCCAGCCAGGGCTCGCGTGCGCTCGCTCGCCTTCGTGAGCGTTTTCCGAGCGCCGCCATCATCGGGAAAGTTCGGGAAATGAATTTGACCGACGGGCATTGCGTCGATTTCATTACCTGAGTTAACCACGAATCCGAATGATCAGAGTGCCTTGCGTCCCTGCAGTACTTTCAAAAATGACCGGCTCTGAATTTCAGCTAGAGTAAGTCCGGTCGCCTTGGCTTCGGCTTCGGTCACGGCACCGCAGCTCAGGCCGCGGAGGAAGTAATTCAGGAGTCCCTGCCCGGTCGCCGCATCGTCAAAGACATCGCCGAGTAAAGTCGCTTTCGCGGCCTTTTCCATGAAGGATTTCAACCGCTGGGTCGCGGGTTCCAAACCTTCGAGGAAAAAAGCGTAAACGGCCGCGTAACGAATCGGGAGCTGCGCGGGATGCAGGTCCCAGCCCTGATAGTACCCCGTCTCGAGCGAGTGGCGAATGTGAGAATAGCTCAAGCGCCAGGCGCGGTGAACGGTTTCGGCGCTCCCGACAGGCATGATGTTTGTCGCGCCGTCGGAGAGGAAAATGGAAGTACCCGCGAGCGAAACCTGCATCATGTGCTTGGCGAAGTCGCACACGGGATTGCTCATGCTCTGGTGCGCGGCGGTGATGCTGCAGCCGGCGGTATAATCGTAGGTCCCGAAGTGCACCCCTATGCAGCGACCTTCGCCGGCATCGACGAAGCTCCGAATCGGGCAATGTCCGCGAGCATCGAGCACGGACTGCGGAGTTTCAATCATGAGCTCGAAATTCAACGATTGAGCGGGTAGGCCGTTCTTCGCTTCGATCTGCGTGAGAATCCGGGCGAGCGCCGTACTTTGCTCGGCGATGGTGATCTTGGGTAGGGTGACGACGAAATTCGCGGGGAGCTTGCCGCCGGATCTTTCAAGAAGAGTCGTGACGAAAATATCGAGGGTGCGCGTGCTGCGGGCAACATTTTCAGCGTTGAACGGTTTGATCCGGATGCCGATGAAGGGGGGAAGCGTTTTCTCGACCATGCCGCGCGCGACTTCAAGGGCGGCGGATTCAGCGTGACCGTCTTCTTCGGCGTCCGGTCGATTGCCGTAGCCGTCTTCGAAATCGATGCGGAAATCCTCGACCGCTTCGCGCTCGAGTTTCTGCGTGATGCGCGCATGGACTTTCGACCAGAAACCTTCGTTTTGGAAGTCCTTGCCCAACGCTTCCGCCAAGGATTGGGGCGTGGGGGCGAAAGCTTTCAGCGTTTCGCGCGCGGTCTCGGTCAGGCGACGGGCCGTGTCGAATTTGAAAAGCTGTGCGCCACCGTAAACGGTATGGATGGGCTGCCGGGAGTCGGACGGGCCGGGGTACGTGCGATTGAACGTTTCATTCGCCTGATTCAGGTTCTCCAGAATGGATGTCGTGCTTTCGGGGCTCAAAGATCGTTTCATTCAAGTGCCTCGGTAAGTCGAATAGCCGAACGGATTGACGAGCAACGGAACATGGTGATGTTCACCGGGCTGGGTGATCTCAAATACAACGCTGACGAACGGATAGAACGTGCGAGTGTTCAGGCCTTTGTAATATTCCTGAGTCTTGAATGTCAGTCGATAGTTGCCGGTCGATACCGTCGTTCCCTCGGGAAGCAAATCTTCCACGCGGCCATCTGCGTTGGTGGCGGATGTTTTCAAAGTTTTCCAGTCACCACTCGCGGTTTGCGCTTCGAGCGTGACGGGTACTCCGGCAGCCGCTTTACCGCGCGAGGTATCGAGAACGTGGGTCGTGATCGGGCTTCGTCGAGTGGTCGTCATGGTTCCATCAGTTTCGTCAGGCGAATACGGGTGATTTTGGCTTGCTCGCCCGCGGCGATTTTAAGTTCGAGAGCAGGGGGATTCCCGAGACGCGCTTCGAGTGTCGAGAGCATCTCCTTCGCGCTTTTTCCGGTCGCGCAGATCAGATAGACGTGGCCGAACTTGCGCTCATAGACTTCATTGAGTCGCGCCAGTTCGTCGAGCGTCGATTTTTCAGCGGTGGCGGTGCTCTTCTGTTCATCGCGCGCCCAGGTGCTCCCCTGACGATCACCGATCCGTGGGTGGTGACTGAAAGCTTCGAGCCAGTCGACGGGCGCAAGCGCGTTCCAATGCTGATCGGCGGTCTGGACAAGGCCGGCCAGGTCCTTGAACGGACGAGCCGCCGCCATCGCGGCGGTCCAAGCCGTGGAACCGCAGCAACGAAGAAGTTCCGCCCGCGCGGCCGCGGTTTCAAGGTGGTTCAGTACGTCGAGTTTCATCAGCCGTCGGACCTCAGGCGCTTCCGTAGACCCGAAGGCGACTGATTCCACCGTCCGGGAAAATGTTGAGTCGGATGTAATCAAATTTCTTGTCCGTCGCTTGAAGTTCCTTTTCGAAGTAGTGCCGGTGATCGGCTTGAAGCGGGGTCCGCGGGAGAATCTCCTGCCAGGCGATGTCCTTCCGATCACGGAAGTCCGACGCCAGAAGATTTCGTTCTGGCCGGATGCATCCTTCGATCGAGCAGCTCTCCGGAAAGTTGCCTTTATAGTGATTCGTGTCCACTTCGAGCTTCTTTACGTGGCCGGCCGCCGCGAGCCGCACGATGATCCAATCATTGCCGGGGCCACGCTTCCGTTGCGTCTCCCAGCCGTCTCCCATCACGCGCGCGCGACCGGGAAGAATCAGGTTATCCTTCTGGCCGAAGTACATGTCGTTGCAGGTGACGACCGTGCCCCCGTTTTCAGCCGCCGCGAGATCCACCGGCTCTTTGGACGCCTTGAGAGTCGCGAGATTCGGCAGCACTTCGCCGTGCACACGTAGACGGGCAACGCCGCCGTCCGGAAAGATCCGAAGTCGCAGATGCGTCCAGCGGCTCGGGTCCGCGACGGGGAAAAGATTCCACGTGCCGCCGCGAAGCTTGGATTTGATTAGGATCTCTTTCCACGAAAGCGCGTTGACCGAGGTGCCCGGCGCGGCTTCCGCCGCATCGACCGCGCAATACTCCGGATAGTTGCCGGTGAAATGCGCGGTGTCGACGTTTAATCCTCGAATCACGCCCGGCAGTCCCAGATGCACGATGCACCAGTCGTGATCATTTCCAGGCCCGAGATTGCGCTTACGCCGGCTTTCCCAACCGTCCATCCATTTGCCGACTTCCGTGTACTTGTCGGCGATGAAGACTGCGGCAGTGGGTTTGAGCAGATTTTCCTTGCCGGCGAAAAAATCATCATTGGTCGCGAGCGCCATGCCGCCGACGATTTCACAGGCCAGATCAATGAGCTCGGTGAAGGGAACACGTTGTGGGGACGACGAAACGGGATTCATGATTTACCTTTCAACTGTACGCCTTGTGGAACGGGTACCGCGGCGCCGGAATCAAAGGCGAGTACGCCGCGCACAAAAGTTTTCTGAACGACGCCGTATAGCGATCGGCCGCGATAGGGCGTAAGCGAATGACGGTGCTTGACTTGAGACGACTCGAGCCTGAACGCCTGGTCAGGATTCCAAACCGTGATATCGGCATCGAATCCAGGAGAAAATTCGCCTTTGCGACCGCGCAGCCCGGCAAAGCGCGCCGTACGGGCGCTCATCCAATCGGTCAGCTGACGGAGGTGAAGACCCCGGGCCCGCATCTCGGTCCAAACGACGGGGAGACTGAATTGAAGTCCCGCGATGCCGCCCCAGGCTTTCTCGAAGTTGCCGGTTTCGAGTGACTTTAGCTGCGGCGTGCAAGGAGAGTGGTCCGACACGATGAAGTCGATAGTTTGGTCGATGAGGCCCTGCCAAAGTTTTTCGCGATTGCCTGCTTCCCGTATCGGGGGAGCGCACTTGAACGAAGTTGCGCCGTCGGGAATTTCTTCGGCGGTGAATGTCAAATAGTGCGGGCAGGTTTCCGCGCTGATCGGTATCCCGGCTGCCCGCGCGGCCTTGAGATCTGAAAGCGCGCCAGCCGCGGAGAGGTGCACGATGTGAACCCGACAGCTCGTCTCGCGCGCCAGGCGGATCATCATTTGAACCGCGCGAATTTCCCAGTCGGGGGGGCGGCTTTCGAGATAACTCTTATAAAGTCGGGGATCCGCCGAAGCGGTTTCGGTTTCTCCTTCAAGTTCCGCGTGAATGAGGAGTGGGACGCCGGCGCGCGCGAGGATCGGCATCGCCTCTCGCAGATCGTCCTCCCGGGCCATGGGAAATTCGGCCACTCCGGATTCGATCAGAAAGGCCTTGAATCCTAGGATTCCGGCGTCGATCATCGGGGCCAATTCTCGGGCATTGCCTGGAACCACGCCGCCCCAAAATCCGTAGTCGATCGCGCAGAGTCCTCGAGCCGCGTCCGCTTTAGCTTGGAGCGCTTGCAGAGTTGTCGTCGCCGGAATTGAGTTGAGCGGCATGTCGATCACTGTCGTGATCCCGCCCGCGGCGGCCGCGCGCGTGGCGGTCTCAAAACCTTCCCACTCCGTGCGCCCCGGTTCGTTGATGTGCGCATGAGTGTCGACCAGACCGGGCATGACCACGGAATCACCGACGTCTACCTCGCAGAGACCCGAGGACGCCCCGTATTCCGCGACTCGTTCGATTTTTCCGCCGCATACGATCACCGTAGCGGGCGCGGGCTCGCCAGTGCCGGGCAGAATCACGCGACGACTTTGAATGGCGAAGTCACTCATTCGAGAGTAGCGCCTTCCTCGATCCAGCGACCGAGCAGTTTTCGCTCGTCGTCCGTCATTCCCGTCTTGTTTCCTAGCGGCATCGTCTTCGTGTCGACGGCCCGTTCCTTGATCCGTGCGGCCAGGTCACGAATCCGTTCGTTGGCCGCGAAAATCACGCCGCCGGGCGAGGGGCCAAACGACTGATCCTTGGGCTTCGTGGAATGACAGGAGACGCAGCGCTGATCGATCACTTGGCGCACTTGATGAAAGGTCACGCGCGCGACCTCCACCTTTGCGTGAGCGTCCGGCGGAGGCGTCAACGGAGTCGCTGTCATGAAGATCAGGACCAAAAGGACCGAAACCGCAGGCGCGGCGGCCCATTGCCCGGAGCCGTTTTTCCCGATCATCGCGTGTCGTATGGATGCGCCGAGCAGCACCAGCAGTAAAAGCACGATCCAGTTCGAAGAATGCGCGTAAGCGTTCGGATAATGATTGCTCAGCATCATGAACAGAACCGGAAACGTCATGTAGCTGTTGTGAACCGAGCGCTTCTTCGCGTGGCCGCTCAAAGTGAAATCCGGAGAGCGACCTTCCTTTGTCGCGTCGATCATCTTTTGCTGCGAAGGTAAAATTCTCACCCAGACGTTCGCAACCATGATGGTCCCCAGGATGGCGCCGAAATGAATGAACGCCGCACGACCGCTCAAGGCGTGGCAAAGGCCGTAAGCGGTGATCCCGCCAAGTGCGAGCGTGAGGGTCGTCGCAATCCCTTCGAATCGTTTGCCGACGGTTTGCCAAAGTAGGTCGTAGACGAACCAAGTCACCACGAGGGAACCGATTCCGATCGAGGCTGCGCGCGCAAAGCTGATCGGCGCGACGGCGGGATCGATCAGGTAGATTCCCCCAGTGAGGTAATAGACAATGCCGAGGAGAAACATTCCGCTCATCCAGGTGAAGAGCGCTTCGTATTTGAACCAGTGCAAAACTTTGGGCATGGTGCCCGGGCCGATTTTTTTCCGCTCGACCTGATAAAAGCCGCCGCTGTGGACCATCCAAAGTTCGCCTTCGACGTCCTTCTTGTGAGCGGCATCGGGAGTTTCGGAGACGGTCAGGTGACTGTCGAGCCACATGAAATAAAATGAGCTTCCGATCCAGGAAATCCCGGTGATCAGGTGGGTCCAACGGACCAGGAGATTGAGCCAATCTTGAAGGTGAAGATTTAAGTCCACGGAGGTTGCTTCTTTAGCATGAGCCCCGATGTATTTCCACGACAGGTGTCTGATCCGTCGACACCGCTTTACCCTTAAAAGCGAGGGTTTACATGTCACTGGGATTGCACTCTTACTTTCCGTGAAGCGCTTGAGATGGATTTTCTTGGCGGCCGTTCCCCTGGCGGTTTTCTGGGCCCAGGCTTCGAGTTCGCCCGCCGGGGATGCCTGCCTCACGGTTGCGGAGTCCCGCCGCCTTTTGGCCGAGCGAAGTTATGAGGAGATCTGGCCATCCGGCACGCAGTCCGTTCGAGAGGACGTCTTCGGAATCACTCTCGAGGGGACCCCCGATCAACTTGCCCGGACGCGCCAGATTCTGTCCGAAACGCCACCGCTCAGCTGGCCGGCCGTCGCCCAAGGGTGTTCGGACGTCGCCTGCGCGCTCAGTCGCGTCGTCAATCCGCTCGCGACTCACTCGGAAACTGGTAAACGCCTTCTGGTCATCGCCGAGCGGGACGGGTTCATCGTCAGCCTCTCGCGCGAGCTCGAGCCCGTGCCTGCACGCCAGCCGGTGCCGTGCAATCCGGCGACGCGTATCGCGCAAGTTTGGAGCGATACAGAAATCGCGGAACTTCACGTTTTGCTCACCCGTTTGCCAGATCGCTTTCGACGGCAACCCGGAATTAAAAAAATATTTCGCGAGAAAAAGCAGGACGTTGTCTGCACGACGATGGGCTACCGCTACGGTAATCACGTCATCGACGGCCGCGAATGGGACGGCGCCTTTATTTTTCTTGAGCCGATGATCAACGGCGCTTCATCGGTTTTTACGCATGAATTGGCTCATGGGATTGATACTGCGCAGTCGTCGCATGACTATTTCGCGGGTCAAGGTTATGTGCCGCTCCCGGCGGGCCAGCGCCGCGCGAGCTGGTCCGTCTCGGACGAATGGCGGAGTTTGAAGTTCGAAAAAACGCAGCAGGGAACGCAAACGACTTGGGTACGAAAGCCGCAAGCTCGCTGGGTTTCCGATTATGCGATGCGGACCCCCGCGGAAGGCTTTGCCGAAGCCATCGCTTTTTATGTTCTCATGCCTGATCAAGCGCTGCTCTGGGACCGGGACGAATATCAGTTTCTCCGGAACCGGATATTCGGTCAGAAGGATTACCTCAGCACTTGGGCGCCGCCGGCGCTGCTCGAAGCGCTGGAACGAATGGGCGGACCGGCGGAGATACTTCGCGATTGCTTCGCCGGCCTCCAAGCGGTGATTCCGTGGGCGGATCCAACGCGCGCGATGAACATGTTGGATTTCAAAACGATTCATCCCGACAACGGTTTGATCCTGCCGGCAGTTGCGGATCACGGCGGGCTACATAAAAGATGCAGCGATCGCATCTGGACCCGCGTTCGCGCGGAGCTAACCGACGAAGCGGTCTGCCAGACTCCGGGGGGGCAGCAGAATCTCAGTGCTTGGACGTTTAAGCTGACGACGGGATATATCCGAGCGGCCATGGGATTAATGGAAACCTCTGGATTCAGATCTCCGTCCGAAACCGTTCGAACAGCCTGCGTCGGTGAGCTGAGCGACCGGGCGCGAATCCAGTGCCGAATCCGTAAAGGTTTCAAAGACGAATACACCTCCGACCCGGTCCTCAGCAGATTGGATCCGGGGTCCGCGGCTGCGCTAGGTGAGTTCCTGTCGTCCCGATTAGCTGACTAGACTTCTCGTTAATTTTATGCGATGCATTATTTCGCTTAAAGGGAGTCATACCAGTGAAAAGCTTACATAAGTCCGCATCGTTACTCATGTGTTTCGCGCTCGCGGGGTGTGAAACCAATCCGCTGCCTCAGCAAGGCGAAATCACCGCGAACCGGCCCGCCCCGCCTCGGGTAGTTACTCCGCCACTGGTGATCGACGTACCGACGCGTCTGATCTTTCGTGAAGGCATCGAAAACTCCTACACACTCCGGATGAGCGTCCCGGCACCGGGGTCTCCCGTGGTGGAAGTCATCGGTCTGCCCGCAGGCGCGACCTTTGATCCGATGACTTTCAAGCTCACTTGGACGCCTGGCTACAACGCCGCCGGAGACGCGACCGATCCGGGCGAGGTCGATCGCGACTATTCAATCCGGCTGCTTTTGAAAAGCTCTCTCGACTCGGTCACTTTCGTTGAACGTTCAATCGTGATCACGGTCAAAGATGTCTTGCGTCCGCTCACGGTATCGTCCGACCGCATGACCATGGCCACGACCGAAGGGACGGCGTTGGTTCACAGGATCAAAATCAAAAGCCTGGATTTTCCGTCCGGCCCATTCACGCTCTATACGGATGGTTTGCCGGCAGGCGCGACGATCGCTCCGGGCTCGACTCCGGATGAGTTTATTTTCGGATACACTCCCGGCTACGGCGTCGTGAACAGCGACCAATACGGTCCGATGAGCCTCGTGATCAAAGTCGATGCCGTCGGTCCGCGAAATACGAGAGTGCGCCAGGAACTCAAATGGGAAATCAGCCATAAGCAACGCGAGCCCGTGACGTCCATGCCGGAAACTCTTACGGTCGTCGACAGCGTGGTGATCGCCGTGAACGCCGTTGATTCAAACGAGGAGCGGCCTCCGACGATCAGCTTCGCCGATGCCGTTCCGGGCAAGGGGCGGCTGCGGATCGAGACCCGCGAAATTCCCTCGACCGATCCCGGAATTCTTCCGCGGACGGAAGCGATGATTTTTTGGGATACCCTGCCGGCGGCCGAGTTCGGTAGACCGCAGACTCTCAATCTTAAGTTCTGCGTGAAGGGCTATTCCCGAGAGGAATGTCTCAATCGCGCGATGGTCGTCACGTTTTCGGGACGTCGCCCTCTGGTTGATCTGGTGGATCGCCGCGAGTGGCCGCTGGACCAGATTCGATATTTCCGCGTGTCCGACGAGCTGGCGACTCCCGTGCTCGGCGGCCGCGTGCAAATTGACCCGCGCGAAAGTGACAACGTCAGTTTCGCGGAAGTGCGTGACGGCCAGGCCCGTGTGCGGGCGACGGGCCCGGGCCCGGGAAAAATCATGCTCCGAGTTCAATCCGCGAACGGCTCCGTTCAGCGTGAGCCGTTTATTTTTCGGGCGGTGGCGGATTCCGGGAACGCGCAACTGCATCCGGACGACCGGATGCCATGGACCCTGACGTGGGATGCTCGATGAACCAATTGAACGCTTTCGGGTTGCTCGCCGTCGTCATTTGCGCGGCCAGCTGCCGCGACAACGACTTCGTTTATTACACGCCGCCGAAACCCGCGAATCTGATCGTCGGTACCCACCAGCTCAAAGAGCTGCTGGGCAATAACAAGGTCGACGTCGTCTGGGTGATCGACAACAGCGGAAGCATGAGTTCTCACCAGCAGACGGTGATCCGAAGCGCGAAGGACTTCCTCGACAGCTTCATGCAGGCCCGCGGGCTTCAATGGTCCATGGCGGTGTTGTCGACCGATAAAAGTAACCGCCCTTTTTTGGGGTTCAGCGCGGCCAGGCTAGACTCGACGACCCCAAATCCAGTTCCGATTTTTCAAGCTGCGGTCACTCGCCTCGGGACATCCGGTTCTGGGACCGAACAATTCTTCGATCCGTTCGTGCAAGCGGTAAACGCCACGCCCGGCTATCTCCGTTCTAACGCGATCCTCGCAATGGTCGCGGTTACGGATGCACCGGATCAGAGCGATCAAATGCCGGATGCCCTGGATTTCCTAGATTACCTCGCCCGGCTCAAAGGAGATCTCAGTCGAGCGATCCTGTACGGCGCGCTTGCGCCCCAGGAGCCGTCGAGTTGGGGCTGTCCGCTAACCGACAATACGCGCTGGAACTACGACATCAGTAGCTATCGCACCGTGATCGAAGCCACCCACGGCAAGGCCTACAAGCTTTGCACGACGGGCTTTGGTCGGGATCTCGCGGCCATGGGCGAGGACCTCGTCAAACGCGTGGTGCGGCCTCGGCTGTATCTCAACGAACGGCCGAAGGCGGGATCGATCCGCGTTCAATATAGAGGCGCGCCGGTTGCCACGGGCACGCCCGAGACCGGCGGCTTTTGGCTCTATGATTTCGAGATGAACGCCGTCGCGTTCACGGATTTAAGCTTTGCGCCTGACGATGACGCGAGTGTCGAAGTGACTTACGAAATCGATGACGGCCTGGATTCTCGGTAGCCTCAGTTCTCACCTTCCCAGATGTAGATTTTGTTCTTGGCCTCGCGTGCATCCTTAGCATCCGGTTCGAGCTCCAGATAGCGTTTCATCTCCTCGATCGCCTCACCCTGTCTCTTCAACTCGCCCAGAAGAAGCGCACGATTAAAGCGAGCGGACGGATACCAGGGTGCGATCTCGAGCAGCTTTTCATAGAGCTCGATGGCGCGGTCGAATTCCTTTTTTGCGAATGCGTCCTCAGCCCGCACCTTTTGTTTGGTCCCGTGCTCGGGAAGCCGGTGCTTGCCAGGGTTGGCGCGATACCGGGCCGCGATCTCCGTAAATCGCGCCTGCTCGCTCTTCAGCCGGGACAGCCCGCTTCCTGAACGTTTCATGGCCTGTAGAGCGTCCACGAACCCGTAGGCATCTTCTTTCGATTTCCATATTAGATTACAGAGGTCGCTGCCCGGCACCAAATCCACTTGATAGCGCATCGCGGACATCAAACCTTCACCCCAGTCCCGCACTCCCGGCACGGAATCGCTTGCGAGTCGGAACACGCAACGCTCAAAGACTCGCTCGGGTGCGTCTTCATCGACGATTCGGACAGTCAGCACTCCGGCGTCGAAGTTCGCGCGTCCGCCATTCTTGCTCGGCCTTACGATTCGGGTCACGATCTCCGTGATCCGCGCCCGCGCTTCCTCGGGAGTTGGGAGTTCACGGCTTGCTCCGCCTGTCGCGGGGTCATACACGAGCGGCGCCGTCGTTGCACAAGCTGTCAACCAGGTGATGCCAAGGGCGACACCTAACCTACGATGCAAACGGCACATCATGCGGCTCCCGCCTTTCCTTCGCAGTGATTCCGAAGCTGTCTTTTCAGTTCCCATATCTTATGAACTACATTTACCTTGGCTCGTTCGACGGCCTCGGCATGTCGAGCCACTTTCTGAGCGACTCCCCGATGGATCAGGGCATCGCCGATCGTGCTCGTGACTTCAATGCCTAGAACCGCCGTCTTGAAAGCAAAGGGTCCGGCCGGTCCCAGTGCTTTGGAAAGGTGCTCGCCCGCAAGCTCCCATGCATCGTTCTCGTTCAGAAACTGCTCGTTAAACTCTTCGACGGCTTTCAGCATCTGTACAGCTCGGCTCTTTCCCTCCACGGGATCGGCGAACTTCAGCTCCTTCGAGGTCTCATGCGCAGTCAGGACTCTCTCTGTTCCGTCGAGGCCCATCTTGAGCCAAATCTCAAGCCTCCTCACCTGGCTCGGACGAAGCCTTTCGAGTTTTCCCTTGAGTAGGCCCAATTGACTGCGCATTTTGTCGATCGCCTTACGACTAGTCATGAAGTCCTTGACCTGGTTGAGGGCATAGTCCTCCAGCAATTCCTGGCCTTTTTCGAGAAGGACGTTACGCATCTCATCACTGCTGGCGCGAGAGAGTTCGCGTAGTCGGGTAATCTGATCGTCCATCGTCTTGAGAACTTCGGTCTCCATGCGATTGAGCGAGAGCTGGGTCTTTGGGCAGTCAAACTTTGGCAATGGGGTGCGCGCAGCGGGCGGCGGCTCAGCGTCTTTACCGAGCTTGAGTCCGAGCGGGGCAAGTGTGGGGCTCATCTCCTTCATCTGCGGGAGTAGGCGTCGATGGGTCTCTTCCATTTTTTGCTGCTTCATCTGCGCGGCCTGACGCTGCCTCTCGAGCGCTTCCTCCTCGAGCTGGCGGATTCGCGTCAGGCGGGCCGCCTCCTGGGCGGGATCTGTGTGGAAGAAACTCTGAACAGCATCGCGGATCAGTGGCACGCCGACTTCGCTGAATAGCGAAACTCTCCAGTCCGTCGAGCCATTCCCGTAACTGACAGCTCCGCTGCCATCGCCGCCCTTCCAGTTAGGTCCTCGGTCACAGCTCCTCGCATTGTCATTCACGGTACCGCCGCACGAAACGCACCAGTTCGCCCACTCAGCCCGCCCCCGCACTGAGTTCATGTCGAAAGACTGGGGAGATTCGCAGGCCGGATCGGCGATAGCTGAACTGGCGAGTAGAATCAGGGCCGCAACAACGACGTTCAACGCAGACCATCGACTGAGTTTCCGCTGCATTGTAGCCCTCCATCACTCCACGGAGAACCACTTCCATTCTCAGTGCTCAAATAAATTTGTGTATTTTCAATAGTATGAAGACGGTTTCAGGTTGATGCAACCTTAGACAAGGGCCGACCGCCGGAGAAGCAGAACCGGATTTCTCCACCTACCGCTCCACAGGATTTGGCCCCGTTCGCCGGAGCACGCTTGCCGATGCCAATCAGCTTCGGTCTCTCGCCGTGCTCGAGGAGGCCTTTCGGTACTGCCTAGCTCGAGCAGCTCAGTTCGCTCCCAAGGCCAAC
>Ga0163144_10005071_pt1 | contig 29351 bp, 30 predicted proteins | sample OliLak19BULKMAT1_FD_123175 | JGI IMG/M metagenome (GOLD analysis project Ga0163144, IMG submission 123175) | Freshwater microbial mat bacterial communities from Lake Vanda, McMurdo Dry Valleys, Antarctica - Oligotrophic Lake LV.19.BULKMAT1 | ecosystem: Environmental > Aquatic > Freshwater >...
AAACCACCTTGCGGCTTCGGCCAAGGGGAAAGGGTGAAAGGGTGGGGTAAGAGCCCACCGCAGGCCTGGCAACAGGGCTGGCAAGGCAAACCCCGCCCGGAGCAAGACCAAGTAGGGGGCACACATGGGCCGTCTTATGCCCGTGCCCCGGGTGTGTCGCGTGAGACGCTCAGCAATGAACGTCCCAGAGGAATGGCTGCCAGACCCCGCAAGGGGCGAACAGAACCCGGCTTACAGGCCTTCTGGTCCCTATTTACGCTTTTGCACATTATGTGGCTGACTTGCGCGACGAACAACGCGTAAAAGACGGTTACCGGACGACTGCAGGATCCAGTTGGACGGCGGACCTGATTCTCGACCACGCAAAAGCACTCGATAGGAGCGGAATAAATGCCCAGACCCGCCGGTGCCCGGAACCATGATTTCGACGAGAAGCGCGCCGCACTGCTGGATGCGCTGACGGACTTTGCCCTGTCGGCAGACCTTCGCCGCCCGTCCCTGCGCCAGTTTGCCCTCGCGGTGCACCAATCCGAGCCGACGCTGCGCCATTATTTCCATGACCGGCAGGGGCTTGTCATCGAAATCCTGGAGAACATCGGCCGGCGCGCAACCCCGCTCTGGGCGATGGTGGCCACGCCCGCCGCAAACCCGGTCAACGCCTTTGCTGAATACTTCCGCATTTCAGAAGCCGGCATGAAGCTTGGCGGGTTCACCCGGGCGCACGCCTTCGGCCTGATCGAAGGGCTGGCGGACGAAGGCGCGGGGAAGGCCTATCTCGAAAAAGTGCTGGAGCCCGCGCTGAAAGCGGTGAGCGAAAAACTGCGCGGCACGCCCGGCGCCCCGGCCGAAGAAGGCGCGCTGCGCGCCGCAGCGCTGGCGACCCTGTCGCCGATGCTGGTGATGGCGCTCCACCAGGAGCTGCTCGGGGGCTCGCTGTCCGCGCCGATCGATCCGGCGGCCACGATGGGCCACCTTCAGGGCTGGCTGGGGCGGGCCCTCACGCAGGCTTAGGCTGGTGAAAGGCGACGCGGAAGGCGGCGATGTCGGCTTCGGTCGTCGCCCAGGAACACACAAACCGGTAGGAGCCGCCGGGCCATTTGTAGAACTGCATGCCCCCTTGCCGGAGGAAACCGATGTCGCGCTCCGCGAGCTTGGCAAATACTTCGTTGCCATCGACCGGATAGGCCAGCGGGTAACGCACGCTGGTGAACTCTGCGGCGAGCTTCCTGGCCATAGCATTGGCATGAGCGGCGAGGTCCAGCCAAAGACCGTCCTGCAGCAGGGCCTCGGCCTGGGCTGCCAGGTATCGCATCTTGGCCGGCATGTGGCCGGAACGTTTTGCACGTACACGGAGTTCCTGGAATTTCGCCCGCGCCTTGCCGAAAAGGAGGATGATCTCGCAGCCCATCGCGCCGGTCTTCGTGAGGCCGAGGGTGAGGACATCGACGCCCGCCTTCCAGCTCATGGATGCAGGAGGCGTCCCGCCGCCGGCGACCGCATTGCCGAACCGGGCGCCGTCGAGATGCACTGTCAATGCGGCCTGACGGGCCTTCAGGCAGAGCGCCTGCAAATCTCCCGCCCCGTAACGGGTGCCGCATTCGGTAAGGTTGGTCAGGGACAGGACGCTCGGCGGCGTCTGGTGCACGAAGCCGGGATCAATGTCCAAGAGACAATTGGCAAGCACCTCGACGCTGATCTTTCCGCCCGCGCCCGGCAGGAGCTGCAGCTTTCCCCCGCCGGTGAAGAATTCCGGCGCGCCGCGTTCATCCACCTCGATATGCGCCTCCCGGTAGCAGAGGATGGATCCCGTCGGGGGGCAGAAGCAGGACAGCGCCAGCGCGTTCGCAGCAGTTCCGGACGCAACGAGCCAGAAGTCGAGATCCGTCGTCTCGAAAATGCGCTCAAGGAGGATACGCACGCGCGCCATGATATCATCATCGCCATAGCTCGGCTGGTAGCCGGAATTGGCGCGGGCCAGGGCTTCAAGAACAGCCGGATGGGCTGGAGCGGTCGTGTCGGAGCCGAAATTCAAGCGAGGACCTCAGGTCTGGGTGTCCGGGGTTTGCCACATCAGGTGCTGGCCACCATCCGAGGCGATCATCTGCCCGGTGACGCTGGAGGCGGAAAGGAAATACCGCAGGGCATGGACGATTTCCTCGGGGTTGGAGCCTTCGCCGGTCAGGGTGGCCGAGGTTTCGGCTGCGAAAGCTTCGGCAGACTGGTGGATGCTCCGCAGGGTCGGGCCGGGGCCGATGGCGTTGACACGGACATCCGGGGCAAAGGCCTGCGCCAGGGTCTGCGTGGCCTGCCAGAGGGCAGCCTTGGAGAGCGTGTAGGTGAAGAACTGGGGCGTAAGCTTCCAGACGCGTTGGTCGATCAGGTTGACGACCAGTCCCTTCTCCCCGGCCGGCAGGGCCCGGGCGAGCTGCTGGGCAAGATGGACCGGGGCGCGCAGGTTTGGCTCGAAATGGTGATCCCAGTCTGCACGCGAATGATCCGCCGCCGTATCATCGGCGAAGGTCGAGGCGGAATTCACAAGCAGCGTGACCGGACGGCCGAGCTTGCGGGCGGCTTCGGCGACAAGGCCGGAACGAGCGGCTTCGGCGGAAAGGTCGCAGGCAAGGAGTTCGGCGCGCCCGCCTGCCTTGCGAATCGTAGCGGCGGCCTCTTCGGCGCCGGTTTTCGAGCCGCGATAGTGGACACAGACCGCCCAGCCATCCGCGCCGAGGGCCTCGGCCATTGCGCGGCCGAGACGCATTCCGGCACCTGTGACAAGCGCGCCGCCGGGCTTCATCCGGCGATCACTTCATAGAGGCCGAGCAGGCTGACACCGTTGACGAGGCCGTAGATGTAGAGGGCGTAGAGCAGCAGAAGGAGCAGCGCCAGGAGGCGGCCGATCCTGGCTTTCGTGAGGATCAGGACCGCGAGCACCGCGGCGGCAAAACCCATGACCCAGTGGTCATAGGTGTGGAACAGGCGCGCGATCTGCACTTCGCCGCTGAGCGCGACGATGCCGCCGGCGCCCAGGATGTTGATGATGTTGGAGCCGAGGATGTTGCCGACGAGGACATCGCCCCGCTTGCGGGCGGCGGCAGCGATCGAGGCGCCGATTTCCGGCAGCGACGTGCCGACGGCGAGGAGGGTGAGGCCGATATATTCTTCCGGGATCCCGGCAACGCGTGCGAGACCGTCAGCGGCTTCGACGATCAGGCCGGATGCATAGACGAGGGCGCCAACGCCTACGGGGAGGTAAATCAGGGCGCGCCAGAGGGGCGGGCCGCCGGCTTCGTGTTCGCGTACGCCGGTCGGCTTGCCGGCAACTTCATCGCGGCGGGCGGCGAACAGGCTGAGACCGGTATACCCGATCAGCACACAGAGGAAGCAGATGCCGACCAGCGGGTTCAGCGGCATGATCGCGGTCATGCCGATCCAGAGCGCGGTGGCAAGGAGGGTGGCGAAGAGGGCGCGCCCCTGCCCCGGGCCGCCGGCCATGACTGGGAAGATCAGCGCCGGAATGGCAAGGACGAGAAAGACGTTGGCAATGCTGGAGCCGACGATGTTACCGACGGCGAGGCCCGGACTGCCGCTGAAGGCGGCATTCACCGAGACGATGATTTCCGGAAGCGAGGTTCCGAGGGCGACGATGAAAATGCCGGCAATCAGCGGCGAGGCGCCCATGGACCATCCGGCCCGGACAGCGCCGCGCACCAGTAGGTCTCCGCCGAGGGCAAGGAGGATAAGGCCGCCGAGAAGCGAGGCAATCATAATCGGATCGGGCATGGTACCTGCCCTTTCAGGATCAATCGACGCGTTTGAACTCGATGAGGTTCAGGATGGCGAACACGAGAACGATGGCGCCTATGGCAATGAGCGAAGGATGGATCATGGTGTGACTCTCAGCCCGAAACAGTGTGGTTGGGGGGGTTATTAGCCTGCGTTGCGGGTCTTGGCGAGCGTAAACGGCATTTCTGCCTACAAATCGCAAGCCGGATTCCGGCCGGGCCTCCCCTACGTCAGGTCTGCCGGCTCAGCCCCGGCAGATGGAGCCGGAAAGGTTTGCGGGCTCCGAGACCGTATTCGAGACGGTGCCATACTTGCGGACATTCTTGCGCAGAAGCTCCAGACGCTCGTCGGTTTCGCCGGTCCGGACGATGATTTCATAGGTGACGGAGGTCATTTTCGGCGGCGAGCCCTGGCGCTCGCCGTGCAGCCGGACCTCGACCCCGGACAGTTCGAACCCGAGGAGCGGAGTAACCCGCTCAATGCCTTTCAGGATGCAGACGGCGATGGAGGCGAGGAAAAGCTCCGCCGGATTGAAGGCGTCCGGGCGGCCGGCGAGATCGGTAGCCAGAACGAGGGAGGCCGACTTGGCGCGGGCTTTGCTGCCGTGCGCGTCGATCCGTGTTGCGGTGACCGAGTATTCGAGCAAGATCTGCCAGCCTTGGACATTTCAGCTTCCAGGCGGAAGGCTTCGATGCGGGCTTCGATCTCGTTGCGGGCGGCGGCGAACCGGCGGCGGAAGTCATCCGGCTTCAGGGCGGGGTCGGAACTGGCCGGATCGTCGATAGGCCAGTGGAGACGCTGGGTCTTGCCGGGTAGCCAGGGGCAGATCTCCTCGGCGCAGAGGGTGATGTCGACGCCCCGGTCTGCCATCGCCTCGATCGCATAGGGGTTTGGCTTCGTCGGCGCGGAGCCCGCGGAGATGATTTCCGTCCCGGGGCCGAGAAGATGCCGGGCAAGGCCTTCGGCCATCAGGCTGCGGGCGGAATTGGCAACGCAGAGGAAGAGGATTTTCATGCAGGCTCAGTTTCGAAGGGGGCGAACTTTTCGCGCGTGCGGTTGGAAAAGGCGACGAGCGACAGCATCACCGGCACTTCGACGAGGACGCCGACGACCGTGGCAAGGGCCGCGCCGGAATTCAGGCCGAACAGGCTGATGGCGACGGCGACGGCAAGCTCAAAGAAATTCGACGTGCCGATCAGGGCGCAGGGCGCAGCGATGCGGTGGGGAACTTTCCAGGCGAACGCGGCGGCATAGGCGACCGCGAAGATACCATAGGACTGCAGGAGGATCGGCACCGCGATCAGGGCAATGATCAGCGGGTTGGCGAGAATGACGCCGCCCTGGAAACCGAAAAGCAGCACGACGGTGGCGAGGAGGCCGATGACCGAGGCCGGTTTGATCCGTACCATGAAGGTATCGACGGCGCCCTGCCCGCCCTTCCACAGGAGCATCCGGCGCGCGATGATCCCGGCGAGAAGCGGAATGACGACATAGAGGCCGACCGAGAGCAGAAGCGTTTCCCAGGGCACCGAAATTTCAGCGACGCCAAGCAGGAGCGCGACGATCGGCGCGAAGGCGAAGACCATGACGGTATCGTTCAAGCCGACTTGCGCCAGCGTGAAGGCCGGATCACCCCTTGTCAGGTGCGACCAGACAAAGACCATGGCGGTGCAGGGGGCGGCGCCGAGGAGGATGAGGCCGGCGAGGTAGGATTTCGCGTCATCCGCCGGAATGAAGCCGGCGAAGACGTGCTCAAAGAACAGGACGCCGAGAAGCGCCATCGTGAACGGCTTGATCAGCCAGTTGACCACCAGCGTGATGATCAGGCCCTTCGGCTTTGCGAAGGCGCCGCGGATGCCGGCGAACTCCACGCCGATCATCATCGGCCAGACCATCGCCCAGATGAGGATCGCCACGGCGAAATTGACGTTGGAATATTCGAACCCGGCGAGCGCGCCGAACGCCGAGGGGAAAAGCTGGCCGAGGGCAAGACCCAGGATCAGGGCGAGCGCGACCCAGACGGAGAGGTATTTTTCGAAGAGGTTCATGCGCGCAGGGACCGCCGGGCTTTCGGTTCAGAGGGCGGGCAGCAGGCGGCCCGGGTCGCCGCGGCCTGCACGGGCGCGCAGATTTCCGGCCGACCGCCGCAACAGTCTTCCATCAGGTAGACGATCAGCTCACTGATCGAATCCATACGGGCGGCGTAGCGGATTACCCTGCCCTCCCGGGCGCTGGACAGGAGGCCGGCCTGCACGAGGATGGCAAGCCGGGCCGACAGCGTGTTGGGCGCGAGGCCGAGGGCGGCCGCGATCTCGCCCGCCGGAATGCCCTCGGGCCCGGCGCGGACAAGCAGGCGGAACACGGAGAGGCGGCCCGGCTGGGCGAGAGCCGAGAGACGGTCGATGGCGGCAATCGATTCCATACTTCAACGAGTGTCGAAATATGGCCGGAAGGTCAAGCGGGCTTTCATGGCCGGGGGGCCTGGCGGCCTACTTCCTGATTTCTATTGAAACGAACTGATCGAACCAGCCGCCGGTTTCGCCGCGGCGTTTGACGCGGATGAGGATCGGCGTGTTCGGCGCGGCGAGTCCGGCCTTGACCTTGGCGAGCATGTCGGTGACCGAGGAGACGGACTGGAAGTTCACCTCGACGATCACGTCGGCCCGGCGCAACTTGTTAAAGGCGCGCCCCCGCGGGCTGACAGCGGTGACCACGACGCCCGAGATATCTTTCGGAATGCCATACCGGCGGCGCATGTCGTCATCAATAGGCGAAAGATCCGCCCCCAGATCATTCGAGTTGGCGGCCGTGTCGGGCGCGGCGGCAGCGGCAGCGGTGTCCTCGTCGTCCTTCAACTCGGTCAGCGTCACGCTGACTTCGCGCGCGCGCCCGTCCCGCACGATGGAAAGCGTGACCGACTTGCCGATGGCCTTCTCGGACAGGGTGCGCGTCATCTCGCGCACGCCCACGACGGACTTGCCATCAATGGTGAGGATCAGGTCTCCTACCTCAAGCTTGGCCTTCGCGGCCGGACTGTCATCGGAAATGCGCGTGATGATCACGCCCGAGGGCCCCTTGGCGCGGTAGGCCTTGATCAGGGCGGCGTCGGCATCCTGCACGTTGACACCCAGCCAGGGGCGGCGCACGCGGCCTTCCTTGATGAGGGCGGCACTGATGCGTTTCACCGTGTTGGACGGGACCGAGAAGCCAAGGCCGATGGAGCCGCCGGACTGGGAAATGATGGCGGTGTTGACGCCGACCACCTGGCCCTCAAGGTTGAACAGCGGACCGCCGGAGTTGCCCTGGTTGATGGCGGCATCGGTCTGGATGTAATTGTCCGAACGCCCCGTGTTCAGGTCGCGGCCCGTCGCCGAGATGATGCCGGCGGACACCGAACCACCGAAGCCGAGCGGGTTGCCGATGGCGATGACCCAGTCGCCGACCTCGGCCTTGTCGCTGTCGGCCAGTTCCACGAAAGGCAGTGCCGTTGCGGAGGAGACCTTCAGGACGGCGATGTCGGTATCACGGTCACGCCCGACGAGCTTCGCCTGCAGTTCGCGGCCGCTGGAAAAGGTGATCGTGATCGTGTCGGCTTTCTCGATCACGTGGTTGTTGGTGATGATGTAGCCATCCTTGCTGATGACGAAGCCGGAGCCGAGCGAGCCCTGACGCTCGAAGCCATCACCGTCGCGGCCGAAATACTCGTTGAAGCGCTCGGCCGGCGAGCCTTCGGGAAAAGTCGGCATGCCGGACGCGACGACCTGCTCGGTCGAGATGTTCACGACGGCGGGCATCAGGCGCTTGGACAGGTCGCGGAGACTGGCGGGGGTCGCCTTCATGTCGACGCCGGCAGCCGGCTTCGAGAGGCTGCCCTGAGCGGCGGAAAGGCCGGTGGCCGGAAGGGCAAGAAGGATGAGCGCCAGGGCGGCGGGATAGTTCATGGCGGCATTTGCTCCGGTCAGTTTCGGAACTTTTCTGGCTTCCGAGTGCCGGCTGAGTATGGCGCTTTGGGGGCGCGGCGCAACCGGTTCAAGCGGTCCTGACTGCTATGGTCACGAGGAGCGCGCCAACCGCCGCTGCAGCAAGGCCGGCAAGCGCGAGAGCCTGCGGCGCGATTTCAGCAAGACGGGCACCAAGCGCGCGCACGCAATTTGGCGCGAGGGCGCACAATGCGCCCTCGGCCAGAAGCCACAAGCCGAGCCCGGCAAGCATGACGGTGAGAGGGCTCACCGGTGCCTGCCTAGCGCGGGCCGCCCGCCGCGCGGGCGCTGTCGAAGAACTGGTCGCAGATACCAAGGGACTGCGGACCGACAATGACCTGCGTGCCTTCCTGAATGGCTGCCTCGCAGGCGATCAGCGCGCGCTGGAAACGGAAGAATTCCGGGTCCTTGCCATAGGCGGTCGCGTAGGTCTCCGAGGCTTTTGCGTCGCCTTCACCGCGGATCTTGGAGGACTGTTCGCGGGCCTGGGCCTCGATGACGGTCTTCTCGCGTTCGGCGGTGGCGCGGATCAGGCGTGCCTTCTCCTCGCCTTCCGAGCGGATGCGCTGGGCTTCCTGGAGACGGGCTGTCCGCATCCGGTTGTAGACACCTTCCGCGACCTCGTTCGGCAGGTCTGCCTGGCGTATGCGCACGTCGATGATGTCAATACCGTCCGATGCGAGACCGGCGTTCACGCCCTGGCGGATGCGGCCCATGAGCTGGGCACGCTGGCCGGAGACGATGACCGGTACCGGTACGTCACCGAGCACTTCGCGGATGGCCGAGGTAGTGATGCGGTTCAACTGCGAGCGGGCGGCGTCTTCGGTGCGGAAGCGTTGGTAGTAGCGCAGCGGATCGTTGATCCGCCAACGGACGAACGCATCAACCCGCAGGCGGCGCTGGTCAGCGGCAAGCACTTCAATGCCCTCGATGTCGAGGCCGAGGTTGCGCTTGTCGATGATCTCGACCTGCTGGATGATCGGCATCTTCAGGTGAAGGCCGGCTTCGTCCTTGCCGGGCTCGTTGATCAGCGCGATCGGCCGGCCGACCTGGAGCACGATGGCCTGCTGGGACTGGCGCACGATGTAGAAGACGTTAGAGGCAATGATCAGTCCGATGACGGAAAGGACCAGGATTAGCCATCCAAAAGCGCGCATTACTGGTCTCCTGTCGTCGTCGGGGTAGCCGGGCGCCGGGTGCGCTCGAGCGGCAGATAGGGAACGGCGCCGGAATCCTGGTCGAGGATCATTTTGTCCGTGCGGCCAAGGACGCGCTCCATCGTTTCGAGATACATGCGCTCGCGGGTAACCCGGGGCGCCTTGCGGTATTCCTCGTATATCTGGTCGAAACGGGAGGCTTCACCGCCCGCGTCGGCGATCACGCGGTCGCGGTAGGCTTCAGCTTCCTGCAGCAGGCGCTGCGCGGTACCGCGGGCCTGGGGCACGATCTCGTTGGCGAACTGTGCAGCCTGGTTGGTCCGCGTTTCGGCGTCCTGTTCGGCCACGTTCACATCGTTGAAGGCCTCGATAACCTGCTGCGGCGGATCGGACTTGTCGATCTGGATCGAGAGGATTTCGACACCGGCATTATACTCGTTGAGCAGCGCCTGCGTCTGGGCCGAGACAGCCTGCTGGACGGTATCACGCTCGGTTGTGATGATGTTCTGCAGGCTCGTCTGGCCGACAACCTCGCGCATCACCGATTCGGCGACCTGTTCGACCGCCAGGGTTGGTTCGCGGACGTTGAGCAGGAAGTTTTCCGGATTGGCGGTGTCTACCTTCCAGAACACCGAGAACTGGATGTCCACGATGTTCTCGTCCTGCGTCAGCATCAAGCTTTCTTCCTGAGTGCCGCCGATGCGCGTCTCGATCCGGCGTTCGACCGGGATCAGCGTATGGCTCTCGATCGGAGCCGGAAGGTGGAAGTGGAGGCCGGGGCCGAAATTGGTTTGCCATTTGCCGAAACGGAAGACCGCCGCCTGCTGCGTCGGGTCAACGATGACTACGCCGGTGGACAGCCATGACAAGAGCACGACGCTGCCGATGACCATGAACCCGAGCGGGCCGAGGTTAGGCATCTGTGCACCGCCGCCGCCCTTGCGCCCGCCACCGCCGCCACGCCGCTGGCGAAAGCGCTCCTGCATCCGGCGCATTTGTTCCTCGAGGTCCGGGGACTCCTTGCTGCCGCCGCCCTTACCGCCGCCGCCTTGGCCGGGATCCCTGCCGCCGCCCGGGCTGTTCCAGGGCGAGCCGCCCTCACCGCCGCCAGAGCCTGACGGGCCGCTTCCGCCGCCGCCCCTAGGGCCAGAACCTTTTGTCTTATCGTCCCAAGGCATTCGATCTCCTGAATTCTTCTAATGCGGCCTATATAGGGTGCTTCTGCGCGTCTGCACGACGATTCGCCCCGATTAACCGGGTAAAATGCCGCAACTTCCTAACCAGAAGCTTGCAGTTTCGCTTAAAGCGCGAGTAGGCGCACAAAGAAATGTTCAAGAGCCGGGCTAGGGGATCAATGTTTGGGTCGAGGCAGAAGACACGCGAAAAGCTCGCCGGCGCCATAAAAGAGGCGCTGGGCGAGGCAGACTGGCTTGAATCGGTGACTGTCGACGATGACGGGAAAGCGTTGCTGGTGATCCGCGCCGAACCGGGCGCGGCGGATGTGGCTGAGCATCGCAGGATCGAGGCGGAGAATTATGCCGGGCGGATTCCGGGCATCACGGCCGTACGCAGCGTGCTGACGGCAGAGAAGACGGCCGGCCGCGGGCCGGCGCACACCCACGATCACCCCCGTTCGCAGGCCCCTGCCCCGGCTGCACCGCCTTCGCCGGTGGCGGGCCTGCGCCGGGTGACCAAGGGCGCGCGGCTGTCCGACGAGGCGATGAACCAGGGCGCTCCTGCCCCGGCGCAGAGCCTGAAGCCGGTGCCGGGGATTGACCGGATCCTCGTGGTGGCGAGCGCCAAGGGCGGCGTCGGCAAGTCGACCGTGGCGGTGAATCTGGCGGCCGCGATGGCGAAGGCCGGCATGCGTGTCGGCCTGCTGGACGCCGACATCTATGGCCCGTCGATCCCGACGATGATGGGCACGGTGGACGCGGAGCCGGCAACTTCGGCGAACAAGAAGCTGGTGCCGGTCCAGGCACATGGAATGAAGACGCTGTCGATCGGGTACCTGTCCGATCCGGACGCTCCGATGATCTGGCGCGGGCCGATTGTGATGTCAGCGATCACGCAGCTGCTGAATGATGCCGAATGGGGCACGGCGGCCGAACCGCTGGACATTCTCATCATCGACACCCCGCCGGGCACGGGCGATGCGCAGCTGGCGATTGCGCAGCGCGTGCCGGTGACAGCCGCGATCATCGTGACGACGCCTCAGGAAGTCGCGCTTGCCGATGTGCGGCGCGGGGCGGCGATGTTTGCCAAGACGCATGTGCCGGTGATCGGGCTGGTGGAAACGATGAGCTGGTTTGATGATCCGGCGGGCGTGCGCCACTTCCTGATGGGGGAAGGTGGGGCGCGCCGGATGGGCGCAGCGCTCGGACTGCCCGTGCTGGGCGAAATTCCGATGCTGACCGCGATCCGCGAAAGCGGGGATGCAGGCATGCCTGCGGCGCTGGGGAATGGTCCGGCCGCGGACATATTCATGCAATTGGCGCGGTCTGCGGCGATAGCGCTCGACCAGCTGGTGACGAAGCCGCCCCCGGAGATCGTGTTCGAGGACTAGGCCGCCCTGATTCGACACGAACAATCAGGCAAAAAAATATAAATACAATCACCGGCTTGTGCCGATTGACGAAAGGGCGCATCAAGGGCGTCAAGGACAGCAATGTCCGCCGCCCGAAAGGCCGCGCCATGTCATTCGAAAAATCTGATTCACCGGAGATGAGCGGTGACCTGCCGGTCGCCGCGACGCCTGCAGTGATTGAACAGAAAGAAGCGCCGCGCAAACGCTATGCGGCGCCGTCTGCGCCGCGCGTGCTGCGCTGCATGCAGCCTGTCGTGAAGAGCTGAATTTTTCGCAGGCGTATGAGTTTCGGGGCGACTTTGCGCCTCAGGCCCTCACCTCCCATGGCTGCGCGATGTGCCCTCCCGTCCCGTTTCATCGCACGAGGGTTAAGTGTATCACGCATTAAAGTTCAGCTTCAGGCCGGCTTCGGGCCAGCGCGTCTTGACCAGCTGGCTGGTGCCGGAGGCGCAGATAAATGCATCGTGCATGTCCTTGCCGCCAAAGGCGATGTTGGTTACGAAAGGATCCGGCAGTTCGGTGAAGCTGGAATGGCCATCCGGGCGGATCGTGGTGATGCCGCCCATGCCGCCGTTTTTCAGGATTGTTGCCACACAGACGTTTCCGGAGGCGGCGACCGCGAGCGAGTCGAAATAGCAGAGCTCGGTCTGGCCCGTGATCACGCGGCCGCGCAGGAAAGGCGGCTTGTAAGGCATGTATTCGCCAGGGCCAGTGAGCGCAAAGCCCCAGAGGCGGGCGGTCATCGTGTCCGCGAAGTAGAACGTGTGGCCATCCGGCGAGAGGCCGCAGCCATTCGGCGAAATATGGTGGTAGTCGATTTCCCTGATCAGGCAGCCGCCGGGCCTCGCATAATAGACCCCGCCATGGTCGCGGTTGCGGGAAAAGCCCTTGCCGAGGTCGGTAAAATAGAAACCGCCATCCTTGTCGAAGACAATATCGTTGGGGCCGCGCAGCTTGTTGCCGTCCACTTCGTCATAGAGGCGTTCGACCTTGCCGGTGGAGAGGTCGATCCGCTCGATGCGGCCGCCGGAATAGTCAGGCGGGCAATTGCCGGGAATCGTGAGGCCGCCGACCTCGTGATATTCGAAGCCGCCATTGTTGCAACAATAGAGGGCGCCGTCCGGGCCGATGGCGAGGCCGTTGGGTCCGCCGCCAGGGGTCGCGATCACTTCGCGTTTGCCGTTCCATAGACGCGTGATGCAGCCGAGCTTGATCTCGACGAGGATGATCGAACCGTCCTGCATGACCACCGGGCCTTCAGGAAAGCCGAGGCCGGAGCCAACCACTTCAAAGTTCATGTCTTCCTCCCGGATGATTTTGAGGGAAGGCTACGCCTCGGGCGGGGGAGCGTCCATCGCTCCCGCCGGGTCAGGCGGGCGCCGTGACGCGGTCCAGCACGCGCAGCGTGAAGGCATGGTCATTGCCCTCCCCCGCTTCGAAGCGGGCAATGGAGGCAACCGACCAGTTGGCCGTGTCAACCGCCGGGAAGAAGGCGTCGCCTTCCGGGGCGGCGTCGACTTCGGTGAGATAGATCCGGTCAGCCAGCGGCAGGGCCAGGTCATAGATGGCGGCGCCGCCGATGACGAAGACTTCCGTCTGGCCGGCGCGCAAGGCCATCGCCTTGGCGGCATTGATGGCGGGCGAGACGCTGGAATAGACGCGCGCCTCGGCGGCGTCATAGTTCCAGTCGCGGCTGACCACGATGTTCGGCCGCCCCGGCAGCGGGCGCTTGGGCAGGCTTTCCCAGGTCTTGCGGCCCATGATGACAGGCGCGCCCATCGTGGTGCGCTTGAAATGGGCAAGATCGTCCTTCAGGCGCCAGGGCAATTGCCCTGCGCTGCCGATCACTCTATTTCGCCCTTGGGCGACGATGAGGCCGAGCCGGATGGGTTCTATCATGGGCAGAGTTCCGGGCGGCCTCGGGATGGGTACAGAGTGCACCATCTCCGGCGCCGTTAACTGCATTTATCTCGAGGTAGGCCGCATGCGCCGCGCCGCAACCCTGATGCAACCCGCAATCGCAGCAAATGCTGCATTTGTCGCGCCGGGCCCGGAGACAAGATGAGCTTTGATGTTGCCTCGGTACTGACCAACGGCCAGACGGGATTGCTGGTGCCGGCGCTCGGCGCGCTTGGCCTGACGTTTGCGGCCATCTGGTTCCTGCAGGGACGGGCCTGGGCGCTGTTCTATGTCGTGCTGATCCCCTTCCTGAACTGGAGCTTCGGCGTCATTCCCGAATTCGGTGTCGTGGCGGCGGGCGAGAACGCGCTGTTCCCGCAGGGCGTGTCGCTGCATCCAATGACGATGGTCACCGGCATGGTGTTCGTGATCCGGGATTTCGTGCAGCGCGAGATGGGTCACCGCGTGCTGATCCTGATGGCGATCGCGGTCGCCTGGTCGTTTTTCTATGCCTGGCCGGTGATCGCGCTGGCGAGCGGGATTGCCTTCGCGATCTCGGAGGGCGTGGACTGGCTGCTCTTCACGTTCACGAAGTACCGTCTGTCGACGCGAATCCTGCTGTCGAGCGCGCTGGCGGCACCGGTCGACACGACCGTATTCCTCTACGGCGCCGACCTCGCCAAGCAGATGGAACTGGGGCTGGAGCCCGGCAACTCGCTGCATATCTGGAACTGGATCGTGTTCGTGATCGGCAAGATGGTCGGGGCGGTGGTCGTATCCGCCATCGTCAGGCGGCGCGAGGATGCGGGATTGATAAACCCGCACGAGGCTTAGTTTCGGTTTGCCCGGCGCTGTTGCCGGGCCTTTCAGGCTCAGCGCGCCTGCGCCCCCGCGTTTCTCGTGGGGCGCCTAGCCTGGCAGGTTGGAAGGTCCCACCCCGACCCTTCCCCGCAATCTGGAATGGCAAAGGGTGGGGCAAATCTTCGGGCCTACTCCGTCTCCAGCACTTTCTGCTTGAACAGAATGCCGGCGAGGGCGGCGCCGATCAGCGGGGCGATCAGGAACAGCCAGAGCTGCGAGATCGCCGTGCCACCCACGATGACGGCCGGGCCGAAACTGCGGGCGGGGTTCACCGAGACGCCGGTGACCTGGATGCCGACGATGTGGATGACCGTGAGCGTCAGGCCGATTGAAAGGCCGGCGAGCATGCCGGGGGCCGATTTCTGAGTGCTGCCGAGGATGACGACGAGGAAAAGGAAGGTGGCCACGACCTCGAAGACGAGGGCGGAGACAAGATTGTACTCACCGAGATAGCCCGGGCCCCAACCGTTCTGTCCGAGGCCGTTGGCGGCGAGATCATAGCCGGTTCTGCCGGTGGCGATGAGATAGAGGACGGCGGCGCCCAGCAGGGCGCCGATGAACTGGGCGGCCCAGTATTGCAGCATGGCGTTGAGCGGCAGGCGGCCGGCGACAAAGGCGCCGAAGCTGACGGCTGGGTTCACGTGGCAGCCCGAGATGGGCCCGATGCCGTAAGCCATGGCCACGATGGCGAGGCCGAAGGCAAAGGCGATGCCGAGCTGGCCGACTTCGCCGCCGGCAAGCACGGCAGAGCCGCATCCCAGCAGCACGAGGGTAAAGGTGCCGATGAGTTCGGCGACAAAGACTTTCATTGGGTGCCTCCAAAAAACCGGCCGCGAAAGATCGGTTGCCCCCCACGGCACTGTGCGCAACCATGGCGATCTTCGCCCGCCCGGGCAAGCGGCAGGCCCGGTCTTGCCTTCGGGCGCTGATACGGCAAGACAAGGCGTCTGAGGACAGTTCAACCGGTGGAGACGAACGGGATGACACACGCGCTGAAGCTTGCCCTGGCCGCCCTCGCGGCAGCGCTTCTGACGGGCTGCGGGACGCTGCCGAAGGACAAGGACGGGCGCGGAGAAACGGCGAAAGCCAGGGCGCCCGCCAAGCCGGCCACGGCCCAGCCGCCGGTTCTGGAATCGAAGATCGTGTCCCTGCCCTTCCGGGTGGACGTATCATTTAGCGAACGCGCACTGGACAAGTTACGCGAGACAAATGCCGATGTCGGTGTTGCCGCGGACTATTATGGCGCACCGAAAGATCCCGGCATGCAAGGCCTCGATCCCGATCTGGGCATCTGGCTGGGCGGCGAGATGGACACCCTGGCGCCCGGCGCCCGGTCGCTGACCTTCAGGGGCGAAGTGGATGCTGCGCGGGTCGCCCGCGAGGTTTCCGGCGACGCGCGCGTCAAGGTGAGGGTGTTCCCCGTGCGCGCCTATGCGGCGGAAGCGACCGTGACCTGCACCGAATTCGATGAATACCTGTCCATCGCCGTTGAAACGGGCGCGGCCGTCGAGTGCAGGGAAATCAGCGAGTAGGGCGCAGATCAAACCGCGACGGCGGCCTTGATGTGCGGATGCGGATTGTAGTTGTCGATCCGGAAGTCCCCATAGGTCCAGCTGAAGAGGTCCGTCTTTTCCGGGTTCATCCAGAGTTCCGGCAGGTCGCGCGGCTCGCGCGTCAGCTGCAGCTCGGCCTGTTCGAGATGGTTCAGGTAAAGATGGGTGTCGCCGAACGTGTGCACGAACTCTCCGGCGAGCAGGCCGGTGGCACGCGCCATAATGTGGGTGAGCAGCGCGTAGGAGGCGATATTGAACGGCACGCCGAGGAAGACATCGGCCGAGCGCTGGTAGAGCTGGCAGTTCAGGCGGCCGTTAATCACGTTGAACTGGAAAAGACAGTGGCAGGGCGGCAGGGCCATGTCGTTGACGTCTGCCGGGTTCCAGGCCGAGACGATCAGGCGGCGGGAATTCGGATTGGTCCGGATCTCGTCCAGCACCCACTGGATCTGGTCGATGGTGCGGCCATCCGGCGCCGCCCAGCTGCGCCATTGCCTGCCGTAAACCGGGCCAAGATCGCCGTTTGCGTCCGCCCAGTCATCCCAGATGGAAACGCCGTTTTCCTTTAGCCATGTGATATTCGTGTCGCCGCGAAGGAACCAGAGCAACTCGATGATGATAGAACGTACGTGAAGGCGTTTTGTTGTGAGCAGGGGAAAACCCTGTTCGAGGTCGAACCGCATCTGGCGCCCGAAAACGCCGCGCGTGCCGACCCCGGTACGGTCACCTCGGTCGTGCCCGTTCTGTAGTATGTCCTGCAGGAGGGCATGATACTGCTGCATTCCGGGTTCCTGTGGCTGGGGGCCGAATCGAGTCTGTTGTAGGTTAACCAGACCCTTGCGCGCCAGTAGCAATTGCGCCGTTCCCGGAAACCGTCCTGCAAGGCCAATCTGCCATAACCCGTTGCAAGTATTGCGCGGAAATCCGCCAAGAGGACGATGGGTCATGGATAACAAGAACGCAATTGCGCGCCGGACGCGCGGATTTTTCGGCCATGAACACGGCAATGTGGCCATGCTGTTTGCGCTGGCCTGTCTCGCCATCTTTCCGCTGGTTGGCTTTGCCATCGACCTGTCGCGGGTGATGGTGGAGAAGCACAAGCTGCAAATGGCGACGGATGCCGCCGCCCTTGCCGCCGCGCATGACGCGTTCGCAACCATCGACGAACGGCGCGGCGTTGTCGAGGCCCACCTCAACCACCTCGAGGAAGATATCGGCCGGGAAATCGAATACACGTTCAGCCAGGACGCAGAAGGCCGGATATCGCTGACAACCCGGATCGAGGTCAACACGACAATCGCGCGCATAATGGGCCGGGAGTCGGTCGGCGTGACCGTGCGTTCCGACGCGGTTGAAGGCGGAGCCGATATCGAAGTCGCGATGGTCCTCGACATCACCGGATCGATGAGCGGCAACCGCGTCACGGCGCTGCGCGAGGCCGCCGGCGACCTTGTCGACATCGTGGTCAAGGACGAGCAGGAACCCTATTATTCGAAGCTGGCGATGGTGCCGTACTCGGTTGCCGTGAACGTGGGCGATTATGCGGACGAAGTGCGCGGCGATATTCGCCCCGGCCGCAACATCTCAGCGGCCAGCTGGCAGGTCGGCGCGCAGACGGCCATCACAGGCATCACCCGCGCAAACCCGGCTGTCGTGACGTCCACCGGGCACGGTTTCAACAATGGAGACCGTGTCTGGATAAGCGGCGTCAACGGCATGACCCAGATCAACAACCGGGTCGCCACGGTTGCCAGCGCGACCGCCAACACGTTCCGTCTCACGGGCGTCAACAGCAGCGGCTTTTCGAACTACACCAATGGCGGCATCATCCGCCGGTGCCGCAACAACAACTGCGAAGTGCAGGTCACGGCAAACGGTCACGGCCTCACCAACGGCGATCATGTCTGGATTACGGACGTCGGAGGGATGACCCAGATCAACCGTACGACACACCAGACATGGGTGGTCGAGGACGTGTCGACGAACACGTATGACCTTATTGGCTCGGTTGGCCCCAGCTATGGCGCCTATACCAACAATGGCCGCTCGTTCTGTACGGTGGCCGGCTGCGAATACTTCCGGTTCAACAACGCAAGTAACGGCGCCCAGCGCGTGCACCGGATCAGCACCTGCGTGACAGAGCGGACCGGGGATGAGGCGTACACGGACGTGGCCACCGACGATGAACCCGTGGGCTATGGCTACCTCTCGACAGCAAACCCCTGCCCAACAAACCAGATCGTGCCGCTGACCAGCGACAAGGACACCTTGCATGACGCCGTCGACGACCTCGTGATCGGCGGCTCGACTGCAGCCCACCTCGGCGCGGCCTGGGGCTTCTACATGCTGTCGCCCGATTTCGGATCAATATTCCCGGCAAGCAGCCGCCCGGCGACCTTTGGACGCCCGAAGCTGCACAAGTTCGTGGTGTTCATGACGGACGGCGATTTTAACTCGTCATTCTGCCAGAGCGTCCTGTCGCGGACATCGACGGCGGGTTCCGGCTCGACGGTTGACCAGATCAACTGCAACTCCGAGAACGGTACCTCCTTCGTGCAGGCTGCAGAATACTGCACGGCCATGAAGGACGCCGGTATCACGATCTATACGGTGGGCTTCGAAGTCGGCAACCTGCAGGCTGCGCGCAATGCGCTGACCGCCTGCGCAACGAGCCCGCAGAACGCCTATTTCGCTTCGGGTTCGGCAGAACTCGTGTCGGTGTTCCAGCAGATCGGCCGCGCCATCAACGAAGTTCGCCTCGTCAAGTAAACCGGTTCGAATACGGCGTCAGAAGGCCCGTCATGAATACGAGACTGTACCGTACCCTGACTTCCTTCGGCCGCACCGAGGGCGCCAATGTCGCGATGCTTTCTGCCTTCGTGATTCCGGTGATCATGGCCCTTGCGGGCGTGTCTCTGGATACCCAGAACACGCTGCGCCAGAAGCTGAAGGCTCAGGCCTCACTCGATTCCGCCGTGCTTGCGGGCGCGCTGCAGCGCCAGCGCGGGATGAACGAGGAGACGGTGCGCGCCGACGTGCAGCAATACGCGGCTTCGATGTTCAGCCAGCAGGGCGGCGGGCTGACCTGCGCGCCGGTGACGGTGGCGTTCAACGCGGAGAACCAGGACATCGCCGGCTCTGTGTTGTGCGAGCAGCCTACATTCCTGACGCAGATCCTTGGCCATGACGAAATGGCATTCAACGTCGACGCGACCTCGACCTACGGCATTGGCGTCGTGGATGTGGCGTTCGTGTTCGACGTGTCGGGTTCGATGAACAGCGGCGGCCGCCTGCCCCAGCTGAAGACAGCGGCAAGCGCGGCGTTCGATGAACTGCTGCCCGACGACCGCGATCGCGACGGCTCGGTCCGCATTGCGGTGAGCAGCTACAATCATTCCCTGAATGCGGGCGCCTATGCCGATGCGGTGACCGACGACCAGACGCTTGCGGCGGATGGATCGAACGCGGCGTCCTTGTCGAACTACAATGCGTTCAATGATGAGCGGATGATCGATCAGGCGACCGGCAAGCGCTTCTTCTTCTTCCAGCGCGGCACATGCACGAGTGGCGGGACCTGCGGACGCACGTCCACTTACACATGGAACACGCGGCGGGCCTTCTTCGATGACACCGGCCTCTCAGACAGCTGCGTGCATGAGCGCACGGGCGCCCATGCCGCATCCGACGCCGTGCCGACATCCGGGCGCTGGCTGGGCGCGGGCAACCCGCGGTGGAACTTCTCGGCAGGCTCCACCAGCAAGTATGATGGCTGGCGGAATGTCGAAACCGGCGGCGCAAGGGGCTATGGCGTCGGCGCCTATGAAGGCCGCCATGGCACGTGCCAGCCTTCGGGGCCTGTTCCGCTCACGGAAGACAAGAGCGCCCTCAAGGACCATGTCAACGCCCTCATCGCCGAAGGCGGCACTGCGGGCCATCTCGGCATCGCCTGGGGCTGGTATCTGCTGTCGCCGGAATGGTCCGGCATCTGGCCGGAGGCGTCGCGGCCACGCGACTACGGCGCCACGCGCACGTCCAAGTTCATGATCCTTATGACGGACGGCGAATTCAACATCCAGCATCCCAGGGCAACGCGCAGCTCCTTCCAGCAATCGATGGACCTGTGCGACCGGATGAAGACGCTGCCGAGCAATATCCAGATCTTCACCATCGGCTTCCAGGTTCCCTCCGGCGTGCAGAAGACCGGCGATGGGCGCACCATCCTCGAATACTGCGCCACGTCGGCGGGCCACGCCTTCAGCGCCGGCAACGGGACGGAGCTCCTCGAGGTCTACCGCACGATTGCCCGCTCGATCTCCGATCTCCGCCTGAAACACTGAGGCAGGACGCTTGCCGGGGGCAGCCCCGGCTGGTTATGGCTGTCGGCGATGTTCTCCTGGATCCCCAACGCCCTGACGGTTTCGCGCTGCGTGTTCGCCGTGCTGGTGCTCTATGGCGCGCTCAGCGCGGCGGCTTACGGCGAGGCGCTCCAGCTGGCGAGCGGCGATGAGGCGCTCCGGAACGCGACGCTGCAGCAGCTTTGGCACCAGTTTGCCCTGCTCGCTTTCATCTCGGGCGCCTTGACGGATTTCCTGGATGGCTGGGCGGCGCGCCAGTTCAGGGCGGAGAGCCGGTTTGGCGTCTGGCTGGACCCGATTGCCGACAAGCTGCTGGTCGGTCTCGCCCTGCTGGGCCTCGCAATGACGCTGAAGACCTGGCTCATCTATGTTCCGGCAGCGCTGATCATCGCCCGCGACGTGTTCATGACCTGGTTGCGCACACGGCCGGAAGCCAGCGGTGTCGTCGCACCGAGCGATCTCGCCAAGCTCAAGACCGGCATCGAGATGGCGGCCATCGCCGGCCTCATGCTGCCTTTCAGCCTTGCGCCGGCCACCGTGCAGGATGCAGTCACCGGCTCGAGCGCGGCGGCGGTGGTGGCGGCCGGAGCGCTGGTGCTGCTACTCTGGACGGCGGCGGCCCTGTCGCTGTTCACGGCGGCTCAATATGTGCGGGCGGTGCAGGCGCGCTGAAACAAGGACGCCGGCGCCCGGACAAGCCGGGAAAGGCGGGCGCGGCTCGGCTGTTCTGAGGGGCGACGAAATGAAGCGCGACACGAGGGACCTTGCCGGGCGGCTTTCAGGAGTTGGTGAAGCCTGCGAAAAAAATGGTCAAAGCGCGCCGCGGCATGGCCCAACTGCTGCCTGACGAAAGCCATGTTTGGCTTCAAATCCTGCAGGCATGAGATACCCGGCTGCACGTCGACCAAGTCTCTCTGCGCTGCTGCTGGCCGCGCTCGCCTTCCTTTGCCTGCCGGCGCTGGTGGCCTTTGCCGAGGCCGGGACGACCCCCTCCTCCCGCCGGTCGGATACGGCCTACGCGGCCCAGACGCCGAAGCTGGAGCGCGATCTGGCGGCGGCGGGGCTGGAGCTGGGCAGCCCGGTCTACCTGCGGATCACGAAACAGCCTGCCGAGCTGACCGCCTATGTGGCGCACGCGGACGGCGCGTTCAGGGCGTTCCGCAGCTGGCCCGTCTGCTCCGTATCCGGAACGCTGGGGCCAAAGATGCGCGAAGGCGACGGCCAGGCGCCGGAGGGGTTCTACAAGGTTGCGCCGGCGCAGATGAACCCGGCGTCCAGCTATCACCTGTCCTTCAATCTCGGCTATCCGAACACGTTTGACCGCGCCAACAGGCGCACGGGCAGTTTCCTGATGGTGCACGGATCCTGCGCGTCGATCGGCTGTTTCGCGATGACCGACCCGGTCATCGAGGAAGTCTGGACGCTGATGCAGGCGGCCTTCGAAGGCGGGCAATCAACCGTGGACGTGCATGTCTTTCCGTTTGCGTTGACAGAGGAGAATCTCGCCGCGCAGTGGGGTAGCCAGCACCTGCCGTTCTGGACAAGCCTTGGTCCGGCCTGGACGCAGTTCGAGGCGACGGGCCGGGTGCCGAAGGTGAAGGTGTCCGGGAAGGTCTATCAGGTCTTCGGCGCCCACCAGGGCGAGACCGGCGCGCCGCGATAGAGTTCCTCGAGGCGCATCCGGTTGCCGGGCGTGATCTCATCCGGCGGCGTCAGAGGATCGACCCAGGCCGATTCTGCGATCTCGCCGAGGCTGGTCGCCCTGACCGGCGCCCAGCTGCCCCAGGGCACATGGTAGAAAACGACATGGTCGTTCCGGAAACTGTGATGGTTCGAATAGATGCCGACGACGCGCGGCTCGCCGGTCAGATAGATGCCACCTTCCTCGACGAGTTCGCGGCGCAGCGCCTCGAGCGCCGGCTCGCCGCACTCGACGCCGCCGCCGGGCATGTACCAGCCGGGCGTGTAGGTGTGGCGGACCATGAAGACATGGCCGGCAGCATTCTCCACCGCCGCGCGCACGCCGAGCGTGACGGGGCGGCTGATGCGGAACCATGTCTGGAAGGCGAGCGTGCGCAGCGCGGGCATGCGGGGATTATCCGTGGACGAAGTCTGCGGCGGTGAAGCCCTGGAAGAACAACGCGGCGGTGAGGTCGGTATGGCGGATCGACGCGGCCGCCTCGGCAGCAACAACCGGTTTGGCGTGATAGGCAATCCCGAGACCGGCCGCCTTGATCATGTCGAGGTCGTTTGCTCCGTCTCCGAGCGCCAGCGCGTCCTCCGGCCCTGCCCCGAGTGCAGCGACGGCCTCAAGGAGCGCGGTGCGCTTGGCGGCGCGGCCGAGGATCGGCTGGCCGACTTCGCCGGTGAGCGCCTTGCCGTCATCGATCAGTGTGTTGCCCTGATCGGACGCGAAGCCGGCAAGCTGTGCGACGCGTGCCGTGAAGAAGGTGAAGCCCCCGGAGACCAGCAGGGTCCGGGCGCCGTTGGCCTTCATTGTGGCGATCAGGGTGCGGGCGCCGGGATTCAGGGTGATGCGTTCGCGCAGGGTGCGGTCCAGTTCGCCGAGCGGCAGGCCGCGCAGCATGGCGACGCGGGACGTCAGGGCGGCTTCAAAGTCCAGCTCGCCGCGCATCGCGCGATCGGTGATCTCGGAGATCTGCGGCTTCAGGCCGACGGCGTCGGCGAGCTCGTCGATACATTCCTGGCCGATGATGGTCGAATCCATGTCGGAGATCAGCAGGCGCTTCCTGCCGAACAGGTGCGCAGGCATCACGGCGGCGTCGATCCCGGCCTGCAGCTCGATCATCGCGCGTACCGTGGCGGCGGCTTCAGGGCTGCTTTCGAAGGGGGCATAGCCGGCGTTAAGCGGCGAACCGGATGCCAGCTGAACCCAGCCGGTGGGCGAGGCACCCGCCTTGACGATGGCGCCGGCGGTCATCGCCTTAAGGTCTGTCTTGAACCTGGCGGAAACGGAAACTGCGATCCACGAGTTGGGCCGTTTCTGGGACAAGGTGCAACACTCCGCAGGACTGTTTGTCTCTAGGTGCCTTTCCTCGCGGCGGGCAAGACCTTAGGTGTGGGGAATGCATCCTGCGATCCTGATCCACGGCCCCACGGCCAGCGGCAAGTCCGCCCTCGCCATCGAAGTCGCCCGGCGGCTTGGCGGCGAGGTGATCAATGCCGATTCCATGCAGGTCTACAGCGACGTGCAGGTGATCTCGGCCCGCCCGACCGAGGAGGACATGGCCGGGGTGCCGCACCACCTGTTCGGCTATGTCGATCCCGGAGCGCGCTACTCCACCGGCGAATGGCTGGAAGCGGCGCGGAGCGTGATCAAGAAGCTGCACCGGCAGAACAAGCGGGCCGTGTTCGTCGGCGGCACCGGGCTTTACCTGCTGGCCCTGACCCAGGGGCTGTCGGACATTCCGCCGGTGCCGGACGAGATCCGCGCGGAAGTGCGCGCGATCAGCGAGGCCGAAGGCGCGGACGGCCTGCGGGCCCGCCTTATGCCGCACGACCCGGAACTCGCCGAGCGCCTCGGCACCGGCGACCGGCAGCGCCTGGCGCGGGCCTATGAAGTGTGGCTGGCGACCGGACGGTCGCTGACGGATTTCCAGACCGAGCGCCAGCCCCCTGTGCTGCAGCCCGGCGAGTGGACGGGGTTCGCCCTGACCCCGCCCCGGGCGGCGCTCTACAAGAAGATCGACCGGCGGTTCGAGGGCATGCTGATGCAGGGCGCCATGAACGAGGCTCGGTCGCTGGTGGCCCGGGGGCTGGATCCCGAATTGCCGGTGATGAAGGCCTGCGGGATGCCCTGGCTGACGGCGTTTGCCCGGGGCGGGCTCAGCCCGGAAGACGCCGCCGAAAATGCAAAACGCGACACGCGGCGCTATGCAAAACGGCAATTCACCTGGATCGGACGCCAGTTTCCGTTCTGGACGCGCGTGCCGTCTCCCCAGATGGGAGACCGTTTGAGGGTCATTTTTGCCCTTTATAGGGAGATTGACACCGCTCAAGCGGAAGATTATGCCTGAGCTTACTAATTCGAGGAAACGCCCCCTTGCGCAAAATGACCGTCGTAAAGCTTCGGCGCCCGTAATTGCCTGTCCTCACAGGCGGTTGCGGGTACGCACAGAAAAGGGCTTCCTCTCGGAGGCCTTTTTCTGTTTGGCCAGTACCCCGACCCGAACCCCAATTCCCAAACCCTTCCGACCTTCGAGCTCGCACCATGACAACCAGGACCAAGGCAAAACCTGCCGCTGAAACAACCGCCCCCCGGATGATGTCCGGCGCGCAGATTGTCGTGGAAGCGCTGCGGGAACAGGGCGTATCGGTGATGTTCGGCTATCCGGGCGGCGCCGTGCTGCCGATCTATGACGCGCTGTATGGTCAGGAGGCGATCCGCCACATCCTCGTGCGCCACGAGCAGGGCGCGGGCCATGCCGCCGAGGGCTATGCCCGCTCGACGGGCAAGTGCGGGGTCGCGCTGGTGACCTCCGGGCCGGGGGCAACCAACATGGTGACGCCGATCACCGACGCGCTGATGGATTCGATCCCCATGGTGGTGATCACCGGCCAGGTGCCGACCCACCTGATCGGCACGGACGCATTCCAGGAATGTGATACGACCGGCATCACCCGCAGCTGCGCCAAGCACAACTATCTCGTGACCGACATTACCCAGCTCGCGCGGACCATGCATGAGGCCTTCTATGTGGCGACCTCGGGCCGCCCCGGTCCGGTGGTGATCGACATCCCGAAGGACATCCAGTTCGCGACCGGGCCCTATGTCGGCAAGGAAGGCATCATCAAGCCGACCTATGTGCCCCAGCGGACCCCGAAAGCGGACGCGATCAAGGCCGCGGCAGACCTGATCACGAAGGCCTGGCGACCGGTCTTCTATACCGGCGGCGGCGTGATCAATTCCGGGCCGCGCGCTTCGGAGAAACTGCGCGAGTTGCAGGAGCTGACCGGTTTCCCCGTGACTTCGACGCTGATGGGCCTTGGCGCCTTCCCCGCCTCGCATCCGGACTGGCTGGGCATGCTGGGGATGCATGGCAGCTTTGAAGCCAACAACGCGATGCATGACTGCGACCTGATGATCTGCGTTGGCGCGCGCTTTGACGACCGCGTCACCGGCCGCATCGATGCCTTCTCGCCGAAGTCCCGGAAGATCCACATCGACATCGACGCCTCCTCGATCAACAAGATCGTGCGGGTGGACGTGCCGGTGGTGGCCGATTGCGCCGAGGCGCTGGACGCGCTGATCGTCGAGATCAAGGCTTTGAAGCGCGAAATGCCGGACCTGACGGCCTGGCGCGACCAGATCGACACCTGGCGCGCACGGCGCTGCTTCACCTACAAGAATTCGTCCGCGGTAATCAAACCGCAATACGCGGTCGAGCGGCTCTACGCCCTGACCAAGGATCGCAAGACCTACATCACGACAGAAGTCGGCCAGCACCAGATGTGGGCAGCGCAGTTCTATCATTTCGAGGAGCCGAACCGGTGGATGACCTCCGGCGGGCTCGGCACGATGGGCTACGGCCTGCCGGCGGCGGTGGGTGTGCAGGCGGCGCATCCGGACGCGCTGGTGATCGACATTGCCGGCGAAGCCTCGATCCAGATGATGATGCAGGAACTTTCGACCGCAGTTCAGCACAAATTGCCGGTGAAGGTATTCATCCTCAACAACGAGTGGATGGGCATGGTGCGCCAGTGGCAGGAACTGCTGCATGGCGAGCGCTATTCCCATTCCTATTCGGAAAGCCTGCCGGACTTCGTGATGCTGGCCAAGGCGCTCGGCGGGCACGGCATCCGCTGCGACAAGCCGGGCGAACTGGACGCAAAGATCCTTGAAATGATTGACCATCCCGGCCCGGTACTGTTCGATTGCCGGGTCGAGCGGGCGGAAAACTGCCTGCCGATGATCCCGTCGGGCTCTGCGCACAACCAGATGATTCTCGGCGAGATAACGGGTAACGAAGTCGGGGAAGCGGGCCGCAAGCTCGTCTAGAACAACAATGTCCGGGAAGCGGACGATTGGGGGCGAACATGGACGTGGCGGGCCTGTTGCAGTTTAGCCAGACTAACCTTCAAGTCTTCGTCGGCGTGGGCTCGGCCTTCATCGCGGTGATCAGCGCCCTGATCGCGCGCGGCGAGACGAAACGCCAGCGCAAGCTTCAGACGGCGAGCCTGCGCCAGAACATCGACGCCGCCAGCCTCGACTGGGGCAACGCCGCGATCGACACGCTGGCGCGCTGCGCGATGTTTGCCCGCACCCGCCACATGCAGGCCAATGACGGCGGCTTCCTTGCGAACAAGGCGAACCTTCTGGTCGCGCTGTCGACGCTGGTGGACCGGGGCCGGCTGTTCTTTCCGAATATCAACCCCGACAAGAAGGGCGCCGAGAAGGAAGGCGCCTATCGCGGTCACCGCCCGCCGATCCTCGATGCGCTGATGTGGACCTATCAGGAACTGGAAGCGCTGACCCGGGAGGGTGGCCCGTCCTCCGATGACAGCGCCGCCTACATCGACGAGTGCCGCCGGCTTCTGGTGTCGGAATTGCAGGCCTATCTTGATCCGCGCCGCAAGGACGAGATCGTCGAGCGCTATGACGATCAGGACGATGATGACCGCAACGGCGCGATTGCCAAGTCGGAGGCCTTGCGCGCGAAACTCGAAACCCGCCGGCCTGACTTCAAGTTTGGTGCCGATGCCGCACAATCCACGAGGCTGCAATGACCGATACGACCAAGCCAGGGGGTGGCAGCGGCAACGGGCCGAAATCAGCCTATTTCCTGTCGAATGCCGACGCTGCCATCGAGCGGCGGACGCTGGCTGTCCTGGTCGACAACGAACCGGGCGTGCTGGCACGGGTTGTCGGGCTGTTTTCAGGGCGCGGCTACAACATCGATTCCCTGACGGTCGCGGAAGTCGATGCCAGCCAGCATCGCTCGCGCATCACCATCGTCACGCAGGGCACAGCGCACATTCTCGAACAGATCGAGGCGCAGCTCCTGCGCATCGTTCCGGTGGCGGAAGTCATCGACATCACCAATTCCAAGACCGGCATCGAGCGTGAACTGGCCCTCGTGAAGGTGGCCGGCACTGGGGAAAAACGCGTCGAAGCGCTGAGGATCGCTGAGATCTTCCGCGCACATGTGATAGACACGACCAACGAGAGTTTCATTTTCGAGGTCACAGGCGCCTGCGAAAAGCTGACACAGTTCGTCGACCTGATGCGCCCGCTGGGTCTGGTCGAAGTCAGCCGGACCGGCGTCCTGTCGATCAAACGCGGGAAGGAGAAAGGATGAACCCCTTTTCCTGGCGTGCCTTGCTGGCGGGCCTGGGCGTCTGCGCCGCGCCATTTGCGGCCGCTGCACAAGGCGCCGGATGCGATTCCGCCCTGCCTAACGCCCCTTACGCCGCCGATGCAGGCAGCGACGCCGCGAAGATGCGCTGCGACCTTGAGCGCGCGTCTCTCATCCGTAACCGGGCCGTGTCGCTTTACGGCGCGCGCGCGCCGTCGCTGATCGAGATCATCGATACCGCATCACCGAGCGGCGCGGCCTATGTCTATGACGTGCTCGCCGACGGGCCGAAGCTGCGCCTTGAGGCCCGTTCGGTGCCGGATGGACGCCGGCCGCGTTGCCGGCTGCAGTCAACCCTCCCGGACGACACCGCCAATGCGCTCGGCATTCTGCTTACCCAGTCCGCCTCCCCCGACGTGCCCGACTATGGCGCGCGCGAGGAAGTCAAACTCAATCCCGATGGCTCTCGCACCGTCCGCCTCGTCATTGACAGCCACGACATCATCACCCGCGCCGATACCGAAAACGGCGCTCGCAACTTTTCCCGTCATGCCGGATCCGACGATCCGGTGAGCCGGCTCAACAATCTCGTCATCGGCATTGCCAATGTCAGCCCCGGCTGGGTTTGCAACGCCTCTTCCTGACAGATCCCTTCCAACGCCATCACCCCTTACCCCTTAGCGGAGCTTCCGAACGCACATGAAAATCTACTACGAACAAGACGCCGACATCGCGCTGATCCAGAAAAAGAAAGTCGCGGTTGTCGGCTATGGCAGCCAGGGCCATGCCCATGCACTCAACCTGCGCGACAGCGGCGTCAAGAATATCAAGGTCGCCCTTCAGGAAGGATCGGCCAGCCGCAAGAAATGCGAAGCCGAGAAGCTCGACGTGGTCACCCCGGCTGAAGCTGCCAAATGGGCCGACGTACTGATGATCCTCGTGCCGGACGAAAAGCAGGCCGTGATGTTCTCCAACGAGATCGAGCCTCACCTGCGCGCCGGACAGCACATCATGTTCGGCCACGGCTTCAACATCCACTATAACCTCATCCGTCCCCGGAAGGATATTGACGTGTCGCTTTCGGCCCCGAAAGGCCCGGGCCACACGCTGCGCGCGCAGTACCAGATGGGCTTTGGCCTGCCGGGCCTGATTGCCATTCACCAGGATGCGAGCGGCACAGCCCAGGCGGTTGCCCTCTCCTACTCGAAAGCCATCGGCAATACCCGCGCCGGCGTGATTGCGACCTCCTTCCGTGAAGAGACCGAAACCGACCTCTTCGGCGAGCAGGCCGTTCTGTGCGGCGGCATCGTCGAGCTGATCAAGGCGGGTTACGAGACGCTTGTCGAGGCGGGCTATGCGCCGGAGATGGCCTATTTCGAGTGCCTGCACGAGACCAAGCTGATCGTCGACCTGATCTATGAAGGCGGCATCGCCAACATGAACTACTCGATCTCGAACACGGCCGAGTACGGAGAATATGTCACTGGCCCGCGCATCGTGAACGCCGAGACGAAGAAGGAAATGAAGAAGGTCCTCGAAGACATACAGAATGGCACGTTTGCCCGCAACTGGGTGCTGGAAAACCAGGCTGGCGCGCCGGGCTTCCATGCGATGCGCCAGCGGATGGCCTCTCACAGCATCGAGGAAGTCGGCGAAAAACTGCGCGGCATGATGCATTGGGCGAAGAACGACCGCCTGGTGGACAAGAGTCGCAACTAGTGTCCCGCCCCTCAAATGACGACTATATTGATCGTTACCCTGATTTGGGATGAGGATCACCGGGATGGCGCGACCGATCAAGACAGTGTTGGCAGACAAGGAAACGTTGGCGCAGTTGCGGCGACGGGCGCGCTCGCCGAA
>Ga0163144_10005072_pt1 | contig 29348 bp, 28 predicted proteins | sample OliLak19BULKMAT1_FD_123175 | JGI IMG/M metagenome (GOLD analysis project Ga0163144, IMG submission 123175) | Freshwater microbial mat bacterial communities from Lake Vanda, McMurdo Dry Valleys, Antarctica - Oligotrophic Lake LV.19.BULKMAT1 | ecosystem: Environmental > Aquatic > Freshwater >...
CTTATGCGCTCTACAATAGGAACCCTGAGCAAAGAATAGAATTTCTGGGTGATGCTCGTAGTGATCTTTTTACCATGGGGATCGCTGGAGAGTATGAATTTGGAAACTTCGAATGTGGGTATCGCGCTTTTGGGTGACTACGAGTCAATTAAGGAAGGCGATACGGTAAAGCGAACCGGAGAGATCGCCTCGGTTCCTGTTGGCGAAGCGCTTTTGGGCCGAGTCGTAGACGCTACTGGAGCTGCGATTGATGGAAAGGGCGCGATCAACACTCCACACAGGCGCCTCATCGAAATGAAAGCACCGGGAATTGTGCCACGTCAGGGCGTTAAAGAGCCGCTGCAAACGGGTCTCAAGGCTATTGATTCGATGATTCCGATTGGAAGGGGTCAGCGAGAGTTGATCATTGGAGATCGCCAGACGGGTAAAACCGCGGTGGCGATTGATACGATTATCAATCAAAAAGGTCAGAACGTTTTCTGTTTTTATGTTGCGATTGGGCAGAAGCAATCTTCGGTTGCGCAAGTTGTGGCCAAGCTCGAAAAATTTGGCGCGATGGAATATACCACCGTCATTTCGGCGCCCGCCGTTGCGGCAGCGCCGCTTCAATTCTTGGCGCCCTACTCTGGCTGTGCGATGGCAGAATATTTCCGAGATTCCGGACGTCATGCGCTTATTGTTTATGACGATTTGTCGAAGCAAGCAGTAGCTTACCGACAGCTCTCTCTTTTGCTTCGTCGACCTCCCGGTCGAGAGGCTTATCCTGGAGATGTTTTTTATCTTCACTCTCGTTTGCTTGAGAGAGCTTGTAAGCTCTCCGATAAAAACGGGGGCGGATCACTCACGGCTCTACCGATTATTGAAACTCAGGCTGGCGATGTATCGGCCTATATTCCTACAAACGTCATTTCTATTACGGACGGTCAAATCTTTTTGGAAACCGACCTTTTTTATTCGGGAGTTCGTCCCGCGATTAACGTGGGAATTTCTGTTTCTCGGGTGGGCGGTAGCGCTCAGATCAAAGCGATGCGAGCAGTTGCGGGAACGCTACGACTCAGCTTGGCTCAGTATCGAGAGCTCGAGGCGTTTTCTCAGTTCGGAAGCGATTTGGACGCGGCCACTCAGCAGCAACTCCGTCGGGGCGCTCGACTCGTAGAGGTTTTGAAACAGGGACAGTATTCTCCCTTTTCAGTTGAGAAGCAGGTTTTGATTATTTATGCCGCCTCAAACGGCTTCTTGGACGATGTTGCTGTTGAGAAGGTTCGAGCATGGGAAGCGGAGTTTATTTCGTTCGTCGAAGCAAATCACAAAGAGATTTTGACTGAAATTGCGACCAAAAAAGTTTTGTCTGATGAGCTCAAGCTACAGATCAACGCGGTTGTAACAAAGTTTAAACAAAACGTGTTTAGCGGAAGGTCTGCCTAAGAATGCCATCGCTGAAGATCATCAAGAAGCGAATCTCGAGCGTAAAAAGCACTCAGAAGATCACGCGCGCGATGAAGCTTGTTTCGGCTGCGAAGCTTAAGCGGGCTCAAGAGAGGGCTCAGCAGTCCCGACCCTTTGAAGCCGAACTGCAGGATATGGTTTCGTCGATTCTTTTCGAAGCCAATTGGTCGTCACCGCTGATTGAAACTCGAGCCATCAAGCGAGTGGGCATTGTGGTTTATTCAACCGATCGAGGTCTTTGTGGAAGTTTGAATGCAAACGTTTTGAAGGCGGTTCTGCGCCGAGCCCAGGAGCTTCGTGGGACCGAAATCGAAATTGTGTCGCTCGGCAAGAAGGCCGGCGATTTTTTGAAGCGCCGCGGACTTAAAATTCACTCGGTTCATTCTGATTTGATTCGCAAGGGCACTCATTTAAAGATGGCAGAGATAGCCAAAGAGCTACGAAAGCTTTTTAGCAGTGGATATTTTGATTCAGTGGAGATTTTTTATCCGCGCTTCCAGTCTGCGATGACTCAGCCGCCCACTCGAGTTGAGCTGCTCCCATTTAAGCCGACGGCGGCAAAGGATTCAGGAATCTGCCTTTACGAGCCCAGTGGTCCAGAGCTTTTGGACTCCACGGTTCCGATGTTGATTGATTTTCAACTCTATCGATTTTTATTGGAGCTGATTGCATCGGAGCATGCGGCTCGAATGGCGGCGATGGAATCGGCCACCAAGAATTCAAAGGACATGATTGAACGGCTGACCCTGGAACGAAACAGAGCTCGACAGGCAGTGATCACGAAGGAGCTCATGGAAATCATTGGCGGTGCGGAGGCTATTTCCGCTTAGTTGGGAAAGGAAATTTTATGGAAAAATCATCGAATGTATTGGTAGAGGGTGAAGTTGAACAAATTATTGGACCCGTCGTGGATATTCGGTTTCCGACGGGGGAACTGCCTCCCATCTACGGCGCAATCACGCTAACCAACAAGGCTATTAACAAGGATGAGGACAATCTTGTTCTTGAGGTCGCACAGCATTTGGGTGAGCGAACAATCCGATGTATCGCGATGGATGAGACGGCGGGCTTAAGTCGAGGCTTAAAGGCGCGATATCGCGGACAGCAGATTACCGTTCCCGTTGGAAAAGGCGCGCTTGGCCGCATTATGAATGTGGTTGGCGAGCCTGTGGACGAAATGGGCCCAATGAAAACAACACTACGTTGGCCAATTCACCGGGCAGCACCGAGCTATGAAGATCAGGTAACAGAAGTGCAGATGTTCTCTACTGGCATTAAAGTGATCGACCTTCTTGCGCCCTATTCTCGAGGTGGAAAGATTGGCCTCTTCGGCGGAGCTGGAGTTGGCAAGACCGTATTGATTATGGAACTCATCAACAACGTTGCTTTGAAGCACGGGGGGTTTTCAGTATTCGGCGGCGTTGGCGAAAGAACTCGTGAAGGAAATGACCTCTGGTCTGAAATGAAAGAGTCCGGAGTGATTAATAAAACAAGTCTTGTTTATGGCCAAATGAATGAGCCACCAGGCGCGCGTGCTCGAGTTGCCTTAAGCGCCCTGACGGTTGCTGAGTATTTTAGAGATCAAGAGAGTCAGGACGTTTTGCTCTTTATTGACAATATTTTTAGGTTCACCCAGGCCGGCTCGGAAGTTTCCGCCCTCCTTGGCCGAATGCCTTCGGCAGTAGGATATCAGCCGACTCTTTCGACTGAAATGGGTGAGCTTCAAGAGCGGATTACAACCACAAAGAAGGGATCCATCACTTCGGTTCAGGCGATCTATGTTCCAGCCGACGACTTAACAGATCCAGCGCCCGCAACGGCCTTTTCGCATTTGGATGCAACGACGGTTCTTAGCCGCGCGATCGCCGAGCTCGGAATTTATCCCGCCGTTGATCCTCTCGATTCAACTTCTCGAATCTTGGATCCACAGATTGTGGGTCAGGAACATTATAATATTGCGCGAAAAGTTCAGTCGACTCTTCAAAAGTATAAGGACCTTCAAGACATCATTGCGATTCTTGGAATGGAAGAGCTTTCAGAGGAAGATCGAATTACAGTGGCCCGAGCTCGAAAAATTCAGAAGTTCATGAGCCAGCCCTTCTTTGTAGCGTCGCAGTTCACCGGCACCCCTGGTGCATATGTTGAACTTAAAGATACGATTCGTGGATTCAAAGAAATTTTGGAAGGGAAGCACGACGATATTCCTGAACAAGCATTCTATTTGGTGGGAACAATTGAAGACGTTCTTGCTAAGGCTCAAAAGCTTTCGCAGGCAGCGGCTTAAGAAGGAAAATCTTTATGCAAGTTTCGCTCATGACTCCTCAGCAAACGGTTTTTCAGGGTGAATCAGATGACATTCTGGTTCACGGCCACCTGGGCCAGATTAATTTGCTAGAGCGGCACGCGGACTTGATTACGAAAGTAATTCCCGGAAGTCTCCGAATTAAAACCGGAGGGGGAACGAAATCCTTTGAAGTTTCAGATGGAGTTTTGCGTGTTAAAGATGGTCGGTGCTCTATTCTCGTCATGACGGCGGAGCCAATTACTGGCCAGAGACCTTGACCTGAAATTTGCCCGTCTCGTCTTTTTGGAGCTTGAGTTCAATTTTAGCTTTTGGATTTTTTTCCTTTTGAGTCTCGATCTGGGCTTGAATCGTTTTTAAGAAAGCAGCCTTTTCTGGGATCTTTTGTTTTTGAGCCGCTGCGATTTCTGAGTATTTTTTATAAAGCATCTCAAGTTGATTTGTGATTCCGGAAGGTCTCTTCTCGGGCGGGGGGCTTTGAGCTGTAGGCGGCTCGCTCTCAGCTGTCTTTGCCCTCAGAAGAAACAAATCTCTTTTATAAGTACCGCCCTCTATTTCACGCAGAGTTTTGTCCCAGAGATTAGACATTTGAATGTGTCGAGTTTTGATTGTCTGATGCTTAAATCTCATGGCCGTGGATTTGAGTTCATGGGGCAAGATGGAGCGCAGTGCACTTCGAAGGAGCTCATGCTCTCGCATAGGAATTCGCTTCAATACACCGGCAAAATGCTGTTCGTAAAGTGTGCGAAGCCGTTCAAGCTGCACTTCAATTTGGCTTAAGCGAACATCAATATCATCTGTCGCCACTGTTGGCCCCCGATCTCTATTGTACCGAGAAGTCGACGACACACCGATGGGGCCTCATCTTCCCAGCGCTTGGAATTAGGCGAATCATAAACTTTTGAAATGACTCGAGTTTTCTGAACGTCAGAGGCGCTCATCGAGGGCATAGAACTTGCGATGTCTTTATGTGGGGGAAAATAAGGGATTTATGGGAGCAATTAAGGGACGTCACCGTCAGCTCATTTTGAGCTCTTTCACATCGATCATTCTGCAATCTTTTAGTGCGGCCATAGCTGGAGGCATTGAACATCTCATTTTTGATTCTGAAGGACATAAGATCGATGTGAGGGCTGGAGAGGTCGTTCCGGAGAATGCTCGCATTGTAAAATCAAAAGTTCTTTCCACCTGTGTGGAGGCTCCAGGTCGCACATGCATTAAGTGGCAGCTCGTTCCCGCTAGCGGTCAAAATGCAAGTCAGCTTCTGACAAGCATCGCCGCGGCTCTTAATCTATTTTCTAACAATCAGGATCTCTCGGTTTCTTGGGTTTATAATGGAATTTCATCACAGCCCGGAATTCCTCCAGCTTCGCTTGACGATCGAGCGAACCTGGCAGTTTCTGGAAATTTTCTCGTTTCGTTTGTTCCGCCACCACCATCGGAGATGCCCTTTCCGCCAGGCGTCGTATCAACGTCAATAAAATATGTTTATGTCGATTTGGAGACTAATGAAGGAGATATTCGCTGGGGTGGAATTTATCTCAACCCTGCATATCAGCCAGGCGTGCACTATCGTCTGGATACCGTGATCGCCAATGAGGCCGGTAGAATTTTGGGCCTCGCACCTTCGGCCTCGAGAAACGCGGTCATGTTTCCGCTTCAGCCAGCGCAGAGCCAGTCGGTTCTGCGATTGGCAAGCGATGATCTCATGTATCTGCACGAGCTCTACCCAGCGGAGGGTGTGCAAGAGGAAAAGGGAAGCCTTAGCGGAGAAGTCATCGACGGAAATACGGGCAATAAAATTCCAGGTGTAAGCGTTGAGTTGATTCCTCTCAATAAACGAGATGAGTTTGCTCAAGATCCAGCGATGAGTCGAAGATTAGCAGGGGGCGGAGCCTTTTCTCGAGCCGAGGGTATATTTAGAATTCCCAACGTAAGTCCGGGAGAGTATTTAATTCTGTTTGAATCCTTGGTTAACATTCCCGCAGCGAGGAGCCTCTGGGACGATTGGATAATGGCATTCGGCTCGACTGAACTGTTCACAACCGAATTCTATGATGGCGGCGGTCGGGAATCGAATCAGGAAGCGTTAAGCGGATTTTCGAGTCAAATGATTTACCTGGCGGCGATCGTCAAGGTCGATGCCGGTCAAGAGACCACGGGCGTTCAGCTCATTACGAATGCTTCAATTTTGAATCCGCCAAGCCTGATTGCGAGCGGTTCTTCCAATGAGCGACTCACGGAAATTGATTCGACGATTACAGATCGCTTAAGACAGCTTCAGTCTGCAGCGAACAATGAGCCACCGCCTAGTGAGGGCAAAGGGAGTGGGGGCTGTAATCTTAAGGCAGAGCGCGCTAGCGATCCTTGGAGTGAATGGGGCTTATTCGTTGCTTTAATCCTCTTCCTTCTGTGGAGAGGGGATCTGAGAAAAGAAGCGTATCGTTTTGTATTCCAGACAATCGAGAAATTCCGTCGATAAATCTTTCTCCATCTGAATTTCGATTGAGATGGATGATGATATTGATCGCTTGGGCGATCATTCTTCTGGCTGCGCTTACTGTAAGCTGAGTTCCATTCGAGAGGATGAGGGTTTCGAGCCTGGTTATCGCATCACGAGGAGAGTTGGCGTGAATCGTAGACAAAGAACCGGAGTGTCCAGTGTTCATAGACTGAAGCATTTCAAAAGCTTCATGTCCGCGAACCTCGCTCACGATGAGGCGATTGGGTCGCATACGAAGACTTTCTATGATAGCCGGAGAAAGGTTCCCCCTTCCGCATTCGATGGAGACGAGATGAGGATGTGGCCAGTCAATTCCCGCCTCTTCTTCCAGAAGCAGGATTCTCTCTTCTGGATCCATCATCTCAATAAGACTTCTGAGTAAAACGGTCTTGCCCGTACTCGTTCCGCCAGAGATCAATATATTTTGCTTTTCAGAAAGAGCATGTCGGATGAACTCCATTTGATCAAAAGATCCGAATTTTCTCTTGATGAGTTCGTCAAAGTTAAGAGCAAACTTTTTGGCCTTCCTAATCGAGATATGTGGGCGTTCAACAAGTGGGGGCACCGCCGCCTGAAATCTCAATAGTCGATTGAGCCGCCACGATCCCCAACCGCCAGTTACCTTGGACGATCGATGAATTTTATCGTTCAGAAATTCGTCAGAGCTGAATCGCCACGGTGTCTGAAGTAGCTGACCCTGATAGTCGACATAAATGACATCGGCTCCGTTGATAAGAATTTCATCGAACTCTCCCTCTTCCAGAAAGTATTTCCACAGAGCTTCATCACTCGAGGGGTGGTGAGAAAAGTCAAAGATCGCCTTTTTCTTAATTTGATACTCAAAAAGAAGTCGCAGCCCACCAGCCAAGATCTCATCTTGATTGCAGAGCTTAGATTCAAGGGGAGCTGGCTTAGAGTTCAGAATAATCTCTGAACTTCTGAGAGGGTTGAGGAGCCACCAATGCCCCTCATCGAATTTTATTTCAAGAAGGAGCGGCTTCTTAAGGTCAGTCAACCGGATGTCGGCCGTTTCAATGGTTCCGACGGTTACACTATCGGCAGTAATACTGACGATCCGCTTGCGCTTCTCAAATAAAGTAAGCTGAGCACTTGGCATAAAAACTCAATTGCTGGGGCATTCGGTTTGATCGAGGAGATTATTTAAGCAATCGTTTTGCCTGGCGCTGGGAGGCGGTGAAGAGCAGCCACTTACCTCTGGGACATAGCCCCGCGATTGACCTGAGGAGGCCGCATCAAGACTCATGGACGTGAACGCGTTTTCGGAAAAATCCGCCCCGTTTGAGCAATTTTTAGAGTCGGATCCACAACCCGCTAGAATGACTACGAAAGCGCTCGAGAAAAATGAGATTTTCATGGCATTATTGGGAGCAAGATTGGTGCCCGCCATAGGGCCATTTATGGGGCTCCCTATTTGACTCTATGCAAATATTTCAGGGCCGCACTGACAAAGTTTCAGGGAGGTGGGTACCATGAATAAAGAGAGGTTGAATTGAGCGCCGTGAGTTGGGATGAGGATCCAGAAGGATCTGGGACATTTTCACCTTCATTGAAACTGGTATTTATTGCGACCTTCGTTTCGCTCGTTCTCCATACGGTTTTCGTATTTTGGGTGACCAAGAGACCTATTTTTGTTCAATCTGCGGATCAGCCCAGCCGCAGTATTGAAGTGGACCTTCAGAATTCCAAATTTTTGCCAGTTGTTGATTCAGCTCAGGAAGCCGAGAAAGATGCTCCCGAAGATGCAAAGTTTGCAAGCGATCGCAATTTGAAAGCTGATCAACAAACAAGTCCAGAACGCTCGCGACTGAATATCCCGCGTGCGGGCGGGGGTGCTGGGGGCCAGGAAAAGGCGCAGGCCAGCTCAAAAGTTTCTCAACCCACGAAGGTGATGACCTTCAGCTCAAAAGATTTAGAAAAAGATATAACATCTGAGAGAGAAACACTCACTTCTGGGCCAAAAGGTGCGGCGTCTGCGGGATTCGTTGAGCGATTAAGTCTAGGACGGGAGCTGAAGCTCACCGCACGAGCACTCGATTATGGCGCCTATATTAATCGAATGAGGACTAAGTTGTCTCAGAGATGGAATCCTCAAGGCACCATTAGTCCAGCGATGTATTCCCAAAGATTGGTGAGCATCGACGTGGCGGTTGTTCTGAACGCTAAAGGTGAAATTGTTGAGCTTCGCACGCTTGAAGGCTCGCGCTTTCTTCGATTTGACGAAGAGGCAATGCGATCGCTTCGAGAAGCTGCACCCTATCCCAATCCGCCCAAGTCCCTCATCCAAGATGATGGCCTGATCTATATGCCCTGGACGTTTGTTCTTACGATGGATGCCTGGGGTTACGCCAAAGACGTCGAGTAATTTTTTAAAATTACGCCGGCTTCCAGCTGAGTCGCGGCTGCTTCTGTGCGCGGAGTTCGTCCACTTTCTCACGATTCACACGAGTGGGCGCATTCAATAGAATCTCGGGATTTTCTTTTGCCTCATTTGCAATCGCAATCATCACGTCACAGAACTGATCAAGCGTCTCCTTTGATTCAGACTCTGTTGGCTCAATCATCATTGCGCCGGGGACAACGAGTGGAAAGTAAACCGTCATTGGATGGTAGCCGTAGTCCATAAGGCGCTTCGCAATATGAATGGTCTTCACCCCGAACTTTTGTTGGAAGTCGTCGTTGATAACAACTTCGTGTCCGCAAGGATGATCGTAAGGAATATTGTAGTGGCCGCGAAGTCGGTGACGAATATAATTTGCGTTCAAAACTGCACCGGTAGCAATTCGCCGCAAGTAGGTATCCTTTCCGTCCGCGGTGGTTCCAATAGAAAGCATATAAGTTAAAGCTCGAACATGAATGGCAAATGTTCCGTGGTAACCACTCACCTTTCCAATTGAATCGGGCAAATTGTAGTCATAAAAAAATCTTTCCCCAGACCTCTCAATAGTCGGAGTGGGAAGAAATTTTTTCAGATGAGAACGAACTCCAACGGGGCCCGCACCAGGCCCTCCTCCACCATGTGGAGTGGAAAAAGTCTTGTGCACATTGATATGCATGATATCCACGCCCAGATCGGCCGGCTTCACAATGCCCACAATGGCATTGAAATTGGCCCCGTCCATATAGACAAGCCCGTCTACGGAGTGAATGAGTTCGGCAATCTGACTAATATTCTCTTCAAAAAGCCCAAGCGTGCTGGGATTGGTCATCATGATGCCCGCGACTTCTGAATCCAATATTTTCTTTACGTCCTCGATCTCTACAATTCCGCGAGGTCCGGTTGGAACTGGAACAATATCGTAACCAATCATGGTGCAGGTGGCTGGATTAGTTCCATGAGCGGAATCTGGAACAATGACCTTTGTTTTCTTGTTTCCTCGAGACTCGTGGTAGGCGCGCATGATTTTAATGCCCACATATTCTCCATGCGCCCCGGCACTCGGTTGAAGAGTAAAGCTTTCCAGACCAGTGACCGCGGATAAAAGATTTTGAAGCTGAAATTGTACCTCAAGGGCGGGTTGTAGAAATCTTTCGTCCCAGAAAGGGTGAGACTGAGCAAGCACCGGCAAGCGGGCAATCTCTTCATTGATCTTGGGATTATATTTCATCGTGCATGAGCCGAGCGGATAAAAGCCCGTATCGATCGAATAGTTTTTCTGTGAAAGACGAACAAAGTGTCGAACCACCTCATTCTCCGATATTTCTGGAAAGCCCAAAACCTCATCTCGCACGAGGGCCTTGGGGATAACCTGTTCAGCAACTACCTCAGGAACTTCGGGCGCGGGAAGCGAATAGCCAATCCGCCCCGCCTTGGATTTATCAAAAAGCGTAGGCTCCTCTGGAGAAACCAGGGTTCCCGTGGTGCGCTCCAATAAATTCAAGGAGCCGTCCTGAGGAAGTCGACCAGCCGATCGAGCTCTGCCTTTGTATGAAGTTCCGACGTCGCTATGAGTAATTTCTTGTTCCATTCTGGTTTAAATCTCCCAAGATCAACTCCGCAGACCCAACCAGCATCTGCAGCGCTCTTTACGAGCGTTGCCGCGCCGTAGGGCAGGTCCACTGTGAATTCGCTAAAAGTAGGACTCGACGAAATTTTCAATTCCGAAACTTCACGCAAATGTGATTTCAAATATTCTGCATGACTTAAAAGGCGGCGACTAACGGCCTTGAGCCCGGCTTTTCCGAGCGTGGCCATATGAATAACGCCAGCGAGCATATTCAAATTTTGGTTTGTGCAAATATTGGACGTGGCCTTTTCTCGCCGAATGAATTGCTCGCGCGTCGCAAATGTCAGGGTATAAGAGCGACGACCCTTTTGATCCAACGTTTCGCCGACGAGCCGCCCAGGCACCTGGCGTAGATATTCATTCTTGGTTGCAAAAATTCCGTAACTGGCGCCGCCCAAATAAGCGGGGGCACCAAAGCTCTGGCCCTCACCAGTTACAATATGTGCACCAAATGCGCCGGGCCCGCGAACAACTCCCCACACAAAAGGTTCTGTTGTGGACGTGACCCAAAACACATCGGAAGTTTTGACGAGAGCACCAATGGCTGAGTCGTCTTCGATCACGCCAAAAATATTGGGACTTTGGGTAACCAAAATATCTGCTTCTGAAGTCACGAGCTTCGAAAGAGCTTCCTGATCCAGGCGATCGCCCTTTAGCGGAGCAACGACAATGCGATCTAAAAAAGATTGTAAGTAAGTTCGAACGACCTGTTCGTAATGCGGATGGAGACCACCCGAAAGAATAATTTTCCCGGCCGTTTTCTTTTTCAATCGAAGAGCCATCAAAATTCCCTCGGCGAGTGAGGTGGCGCCGTCATAGAGCGAAGCGTTGGAGAGCTCGCATTCGGTCAGCTGGGTAATCATTGTTTGAAATTCAAAGATCGCCTGCAGGTTCCCTTGGCTAATCTCCGGCTGGTATGGAGTATAGCTCGTCGCAAACTCAGAACGAGACTGAATAAACGGAACGATCGAGGGGATGTCGTGCTGATAGAGTCCGCATCCCGCAAAACTCAGGCTGGGTGCAGGAGAAGACGCGCAAATTTTTTGAAATGTTTTGCGGATCTCTATTTCAGACTGGGCCTTAGGATAATATAGGTTATTCTTAATTTTGAGATGAGCGGGGATGAACTGAAAAAGTTCGTCCGTTGATTTAAGGCCGACCGCTTTCAGAAGTTCTTTCTGATCGTCCGGACCCTGAGGAATATACTTCATAGTGAATGAGCACCTATTTCTTGGCTTGTTTTTGAATCAGCTTCACATATTCGATGGCCGGCAAAAGCTGTTCAATTTCTTTTTCGTCCGAGAGTTCAATTTTTAACATCCAACCTTCACCATAGGGATCTTCGTTTACCTGTTCGGCGTTGCTTGGAAGCTTGGCGTTTACTTCCAAAACTTCTCCAGTCAGCGGCGCATAGAGCTCGGCGACCGTCTTCAAAGAATCGACCGTACCAAAAACTTTTTCTTTATTAAAAGACTGACCCTCTTCTGGGAGTTCGACATAAGTGATGTCGCCCAAAGCGTGTTGCGCATAATCGGTAATGCCGACGTAAGCGGTGCCGTCTTCGATGCGCGCCCATTCGTGATTCTTCGTATACAAAAGATGTTCGGGAACATGCATACCTGGTTCTTTATTCGCCGCCATAAAATCCCTTCAGTTCAATCTTGATTTAAGCTTTTTTCCCTTTAACTCTCGCCGTTGTGACGAAAGGCAAATCTTGAGCCAGAGCCTCTCTGCGTTTTCCCGCACTTTCAAGCATAAAAGTTTTAGGTTTTGAAAGTAGAGCTTCGGACTTCACCAAACAAAGAGCCATCCCAGTTCGCTTGATGGGCGAAACAGAGCCACTTGTGACATAACCGACCTCCTGGTCGCCAATATAGAGCTTTTCGCGCTCCCTAATCGGCTTGGAGCTGTTCGTAGAAATCGCCAGGGGGGAGTATCGGGGGGCCTTACGCGCGGTCTCGGAGCCCAAAAATGAGCTCGTTGAGTCAACGGCGAAAGAGGCAAAGGTCTCCTGCGGCCAAAGCTCTTCCGTCAATTCGTGGCCATAGAGGGGGAAACCCACCTCCAGCCGCAAAGTATCTCGAGCTCCTAAACCTATCGGCATTACTTTGCGATTCTCAAGTTCGGTCCAAAGCTCAACGGCGGAAGAAGACGGCAAAAAGATCTCAAATCCGTCTTCGCCCGTATAGCCAGTGCGGGCTACGATCCAGTCCTTTTGAGGCGAAAAAAAATGATAATATTTGAGGTCGATTGCTTTCGGAATCAGGGTTTGAACAACGTCAGCCGCCTGAGGGCCCTGAACAGCGATCAGCGCTGTTTGCTCACTGACGTTTTCGAGACTTAGCTTGGGAAAGCGGGTCGCCTCATTCTGGAGGTGCTTCCAGTCCTTCTCTAAATTGGACGCATTGACCACCATCCAGAATGTTTGGTCGTCGATCTTATAAATAATGATGTCATCGATGATGCCGCCGTCCGGACGAAGCAACATGGAGTATTGGGCTTTGCCAGCAGCCATTTTGGAAACCGGACGAGTTGAAACATGATTCAAAAAAGAGACGGCATCGATGTCCCGAATCCAAAACTCACCCATATGAGAAACATCAAACATACCAGCGGCTTGTCGAACGAGGAGGTGTTCCTTGAGCATTCCGCCCGAAAACTCATCATATAAAATCGGCATATCGTAGCCCGCGAAGGCGGCCATTCGGGCCTTCATTCGAAGATGTTCTGCGTGAAGTGGTGTTTTCTTAAGTTCCATCCTTGCTTTCCTACCCAAGGGCACATTTACATAGGCCGATGGGCGTACCAATTTCTCAAATGTGGACTGTAGCTTCCTATGTTCTGAAGCAAAAAATGAAGGGCAACAAGCATTATCCTTTGGTGTTAATGCTCGAGCCTCTCTTTCGATGTAATCTTAGCTGTGCTGGTTGTGGAAAAATCCAGTATCCCGAACACGTTCTAAAGAAAGTGCTTTCGGCGGAGCAGTGTTTGGCGGCTACCGATGAGTGCGGTGCGCCGATCGTGAGCATTCCCGGGGGAGAGCCCCTTTTGCATCCAGAGATTCTCCAAATTGTTGAGGGCTTGGTTGCCAGAAAAAAATACATCTACCTTTGTACGAATGCGATTTTGCTTAAATCCAAAATTTCCATGTTTAAACCGAGTAAGTATCTGACCTTCTCGGTGCATATGGACGGACTTAAGGCAGAACACGACGAAGCGGTTTGCCGAGAAGGCGTCTACGTGAAAGCGATTGATGGGATTAAAGAAGCGCTCTCTCGAGGATTCCGAGTAACTACCAATACCACTCTTTTCGAAGGTGCGAATCCTGAACGCGCACGAGAATTTTTTGACGAAATGATGAAGCTCGGCGTTGAGGGAATGATGATCTCTCCCGGCTATTCATATTCGAAGGCTCCCGATCAAGATCACTTTTTGAAACGAAAGAATACCTACGAGCTTTTCAAAAAAATTCTCTACAAGGGAAAAAAATCCTGGCGATTCAATCAGTCGCCACTCTTCTTGGAATATTTGGCTGGCAGTCGACATTTTGAATGCACACCTTGGGGAAATCCAACCTATAATATTTTCGGCTGGCAGAAGCCCTGTTACTTATTGCAAGAGGGCTATACGAAGTCATTCCAAGAGCTGATCAATACAACCGACTGGAAGAATTATGGACGCAAGAGCGGCAACGCCGCCTGCCAGGACTGCATGGTGCACTGCGGACACGAGCCGACAGCGGTTGATCATACCTTTGGATCCATTGAAGGTTTTTGGTCCACGGTGAAGGCAACATTTGCTGGGCCGAGGATTTCTGCTCCCGATAATGTTACAGCAATTCAGATTCGGTTTTCAAAGCCTCAAGAGATTGAGCAGAAGCGAGCGGTCAATGAGTGAGACATCACTCGTGCTGCGCGCAACTGACGCAGAGTTTTTGAAGTGCATTCAGGATGTGGTGGATTTCCGCGGCGACGTAACGGTTGTATTGAAAAACGGAAGCCGATTTGTCGGCTATGTTTATAATTCGAACAGTAAGTCACTCGAGATGTTTCCTCGAGACAGCAGCCGCAAAGAGGCCATCGAGTTTTCAGAGATTGCTGAAATTGAGTTCTCAGGCGAAGACACAGCAAAAGGAAAATCGTGGGAAGATTGGAAGAAGAAAAAGGCAGCAGCGGAGAGCGCACCAGCATCCGCTTAGGAATTCTGGGCTCTGGCCAGCTGGCTTTGATGCTTGCGGAGGCCGCCGCTAAACTTGGAATCTCGACGACCCTCTTTTCTGAAGATCTCGAGAATGACGTTGCCCGCGAAGAATTTTTCTCTGCATCAGATCTCGTAATTTTCGAAAGTGATTTTCTTCCGTTTTCCAGCCTCCGAAATTTAGAGTTCCAGAAGTATTGCCCAGAGCTCGCCGTGATTGAAAAGCTGAGCGACAAAATACGACAAAAAGAAATTTTGCGCAGCCTGCAGATTCCTTCCCCTCATTTTGAGGTTTTGGGGAAAGATAAAAAAATCGATTTGTGGATTGAAGATAATTATCGACGCTTTCCGAGGGGCTGTGTTTTCAAATGGTCGCGAGGGGGCTATGACGGCAAAGGAGTTCAGCTCTCAAATGGCAAGTCCGGGGAGGATCGAGACTTCATTGTGGCCGGGCTCCAAAAGAACTCAGATATTTTTTGCGAAGAGCGAATTGAGTTTGTTCGTGAGCTTTCTCAAATTAGTGCGTTCTCCAAAACAAAGGACTGGGCCTATTATCCGCTGGTGATTTCTGAACAAGAAAAAGGAATTTGCAGAAATGTTTTTGGACCGGCCAAGAATTTCGGCGTGAGCGAGTTGATCCAGGTCGGGCTTCAATCGGCGGCAAAAAAACTGGGAGAATTGCTGGAGCTCTATGGCGTATTCGCAATTGAGGCGTTTGAGTTAAAGGACGGCGGTTTTGCGGTCAACGAAATCGCGCCGCGCGTACACAATACAGGCCATTTTTCGCTCAACTTTTCAGCAATCAGCCAATTCGAAAATCATCTTCGTGCTGTAACCGGCATGAAGCTGGGCGCTACAGAATCAACTCAAAATTTTTATATGCGCAATGTCTTGGGTGACCGCCTCGCCTTCCTAGAGTCAGCTCCCAAAGCCACTTTGCCGCCCGGATGGCATTTTAAATGGTATAACAAGAACGAAGTTCGAAGGGGTCGAAAACTGGGCCATTTGAACTTTGGAGGCTTTAAAGCGACCGAGCTGCAGGCTCTTCGCGAGCTGGCAGCAGGTTTAGAACTCCAGATTCTCAACTCCTTGAGATAAATCCTTGATTGAGTAAGGTCTTCGCATGTCGACAAAGTCCAAGAAGGTTTCGGTCGCAATCATTATGGGAAGCGACTCTGATTATCCAGTAATGAAAAAGGCCGAAGAGGCTCTCAAAGAATTTGGAATAAAGTTTAAAACCAAGATCATCTCGGCTCACAGAACACCCGATGAGATGGCGGAGTTTGCAAAATCAGCCTCTGCGAACGGGATTCGGGTTATCATTGCGGGCGCTGGAGGCGCAGCGCATTTGCCGGGGATGGTTGCTGCTCATGCAGAAATTCCAGTGATTGGAGTTCCGGTTCCTCACGGCGCCCTTCAGGGTCAAGACGCCCTACTTTCAATCGTCCAGATGCCGCGCGGGGTACCCGTTGCGACTGTTGCAATTGGCAACGCTTATAATGCCGGGCTTCTTGCGGCTCAGATTATTGGCGTGGGCGAGGGAGTTCAAGACCGAAAAATTCTTAAAAAAATGCGCGACTATAAACAGAAGCTTCGAAAAAAGGTTTTGGCAGTAAAAATATAGGCATGGGGGTTTCCATCGTCGTCGATAGATCTTTGGTGCTTCGAGAGCTTCGGCTCGCTGACGCCAAAGAACTTTTCGAAGTGATCGATGAAAATAGATCGAGTCTGCGAGAATTTTTGCCCTGGCTAGATTTTAATTTGAAGGTATCTGATTCAGAGAATTTCATTCTGAACTCTTCTCGATTCAACTTGGCAGGAACAAGTCTGGTGCTCTGTCTTCAGCATGAAGGCAAAATTCGGGGGATGCTTTCGTTGGTAGGTATCAACAAGATGAGCAAGTCAGCATCAGTAGGTTATTGGATTTGCAAGTCCGCGCGAGGCCGCGGCTTGGTGACACGATCAGTGGTTCGGCTTCTCGAATATTCATTTGAGAATCTTCATCTGAACAGAATTGAAATTCGAGCGGCTCCAGAAAATTCTAGATCTCGCGTCATTCCGGAGCGGTTGGGCTTTAAGGAAGAGGGACTTCTTCGCGAAGTCGAGTGGCTTTATGATCACTACACAGATCTGGTGGTCTATTCTTTTTTAAAGCGAGAATGGCAGAAGAACGCGGTGCGTGCGAGCCAGTGAATTCTCATTGACGATCACCAGATGATCTTCGAAACTCGCGAAGTAGATTTCGTCTGTTGAACTTTAATCTTAAGGAGAATTTAATGAAAAAAATAATAGGTTTAGTCGCATTTGGTCTAATGTTGACCTCTGTTCAAGCAAAAGAAAAATCTTTGCATGATCAATTCACAGGTCAAGGCTATGGAGCTGCCGGTTGCGGACTTGGATCTGTTTTTTTCGGTGCAAAACCTGGAATTGTTCAAGTTTTTGTATCTACAACAAACGGAACTTTCGGAAGTCAAACATTCGGTATTTCTTCAGGGACATCGAACTGCGAAAACAGCAAAAGTGTTGCTCAAGCCGCTGAAGCTTTCATTGCAGACAATTCCAAAGCCGTTGAAAAAGACGTTGCTCGTGGAAACGGCGAAACTCTTGATACTCTTGCAAGCCTGATGAGCTGCGCGAACAACAGCGCTTTCAATTCAAAGCTCCAAACTCACTACAATCAATTTTTCAAAGCCGGCGCGACCGCTCAAGCTTCTGCAAGATCGATCGTCACTTATGTTCGAAATGACTCAGAACTATCAACAAGCTGCAGTCTGTAATCTTAAGAGGGCCAATTCATGCTTACTCATGTATTGGCCCTTCTTTTTTCCGCCTCTCCCTTATCCGTTTCTGAATTGGCAAGAGATCCCGAGTGGCTCGGTCTTCTTCACTCTCAAAAAACCAGTGATGGCTTAAAATCTTCCGAATTGGAGCTCGAGTCGTTTCTTAAAGCCATTCGGTCTTCAACAAAAATTGATGACGAGCATCCCATCTGCAAATTTCCGGCGCGACTCGCGTGGGTCACCGCAAAAGGAGCGTTTTCAGCTTCGGAAAATATTTTTAAGAATTGTCCTAAATTCACAAAATGGAGCACGGCCATCGCGGCCCAGTCAGTGAGTGTTGTTTTCTCGTCCTATTATATGAATAATCCTTCCTCAGCGTTCGGGCATACTTTTCTTCGACTCAATAAGGGGATGGGAGCGACCGGCGGCGAACGACTTGAGCTTTTGGACTATGGAATTAATTACGCCGCCAATATCGATACCACAAACGCGCTTCTTTATGGAATCAAAGGACTCTTTGGATTTTTTGACGGATCGTTCACAAGTCTTCCTTACTATTTCAAAGTTCGAGAATACGCCGATTTCGAATCGCGAGATCTTTGGAGCTATGACCTCAATTTAAATCCCTGGCAGGTTCAGCAATTGGTGAGGCACCTATGGGAATTGGGATCAAGCCGCTATCAGTATCTTTTATCTGTCAAAAAACTGCTCCTTTTATGTAGTGCACGCTCTTAACGCCATCGCACCTGAGTATGGGCTTGCCGATCGACTGAAATGGTATGTTCTTCCATCGGATTCGCTGAAGGTTATTCAAGATACGCCAAATCTAGTTAGCCGAATCAGTTTTCGGGCATCAGCGCGAACGCAGTTTCTTCAAAGACTCAATTTTTTAAGCCATGAGGAAAAGAGGAATTTGAGAAATCGCCTTCAAGATTTTGAGGCCGAAGCAGCTTTGAAATCGCCCGACAGGGAGGCCCGCCTTCTTGATGCCGGCGCAGATTACTTTGATTTTCGATTTGCATCTGATCTTCAAAATGAAAATTCTCGTGCAGCGAAACTTAAAAAATTCTGGCTTCAGAAACGGGCGGAAATATTGAGCCCATCTCCCGCCTTAGAATCAAAAATTTGGCTCAAAGTCACTCCCGATCAAGGGCATGGGAGTTTGCGGGCAAGCTTCAGCGGGGGGCGAGATAGTCACGGAGAGTCCTATCTTGAAGTCGGATTTCGAGGCGCCTTTCACGATCTTCTCGATCGACTCGAAGGCTATCCGGAATCTGCTGAAATTGAATTCTTCAATTTTTCCTTCCGAAATTATTGGGCGCAGCAAAAATTTCGTCTTACGGATGCTACTTTGTTCAAGGCTTTTTCGATTTCACCCATTTCTCAATTCGAAGTCTCTCCCTCATGGCGAATGCACGTTTTTGCATCTAGCTCTCAGAGTCGATCATGTGATTTTTGCATTTCTGGAACCGGCGAAACAGCTGGAGGCTTTACGCTTAATTTAGGATCGGCCACCCTTCCGGTTCTTTGGTACAGCCTTGCAAGCGTGCAGATTGAGGGAAGCCCGCGCTTTAGAAAGCATTCTGTGATTTTAAGCGCTGGTCCAGAAACGGGACTTCGATTTTCATGGAGCCAGAGACATTTAAGCCTTTTGACCGCAGTCTCTCGCTACAAAGTTTTCTTTCAAGAATGGGAGCAGTTTTATAGCGCTCGGCATCGTAGCAGCATCAGCGATTCTCTGGCCGTCGAAGCTCGCGTTTCGGAATCGGAGCGATCGATTGATTACGGACTGGGATTCTTCTTTTACTTTTAATGTTTGGACAAAACCGAAGATTCGATCTCATTTATTGGCAGTAACGATAACGGTGGAAGGACGGGCAGAGCTAGTCCTTGGTCTTGAGCCGCGAATCATTTGCCTTAATAAAGTCTCGGATTTCGTCGGTCACTGCTAAAAGCTTTAACCATTGTTCTTTGTAAAGAGTGACGGGAAACCGGCCCATTCCGTAAATTGAAAGAGCTCCCTTTTCACTCACCTTCATGCTGAGTCCTCGCGCGGAGGATCCCTTCAGTGCCGCGTTCTCAGCTTTGAGTTTTTCGAGTTCCGCCCTTAAATCTTCGTCTGACATACAACCACCTTCATCGTCCATTTAGAAATGCTTAGATTTTCTAAACGATCAAGATGTTTTACTCAACAAATTAGGTCCTTGGCTTCGAAGGCGGTGACGCTTTGCAAACCCAGCATCTTTAGAGACTGAAAATTTTGAAAATTGCAGTAGGCCCACGCGGACACTTTCGAACTTTTAAATAAGATCCAGCACACATCTCAACTTTTCATCGACCTGTTTCATGATTTGTATCGACACCAGGCTAACTTTATTTTGCAAAATAGACTTTTCAATAGAATAGATCGAAGCGCAGCGGATAACGGTTTCTTTCTTAAATTTCGTCACAATATCTTCGGCGGGATTTGTTTTCTTTTTCGAGCCATCATCTCGATAAAGTCCGGTCAATTTAACCCCAATAATATCCAATAGATTGGGAGCTGAATTTCTATGATTATTACTAACAATCAAAATGGGGCGACCTTTTTTCTTTGGATCATTTGGCCAAACGGCAATCCACACTTCGCCACGTAACATTCAGAATAGATCCTCATCAGAGCTGCCTTCGTCTTCGGTAAAAAGCCGCTCGGCCATGAACAACTGATTGGAAGTTCCAAGAGACGTTTTTATGCGGGCTGGACTATTCGATACTTGGAGATTAAATCGCTCGTATTGGCGTTCAATCTCTTCTTCTTTTTCTTTTGCTAAACCCTTAATGATAAGTTCATTCACTCGTTCGCTTATTTTCTTTGAGGGCGCAGCCTTGAGAACATCGACCGCCTCAGATTTAGGATAAAATGTAATTTTAGACTGTTTCATTGTATTGTTTGTAGTCTACTTTATATCGACAATAATATCTCCCTATCTATAATTTATAAATTATATCAATAGGTTGGGCCAAAATCCGTGCCCGCAGGGAATCGAACCCCGAACCCCCAGATTAGAAATCTGGTGCTCTATCCAGTTGAGCTACGGGCACACTATTGACTCAACGACCATGAGATCAACTGGAGACACCGGCACTCGTCAAGCTCTCTATTTCTGGAGTTCGGAGGCCATCACAGCTCGAGATGCGGCAAAAATCTCATCCAACAATTCTTTCATTTCTCCGTAGCGATCACCCAGGCCCTTATCAATCGTGAGAAGGTTCTTTACGAGGATTCGTTTCTTTATCTCTTCCCGAGGATCTGGGCGCACATCCACAAAGCACATGATTCGATTGAGTCGAACCACCATATTCATCACATCGCCCAAACCAGCCACCCAAGTTCTAAAATGGGAAGCCGATGCCGGATCCATCGAACGAATCGACTGGGTCGTTGCGAAGATCTGTGTAATGGTTTTCCACTTTGTCCCCATTTTAAAGATGTCATTCGCATCTTTGGGTAAATAGTTTCCGAGAAGTGCCCACGCCATATCGTATTTGAACCTCAATCCAATTTCTTCGGGCTTGAATTGGCTCAGAAGCTTTGAGAAGTTTTCTTGAGTTGGCTCGTTGCAAAGAAGCGCCACAATATACTGCGAAAATGCACGAATGGCGAACGCAACATCCAGGGCGGTAAGATTAATAAAGTAGCCGCTTCTCGATTGAACGATCTTAAATGACTTCTTGTTTCCCTGCCGCTCAACCACATGAATCACTCCGTAGAACATCAGAGTTTGATAGAGCGTTTCGAGCGCAATCAATTCGGCTGCGCCAGATCTTCGGCCTGAGAATGGCAGATCGAGCTCACTCGTATCGATATCTGTGTATGATCCGCCAGAGCTTGGCTCATCGCTTGGATTCCCCCCGTAGCCGTTGTCCTCTCCGTCGCCCGGCTTGACGATTACGTCGGGCGCTTGCATGAACGCATTCGGCATTCCCTCACGCATCGCTCGAGTCTCAAGCCTCTGCTGTAGAATCTCCGAAAATCTGGAGAGCGCCTCCTCTTGAGCCGCGCTTAGACTGTCCGCCTCAGAGGCTTGTGTGCTCTGAAGAATGGTTGATAACAAAAACGCTGCTACGCTTAGACACCGAATTGGTCTTGTCGCCATGATCCCCCCCTTAAATTTTCAATCCCCTTAAATTCAAGATACCGACTCTGGACATTCGGGTGCAAGGCAATGCCGCGCCGCCATAACTATTTGCGCGCTAAATCGCAATGCAATGCGGCATTTTTTGGAGTAGACTGCACATCGTATGCGCCAAAACATGCTTAAAACCTCAATTATATCAACATTCTATGAGAAGTCCCCGCTTGCTCTTGCCACCGGGCTCTGGATGTGGTAGTTTCCCGTTGCCCGAGCTATATCTTATAGCGATGGGGGAATAAGTTTTTCACTAATCTTGAGTGTAGGGGTAAAAATGAGAGCAACGAAATTCGCTGTCCGTCCGACATTTTCTAAGCCATCGCCAAATGCGCAAAAACATCCTCGTCCGGCTACGCCACTGACCTTCGATGTGGGCCAGAAAGTTGTCTATCCTGGACACGGGGTTGGTCAAGTTCAGTCTATCGACACCAAAGAAATCGCAGGTTCAAAGATTTCCTTTTATATGATTCGCATCCTCGAGAGTGATGTGATGGTCATGGTGCCCATCAATAAATTGGAGAAAGTTCGACCAATCGCTTCGACCGAAGAAGTGAAAGAAGTTTATCTGATGCTTCGAGACCTGAAGGTTGTTGTTGAACAATCCACCTGGAACCGACGATATCGCGAATATATGGAAAAGGTTCGAACGGGATCGATTTTCGAAATCACTGAAGTTCTTCGAGACCTTTGTGTCATTCGAATGGACAAGGTTCTTTCTTTCGGTGAACGAAAGATGCTCGAGCTTGCTCGAGGACTTCTTGTCAAAGAACTCGCGATTGCCGAAGGCACGGACGAGCCTACGGTTGAAGCCCAAATAGAAAGCATTTATACAAAGTAATGGCGCCCCTTCTTTCCGCTGTCGTAGTTGCTGCGGGGAGAAGTGAAAGGTTCCTGCGCGAGCTGGGCGAGTTGCCAGGCGCGTCGACCTCTTCTTCCAAGCTTCTGATTGCTTGGGAAGGCAAGGCCCTCATTCGTCATACCGTTGAGAAACTTTTTTCGCTGCCCTTACAGCAGATGGTGATTGTAGGACGGCAAGAAGACTTTTCAGATTTTGAGGATAGTCTAATCGGCCTGCCTGAAAGGTCTCGGATAAAGTTCGCTCTAGGCGGAAACCGCAGGCAGGACTCAGTGCGAAATGGTCTTGCGGCCCTCGATTCAGCGGACATGGTTTTGGTTCATGACGGCGCTCGTCCCTTTGTGTCCGCAGATTTTTTGAAATCACTTTTGGATCGCAGCCAAAATGCTGAGGCGCTTATTCCCGCGGTCCCCGTTTACGAAACCCTCAAAGAAATAGACGAGGATGGCTTTGTCGTGCGCACCGTTAACCGAAATGCTTTTGTACGAGTTCAGACTCCGCAGTTTTTTAGATTCGATCTTTTACGAGCCGCTCATCAAAAGATGGCAGAGTCGGATCAAGAGTTTACGGACGACGCAGCCCTCATGGAGGCCTGTGGTTATCGAGTCCGAGTGGTTCCCGGTCATCCAGAAAATATTAAAGTCACTCTGCCCGAAGACCTGAAGTTCAAGGGCATTCATGTTTGATTCACTTCGCATAGGTACTGGCTTTGATGTTCACGAATTTGAGGCGGGTCGAAAGCTCATGATCGGCGGCATCGAGATTCCGCATTCGAAAGGTCTGAAAGGGCATTCGGATGCAGACGTTCTCATTCACGCTGTGATTGATTCAATTTTAGGGGCGCTTTCAGCCGGCGATATCGGACGCTACTTTCCTCCCTCAGATCCTCAGTGGAAGGGGGCTTCGAGCCGGGACTTCCTGAGATTCATCCGCAAGATGCTGGAGGAGCGCGGGGCCCAGGTTCTCTCGATTGACTCAACTTTGATGCTGGAAAGCCCCAAGATGAGCCCGCATTATGAGGCGATGCGAATGGTAATGGCGGAAGACCTGGGAATCAGCTTTGACCGCATCCACGTAAAGGCCACCACCACGGAGAAGCTGGGCTTCACTGGCCGTGAAGAGGGAATTGCGGCTCAGGCCGTTTGCTTGTTGAGCTGCGCGCCGTCCAAAGATAATAAGTGACGATGACACTGACTCGAACAAGGTTTGCACCCTCTCCATCAGGATTTCTCCATCTCGGAAATGTAAGAACGGCGCTTTTTGCCTATTTATTTGCTCGCAGAACAAATGGTCGATTCATTTTAAGAATTGAAGACACCGATCAAGAGCGATTGGTCGCTGGATCTGAGGAAGCAATCTACAAAGATTTGAAATGGCTGGGTCTTCAGTGGGACGAGGGTCCGGATGTTGGTGGTCCTCTTGGCCCTTATAAATGTTCTCAGCGCACAGAAGTTTATCAAACTCAGCTCAAGCGACTTTTAAAATTGGGAAAAGTTTATCGCTGCTTTTGTTCGACCGATCAGTTGGATCAGGATCGAAAGCTGCTTTTATCTCAGAAGAAAATTTTGAAATATGTGGGCCGGTGCTTACATATATCTCCCGAAGAATCTGAGAAGCGCGCGAAAACAGAAGTATTTGTATGGCGGATGCAGGTAACTGAAGGTCCGGTTGTGAAGATTAAAGACGCCGTGCGCGGCGAGGTAGAAATGTCTCGCGAAGTTTTGGGCGATTTCGTGCTGGCTCGATCTTCGGGCATTCCTGTTTTTCTTTTTCAAAACGCCGTGGATGATGCCCTTCAAGAAATGACTCATGTCATTCGTGGAGAAGACCATCTTTCCAATACTTTTCGCCAAGTCTTGATTTATGAAGCGCTTGGATTTAATCCCCCGATTTTTGCGCATTTGCCAATGATTGGCGACGAGGACGGCGGCAAGTTGAGCAAGCGCGCTGGGAGTCTTTCTATCGGAGAACTTCGAACTGAGGGATATTTGCCTCAAGGGATTACGAATTATTTGGCACTACTTGGCTGGTCGCCAGGAGACACAGCAAAGACTGGAGAGAAATTCAGCCTCGAGCAGCTGCAATCGCTCTTCGATATCGATCGAATTCATAAGGGCCGAGCGTTGTTTGATTTTCAGAAACTCAATTTCCTTAACCATTCGCATCTTCAGGATTTGAGCGTGGAAGAATTGGTGAAGCTAAGCCCCTGTCGAAACCCAAAATGGGAAAGCATTTGGAAGGATGCGGTGGCACTTGTGAAGCACGACGCCACAACGACTCAGGATATTTACAAAATCGAAGCCTATCTCAACGCCCCCACTTATGAGTCTGAGTCCGCGCAGAAATTCCTGAGAGCGGACAAGGCTCCTCAGGCGCTAGAACTTGGGCTTCAGAATTTCAAAAAGAAAACTTCTGAAAATCTAGCCGTGGATATCTCACTCAAAGAAGGAATCGCCATGGCCGGAAAAGATTTGGGTCTGAAGGGCAAGGATCTCTACTTCCCCTTTCGAGTAGCCATCACGGGTGTTGAGGCTGGACCTGAGCTTGCGCCTCTCGCAAAAATTCTTGGCGGCGCTGAAATAGAAAGCAGACTGAATCGAGCGATTGAATTCGCGCGGGGGTAATCGCCTGCCATGTTAGATCGCGTTGTTGGAAATGAAAAATTCAAGCTCGTCACGGATCTAAGTCCTAAAGGCAGTCAGCCAGAGGCGATCCGAAAATTAGTGGAAGGTCTGCGCGCCGGAAAAAAAGATCAAGTCCTTCTGGGAATCACGGGGTCGGGCAAAACTTTCACGATGGCGAATGTGATTCAACAAGTGAATCGACCTACGCTCATCATGGCTCACAATAAAACTTTGGCCGCACAGCTCTTTATGGAGATTCGGGAACTTTTTCCTCAGAACGCGGTGGAATATTTTGTGAGCTTTTATGATTACTATCAGCCCGAAGCCTTCGTTCCCTCGACGAATACCTATATTGAAAAGGATTCCGCGATTAACGAGACCATCGATAAGATGCGGCATTCAGCGACTCGCTCGCTGCTTGAGCGAAACGACGTCATCATTGTCTCGTCGGTCTCCTGCATTTATGGACTGGGTTCACCCGAGGCTTATTACGGACTTCTCGTACACATTAACCAGGGTGAGAAATATGAGCGCGCTCTCTTGATGGCGCGGCTGGTTCAGATTGGCTACGACCGAAGCGATTTAGATTTTCATCGCGGGAGTTTTCGAGTTCGCGGGGATGTGGTCGATATTTTTCCCGCCTCCGAAGATTCTCGAGCCTATCGAGTCGAACTTTTTGGGGACGATATCGATGCGATTACGGAAATCGATGCGATCACCGGCAGAACACTTCAAAAAGTTTCGAAAATTTCAGTTTATCCCACGAGTCACTATATCACCTGGCCGGAACATCTCTTGAGAGCTGAAGAGACGATTCGAACAGAGCTTGAGGCCCGAATCATCGAAATGAAAAACAATGGAAAAGTTTTGGAAGCTAAGCGCCTGGAACAAAGAACCAAATTCGATCTCGAAATGATTCGAGAGGCGGGTTTTTGCTTAGGCATTGAAAATTATTCGAGGCATCTGACGGGCCGCGCTCCTGGCGAGCCCCCCTATACTCTGTTCGACTATTTCCCAAAAAATTATTTGCTTATCATGGATGAAAGTCATGCGAGCGTTCCCCAGGTCGGGGGGATGTATCATGGCGATCGATCTCGCAAGACAACACTCGTTGAGCACGGATTTAGGTTGCCCTCGGCTTTGGACAACCGGCCACTGACCTTCGAAGAATTTAAGGCGCGAGTGGGCCAAACAATTTATGTATCGGCTACTCCCGGGAAGTATGAGCTGGAGCTTTCGGGCGGCGAGATTGTGGAGCAGGTGATTCGCCCAACGGGACTTTTAGATCCAGAAATTGAAGTGCGGCCGGCCAAAAACCAGGTCGATTCGTTGATCAAAGATCTTCGTGAGCAAGTTTCTCGTCACGAACGAACCCTGGTGACGACCCTGACCAAAAAATCGGCTGAGAATCTCACCGAGTATTTGCAGAGCTTGGGATTCAAAGTCCGATATTTGCATTCGGACGTGGAAACGATGGAGAGATCGCAGCTTCTTAAAGAACTGCGCCAGGGAGTTTACGATATTCTCATTGGAATCAATTTGCTTCGAGAAGGTCTGGATCTTCCCGAGGTGAGTTTGGTTGCGATTTTGGATGCAGATAAGGAGGGCTTTCTTCGCTCTGAAAGGTCGCTGCTGCAAACTTGTGGACGAGCCGCAAGAAATTTACGCGGTCGCGTGATTATGTTCGGCGATGAAGTGACAGAATCGATGGCGAAATGCATCTCGGTGACAAAGAAGCGCCGAGAAATTCAAGCAGACTACAATTTAAGACAGGGCATTACTCCCAGCAGCATCGTTCGGCCCATTCAGAAGTCTTTACTTGAGGCCGCAAAGGAGCAAGGCCTTGTGGATGTGGAGATTTCGGTAGAAAATTTTGATGAGAAATTGTCGGACGACCTTTTGATTCTTGAGAATGAGAAAAAGGAGGCGGTGAAGTCTTTGGATTTCGAGCGGGCCGCCAAAATTCGGGATAAAATTAATTCGATCAGGCAAACTCTAGTATTAGAGGGCCAAAGTGGATCGAAGTGAGCAAATTGTTACGAAAGAACTGCTTCATGAAATTCCAAAGAAAATCGGAATTTATTATTTCAAGGGAGAGCGCGAGGGCGGCGAAGGCCAGGGCATTCTCTATATTGGAAAGGCCAAAAACCTCTACAGCAGAGTCCGCAATTATTTTGTAGGCGAAGGCGACGCCCGCCCCTTCGTCAAATTCATTCGAAGCCGAGCCTCTACGATTCATACAATTGTCGTCGAAACAGAACAGGATGCGCTCCTTCTCGAGAATGAACTCATTAAGAAATACCGACCTCCATATAATATTCATCTGAAAGACGATAAGCGATTTTTGAGTATCAGACTTGATACGTCTCAAGAGTGGCCAAAATTGGAAGTGGTAAGAAAAATTAAAAAGGACAGAGCCACTTATCTTGGCCCATTCTCTTCGGGAACTCGCTTGCGGATGACACTCGAGTTTATGCAAAAAGTTTTTCCGCTTCGCACCTGCGACGATCGTAAGCTCTACAATCGGACGCGGCCGTGTTTGGAATACGAAATTAAGCGCTGCGTGGCTCCCTGCGTAAATTATGTGACGAAAGAGGATTACGATAAGCTAGTTCAGTCCACGATTCTTTTTTTAAAGGGACAGAGCGATGAATTGGTGAACGAGCTTGGGTCGAAGATGACTCAGGCGGCGGAGAATGAAAGATTCGAAGATGCGGCCCGAATAAGAGATCAGATCGAGGCCATTCAATCTGTTCAACAGGGTCAAACCATCATTGGAGTTCAGCAATATCGTCAGGGCCTGGACCAGGACGCCATAGGAATTGCAATTGAAGGCGCTCGTGCGATTATCACCATCTTGTATATTCGAAGCGGTGTGATTTTCGATAAGCGCAATGTGGAGTTCAAAGATGTCCGCCTTGATGAAGCGTCTCTTTTGCAGGAGTTTATCGAGCATTATTATCAACAGGATGTTTATCTGCCCCACGAGATTTTGGTTCCATTTGCGGTGGACGCAGAAGTTCCTGACAAGGTGAGTGTCTTGGTACCCCGCGCAGATGAGAAAGTGAATTTCATTCGCGTGGCGGCAGAGAATGCTCGCACGGAATTAGCCGCGTTGATGCAAAAATCTGTTCGCTTAGAAGACACGCTGACCCGCATTCAAAAACTACTTTCGCTCAGAGCATTTCCAAAGATCATGGACTGCATAGACATTTCTCATCATCAAGGCGCGGAGACCGTAGCGTCGGTAGTGCGATTTGAAAATGGACTTCCGCTCAAGTCAGGCTACCGGAAGCTAAAGTTAACGGAGGATCAGGTGGATGATTTTGAATCCATGCGAGAAGTGGTTGCTCGACGCTATCATTCGGAGGGGGACCTGCCGAATCTTGTCGTGATCGATGGAGGCAGGAGTCAGCTCTCGTCGGCGGAAGGGGTTTTTAAGGAAAAGGGCTGGCTCGATAAATTTGATTTAGTATCTCTTGCAAAGGCTCGAGATGCAGACGAGGTGGATCCACTGAATCCCATGGATCGAGAACGTATATTTAAGCCGCAGCAGAAAAATCCCATTCTGCTCAGAGAAGATTCTGCGGAGGAGCTCCTTTTGAGATATCTTCGAGACGAGGCCCATCGCTTCGCTATTACGTTTCATCGCGCTCGGAGGGAGTCGAGCCTTTCACTTTCGATTTTGGATCGAGTCTCTGGAATTTCGGAGAGGCTTAAGATCAAGCTCCTCAAGGAGTTTGGATCGCTAGAGGGAGTTCAGGATGCGAGCGATGATGCCCTGCTGAAAATTTTGAAGTCTCGAACTGTCAAGGCGCTTCGATTGACACTCGCTTCAGAAAACAGAGACGATCAAGAATGATTTCGACTTTAATTGCCGCCAGCATTTGGCTTACAGGATGGGATCCCTCCTGGCCCGACCCCTACTTTGGAATGTCGTTTAGAACCTATGCAGAGAAGCACATTATGGGATTCGATTCAGACGATGAACCTCTGGTCATTCACCGAAGGCGCAAATTTTTTCAGTTGGGCCTACCCGTAGAAGTAAGAAAGTTTTCGTGGGGAGATGCGCGCGATCTGAGACTCGTCGCCATTCCGGAATTTTTGTTTAGCAGCGATATTTTTATTTTTAATATTGGAGCTGGGATTGAACAGGACATTCCATTTAGATCTTATCGTTCAAGCCCCGCGGGGCTTTTTTGGGGGATCATCGGTGGAGTGCACTATGGTTTTATTATGAACGCAAAAGATCTGCGAACTTTTACCAGGGCGCTCAATGTCATCGATCGAACGAGTTTGGCCGCGCTTCTTAAAATTTATTTTGGGCCGCGCTTTGATTTGAACGATCAACTTTCTTTGAAGTTGCGATTCGGCACGGACTTCATGATTGGCAAGATTGGACAATTTCAGACACGAACCAGCTTTTCAGAGATTCTGGGGAGC
>Ga0163144_10005074_pt1 | contig 29343 bp, 30 predicted proteins | sample OliLak19BULKMAT1_FD_123175 | JGI IMG/M metagenome (GOLD analysis project Ga0163144, IMG submission 123175) | Freshwater microbial mat bacterial communities from Lake Vanda, McMurdo Dry Valleys, Antarctica - Oligotrophic Lake LV.19.BULKMAT1 | ecosystem: Environmental > Aquatic > Freshwater >...
AGCTAGTCTTTCCCTGTACAGCAGGTTCTGGAAAGACACGGCGGCATGAACACAATCATTGGCTTGGTCATGGTGCTGGGCGCATGTGCGTCCGGCTTTGTGCTGGCCGGCGGTAACCTGCTGGCCCTCTGGCAGCCCTTCGAACTGCTGATCATTGGTGGCGCGGCCCTGGGCGCACTGGTGATGTCCAACCCGACGGCGATCTCGATCGGTGTACTCAAGGGCTTCGGCTCCATCTTCACCGCCTCGCCCTTCAAGAAAACGCTCTACCTGGAACTGCTCGCGCTGCTGTTCGACATCTTTGCCAAGATCCGCCGCGAAGGTGCACTCGGTATCGAGAAGGATATCGACGCACCGGCCGAGAGCCCGATCTTCACGAAGTACGGCGACATCGATAAAATCCATGGCTCGATGGAATTCATCATCGACTATCTGCGCGTGATCATCCTCGGTGGCATCACCACGCATGATCTCGACGCCCTCTTCGACAACGAACTCGAAACCCACCATACCGAGTCACATCTGGTGCCCGGCGCCATCGGCAAGCTGGCCGAAGGTCTGCCCGGCTTCGGCATCGTTGCGGCGGTCATGGGCGTGGTGATCACCATGAGCCATGTCGGCGGCGATCCTGCCGTGCTCGGCCATCACGTAGGCGCGGCACTGGTCGGTACCTTTCTCGGCATCCTGATGTCCTACGGGATCTTTGGCCCCATGGGCAATTACCTGGAGCACAAGGCCCGCGAAGAAGCGAAGTTCTACGAGTGCATCAAGGTCGCCATCATGGCGAGCTTCAAAGGTGCGCCACCCCAACTCGCCGTCGAATTCGGCCGCAAGATCCTGTTCCACGCCGTTCGTCCCACGTGGATAGAAGTCGAGGAACGTTGCAAGCAGAAGACGGCCTGAGCCATGGCCAAAGCGGGCACGAGCGCCGAACCCTCCATCATCATCATCAGGAAGAAGAAGGCGGGTGGCCATGCGGCCCACGGCGGCGCATGGAAGGTCGCCTACGCCGACTTCGTCACCGCCATGATGGCGTTCTTCCTGCTGATGTGGCTGCTCGGCAGCACCTCCAAAGAAGAACGACAGGTGATCCAGGCGTACTTCAAGGATCCCGCTGAAGGCGCCCCGCTCGGCCTGTTGGCGACGCACCACCGTCTTATCAATGCCGACCCTCTCCAGTTCATCAGGGCATGAGCCGTGGCGAGCCCCGATCTGGTGTTCCATGTCGAACTTCTCGTAAAGCGAGAACATTGAGGTAACGCAACCTGTCTTACCCGTGTTTCTCCCAGACCGGCGTTCTGCGCTTTGGCATCGGCAGTGAATTCCACTGGCTTGCCCTGGTACGCAATAAGGAAGTGAGCATTCCCGTCGAGCGTCGTTATGCCTTCTGCGGTATCGGTCGAAAACGAATCGAATACGGCGCCGATGGCAAATGGCCCGATCGACTCCGTGTTCGACCTCAGCTTTCGTTCCGGGCACTTCAGGATGCGACAGCGTAATCGCATCCGCTTCAACCGCCAAAGCAATCTGTCGAGGTCCCACAGATTGACCGTCAGGTCTGCGAGTCTGTGCAGGAGGAGGCGGTCACAGCCTGTCGATCTTGTGCCGCGCAGACACGTGACCCTGACCCTTCCTGAAGGTTTGTCATGTTGGTCACAAGGTGCAGGAGACCGTGTGGCGCAGACCGGCAGCAGCCCAAACCTGCCCGCGCAGGCTGCCAAAACAACCCGCACACCGCCTCCCTTCACCAAACTCAACTTGGGTGAACGACACCGCTACTAAAAACTTCACTGGCTTGGAGCAGCGGTATCCCTACACTGTGCGGTCTTGACCGACACCTCAACAGTGCCCCTTAACAATGGACTCGGCCGATGCTGCGATTTCGTTTCCCCATCGTCATCATTGATGAAGACTTCCGCTCCGAAAATACTTCCGGCCTTGGTATCCGTGCCCTGGCGGAAGCCTTCGAGAAAGAAGGTTTTGAAGTGCTGGGTGCCACCAGCTACGGGGATTTGAGCCAGTTTGCGCAACAGCAAAGCCGGGCCAGCGCGTTCATCCTCAGTATTGATGACGAGGAGTTTACCCCCGGCCCCGAACTGGATCCGGCGGTCCTGAACCTGCGCAAATTCATCGAGGAAATCCGTTTCAAGAACGCCGATATCCCGATCTACATCTACGGCGAGACACGCACCAGCCAGCACATTCCAAACGATATCCTGCGCGAGTTGCACGGCTTCATCCACATGTTCGAGGACACACCCGAGTTTGTGGCGCGGCATATCATCCGCGAGGCCAAGGGTTACCTCGACGGGCTGGCACCGCCGTTTTTCAAGGCGCTGATGGACTATGCACAGGACGGTTCGTACTCATGGCACTGCCCGGGGCACAGCGGTGGTGTGGCATTCCTGAAGAGCCCGGTCGGCCAGATGTTCCACCAGTTTTTTGGTGAAAACATGCTACGTGCCGACGTCTGCAACAGCGTGGAAGAACTGGGCCAGCTGCTCGACCATACCGGCCCCGTCGCACAAAGCGAACGCAACGCCGCGCGCATCTTCAATGCCGATCACTGCTTTTTTGTCACCAACGGCACCAGCACCAGCAACAAGATGGTGTGGCACCACACGGTGGCACCCGGCGACGTCGTGGTGGTGGACCGCAATTGCCACAAAAGCATCCTTCACAGCATCATCATGACCGGCGCTGTGCCGGTATTCCTTACACCCACCCGCAATCACTACGGCATTATCGGGCCCATCCCGGAGAGTGAATTTTCGCCCGATGCCATTCGCCGCAAGATTGCCGCCAACCCCCTGTTGGCCGGCGTTGACCCAGCCTGCGTGAAGCCGCGCATCCTGACGTTGACGCAGAGTACGTACGATGGAGTGCTTTACAATACCGAGACCATCAAACACATTCTCGATGGTTACCTCGATACGCTGCACTTCGACGAAGCCTGGTTGCCACATGCTGCGTTCCACCGCTTCTACGGCACCTTCCACGCCATGGGCAAAAATCGCGCCCGGCCAAAAGACCAGTTGGTCTTTGTCACTCAAAGCACCCACAAGTTGCTGGCCGGCATCAGTCAGGCCAGCCAGGTGCTGGTACAGGACGCCACCGATCGCAAGCTCGACCGGCACCTGTTCAACGAAGCGTACCTTATGCACACCAGCACCAGCCCGCAGTACGCCATCATCGCCAGTTGCGATGTGGCAGCGGCCATGATGGAAGCTCCGGGCGGGCCGGCACTGGTCCACGAGAGCATCCAGGAGTCGATGGACTTTCGCCGCGCCATGCGCAAGGTGGATCAGGAGTTTGGCGAAGGCGAGTGGTGGTTCACTGTCTGGGGGCCGGACGAACTGGTGGAAGAAGGCATTGGTGTCAGTGCCGACTGGGTGTTGAAGGCCGGGGAAACCTGGCACGGTTTTGGCGATCTGGCCGAAGGGTTCAATCTGCTTGACCCGATCAAATGCACAATCATCACCCCCGGGCTGGACATGACGGGCAAATTTGGCAGCACCGGCATTCCTGCCAGCATCGTCACCAAGTTCCTCGCCGAGCATGGCGTTGTCGTGGAGAAGACCGGCCTCTATTCGTTTTTCATCATGTTCACCATTGGTATCACGAAAGGTCGCTGGAACACCCTCCTTACCGCCCTGCAGCAATTCAAGGACGACTACGACCGCAACGCGTCGATGTGGCGCGTGTTGCCGGAATTCTGTGCTGCGCATCCGCGCTACGAACGTATGAGGCTGCGGGATCTGTGTCAGGCCATTCATGACATGTACGCCGAGGTGGATGTCGCCCGCATGGTGACCGAGATGTACCTGTCAGACCTGCAGCCGGCGATGAAGCCCAGTGATGCCTATGCCTATATCGCCCACCGCAAGACGGAGCGGGTGGACATAGACAAACTCGAAGGCCGCATTGCCACATCGCTGCTGACACCGTATCCACCAGGTATCCCGCTCCTGATTCCCGGCGAACGGTTCAACCGCAAGATCGTGGATTTCCTGCGCTTCACACGACGGTTCAACGAAGCCTTTCCCGGTTTTGACACGGACGTGCACGGCCTTGTTGAAGACGAATCGATACCGGGCCAACGGCGCTACTACGTGGACTGCACACGCGAAGAGTAGGCCAATGGAACAGTGAACAAGCCCTGGAAGATGCTTCTGGAGCAGCTTGCCGCCGAGGGCCGTTTCGCTGAATTCGAGGCACTGGCCCGGCAGAACATTCCCAATGCCTGGTTTGCCCTGTACATCGCAGAAATGCACGCCGGGCGCCTTTCCCAGTACCAGGCAGACGGCAATCATGTTGCGGCACTCGCCGCCCATGCAGCAGCGGAATCCTGGGCCAGAACGTTTGCGTCCATGGCGACCAGCGGCGGTGAAGGCGCGGCATTTTCCCGGGAGCGCGATGAATTGCTGAGACTCCTCGGCAAAGCGCCTCCGGGCAATCCATGAGGATATTGCTGTTCCTGATCAGCGGAGTTTTTACCATGAACGCCGACGCGGCTGCCCTGTCCGACTATTCGGACGCCCTCAAGGCAGGTGATTCTGCTGCGCTGACTGCATTGCTTCAACAAGCCGATGGACATCTGCCGAGGGGTTCGCGCGGTGAGGCCCTGCTGCACTCGGCCACCTCCTGGCTGCGTGCTGAAAATCGCCTTGCGTTAATGACGATCCTGCTGGACGCTGGCGTTGACGTGAACGCGCAGGACGATGGCGGGCTTACACCACTGCACTGGGCGGCAGGCTCCGGGTGTGTGGAGTGTGTGCGACTGTTGATTGAACGCGGGGCTGATATCGATGCGAGAAGAAATGACGGACGCACGCCACTGCATACCACGGCCAGTGAGACCCTCAATCTGCTCCTCTATGCAGGCGCCGATCTTCGTGCGCAGGACAAGGCAGGTCGTGTACCACTGCACACCAGCATGATCAGCGACACAAGACTGCTCGTTAACGGCGTGAATGTTCGCGATCACTATGGTCTGACACCGCTGCACTACGCAGCGCTGTAACCTCATGAGGAACAACTCGCCTGGTTAATCGCCAACGGCGCCGATCCGGCGGCGCAGTCGACTGCACCTTTTTGTCTCAATGAGGACCGGTCCGATGAGTTTCCTGCTCCCATGCATGAGTTTGCGGAAGGCAAACGCGCGTACGACATGGCGCGCATTCGTCACGACCAGACCAGGTGGAGCACCGGGCGCTACCGCAGTGCTCTGGAAATGCTCGATCAGGTGACACCTAGGAGTCTGTCGGACTTGAGCGATCGTAGCGAGCCGAGTGGGAGAGCGAGGACCGTTTTTCACGATTTCGAGGCGCATGGTGGCGCCCATACCCAAAAACAGGGCAACGAGCAATCGGGGAAAAATGGACCGCTCTTCCCACCGGCGCAGTAGATCAGTCTCAAGTCCGACAGGCTCCTAACCCGCATTATTCATGAAGGGACGTAGCGAGGGCGTCGAGAGTAGTGAAAACGCATGGTGGCGCAGACTGGCAGTCGGCCCTGCCAGCGCGCAGTACAGACCTCGCCGACAGTTCTCTTCTGCGTTCCCGTTTGCTGCAGCTGAACAGCGCTGACATCCCCATGACCATTAAACCGGGCCAGAATCCGGACGAACTCGTTGTCGAATGGCGCTACGCCGAAGGGCGATGGATCGATCACGCACGCCTGCATGCAGTCCGCCGCGTGCATCGGTTGGTGCTGCGACCCGATACCGACTTGCGGTCTGTCATCGTCAGCCAGTACATGAGCCGGACCGATGCTTCGATCGGTCCTGGCGGCGCCTCGCTCGATTGGGCGTTTGCGACAGGGGTCACTTTTTTCCAGCGAGAGCGGCAACGTGTAGTCGGGATCACTCTGGATGAGCACCTGCGACCGACCGGCAGTCTCAGCCATACGTGGTTCTTTGACACGCAGGAGATGATCGCGCCACTAGATGATCGCGCCACTCATCGACATCGTTACCGGTTCAGGCTGGGGATGGCGACCGGTGGTATGGGATGCACCACCTGTCCTGCGCTGGTTTGCGACCTGATTCGGCCGCATACACATCGACACGAATGCACTCGAAATCAGGACGACTGGCATAGCAGTTTGGCAATCTGAAGTACGCGTTCACCGCCACTTGCAATGAACTTCGGATGACGTCATCCCGGTACAGACTCTCCCAGATTGTCAGGACGATATCCCGCACGCATCGGGTTGCTCAGCCGGTAGGCTGCTCGACCACTCTGCTGCAAACATCCCCTTGTCATGGTATCTGGACTCAGGCGGACCGGTTACACACTGATCGAACTGATGATCATCGTTGCAGTCATCGCATTGCTCGCGGCGCTTGCACTGCCACTCTGCGGTATGTACATCGATGCGTCTCAGGCAGCCAGGATCCTGCACCACTACGACCAGGCCGTGCGCGAGTCGCAGCAGGTGCTGATCAATAACCGAACACGACTGTCGTTTGATCGACCATCAAAGCTGCCACAGTCCACTGCTGCGTGGATCGATAGTCTTGCAGGTGAGCAGAGTCTCGCACCTGGCGGCGGCCCCGCATTTGTTGCCAGCGACACGGGCGATCCCGACCGGGGCGCGATCGGCGTGGTCTTTGATGTTGCCGCTGCACAAGTTGCCTTGACGAGACCCGCATACCGGGGGCTGGCATCTGCTCGTGCAGTGGTCACCGTTGACGGCGTGATCTTTACCTCGCCCTGACGGTAATCCTCGGCCAGTTCACGCTGCCACCGACCGTTACGACTACAATGATCGGACTTATTCGCAATTCATCCTCACCTTGACCACGCGCTACAAGACTGCCCGCTGTGTTCTGCACCGGAACGGCCACTTTCTGCTGGCCGTGCACTCAAGCTTCTGGCGAAAGACACCACGCCGCTGGGGGCTTCCAGGGGGTGGTGTGGAGTGGGGTGAGCAACCCGAGGCGGCGGTTCGTCGGGAATTGAAGGAAGAACTCAATTTTCACGTTGGCACACTGACACCGATCGGTCGATTTGACTACAAGCGCGCCGCCCACATGGTGTACGCCGCTGAAACCGAGATCCATGAATTCGACTGGGATGTTACGGAACTCGTCGAACTGCGCTGGTTCTCGATGGCTGAGGTCGAACAACTGGCAGCAGATGAGCTCCTGCACGCGGGTTACGAGCTGGAAGCAGTTCGCGCTGCTGGCACCATCGTTCGATAGCCGGGATCAGAGGCTTCACCTATGATCGTGACACCATCGCTGCTCGAACGGAGATCGTCCCATGTACCAGCGCCCTTCCGAACCGCAGAGTATTGGTGGTGTGCTCGACAACGGCATTCAGCTCTTCAAGGCCAGTCTGGCCAGGGTGTTTCCGCTGGCAATGGCTGGTGGCCTGCTTTCCACCCTGCCTGAAATCGTTACCCGTGTGACCGGACTTGGTTCGATTGAAGCCGCGTTGCTAGGTGGCAGCATGGGCCTGGTGTTGGCTGCAGTGTTCATAACCTCACTGCTGACATTCGCGGCGTATCTGGCTGTGCTGGCGATGCTGGATGCGATGGCCAACAATCACTCCATGGCGATCGACGAAGCTGTCCTCGCGGGGTTGACGAGATTGCCCGCGATGCTGGGTGCATCGATCCTGTACAGTCTCGCTGTCCTGGTCGGCATGATCCTGCTGATTGTGCCTGGCATCATCATCTCCGTGTACTGGATTCTCTACACCATTGCCGTCATCTCCGACCGCAAAGGTCCAGTGCAGAGTCTTGGCTACAGCTACCAGCTGATCAAAGGCTACTGGTGGCGGACCGCGACGATCCTTGGTGTGCTGGGCATCATCGCTATCGTGCTGTACAGCGCTCTTATCATGCTCGTGGCAGGCGGGATGCTGGGTGGTGCGCTGGATAGTGAGGATTCCGTGGGACTCCTTGTCTTCACCTTTGTCATCACTCCATTGGTCACTGCGGTCATGACGCCTTTTTTCTATGCCATCCTGCTGGTGACTTACAACGATCTCAAACTGCGGCGGGACGGCGACGATCTCCTCCGCCGTGCGGAGTTGTCCGTCAGCGCCTGAGCATTGACGACCACAGGCCAGCAACCGACTTGAAGGACCTTCGCATAAACAAGGGACTACACCGCGCCATAATGGTCTTTTGGGTAGTCTGCGTTGGGACCGCGAGTGTACGCGCCGACGATTCGCTCTCTGCAATCGCAGATGACTGCCAGACCCGGCTGGCGCTGCAACAGGAAGCAGAAGATGAGAATCTCCTCGCCGCATCGGTTTGCCCGCGATTCGCCGCACAACTACGCGCCAGCCCATGGCAGGACACACTGGTTGGAACCACACCAGACACGCTGACCATCGAGCAGGTCCGGGAGCTCGCAATTCTGACCGAGCGCTATGCAACACCCGCTCCATCCAATCCGTCCTTGAGTCGACAGTCCCTCACCACCATCCTGCAGGAACTGCCAAAACCACAGGTCGAACAACGATCAGCGTGGGAACGCATCCTGGACTGGCTGAAGGCGCAGTTCGAAGCACAGACATCATCAGATCTCGCAACGCTATTCGAGAAGCTCACCGGCTGGATCGAGGCAAAGTGGGTGTTGTCGATCATCCAGTTGGGTTTGTGCGCAGCCGCACTGGTTGCAGTGGGCGTTTTCGTTCGCGAACTTCGTCGAGCGGGTGTCTTCGTCAGGAAAAAGCGGCCGGTCTACAAATCCGGGAGTGCGTCTGCGGCGCACCCGATGGGCGACACGAACCCAGTACCACTGCGTCTTCAACCCGCTGCGCTGCTGAGCGCCGTCGTGGCCCGGATGCATGGTGATGTCCTGCCATCCCAGGCCCTGTGCATGACAGTCCAGGAGATCCGGGCGCAGCCGATATCACTGCCAGCGCTCGCGCAGCAGCAATTTTCCGGGCTTGCCACTGCTGCCGAACGAATTGCCTACGCCAATTGGCAACCCGACGATGGGCAGTTGCGCGAACTGGTGCGTGCTGGAGAAACCCTGTTGCAGGATCTGTTAACCAAGGGCAAGCCATGAGCGAACGGATGCAGAACATCGCCGGTCTGATGGCCGCCGTGTACGTCACCTGGTTGCTGCTCTTCCAGCAGTCTTCGGCTCCGCTCCCATCGCGCCCCACCACACTCGATCTCAAGGAATCTGGTGTTGCGGCACTGCATCGCTGGCTCGACGCTGCGCAGGTTCCCGTACAAAGCTGGCGGCAACCGTGGCATGACCTTGCCCACAGCGCGCTGCCACCAGAGGGGAATCTGCTGATGACCACCCTGCCACACGATGTGCATGCCACGGACGGCGAAATCAATGCCCTGCTGAAGTGGGTCCGGCAAGGCAACACACTGGTCATCAACGCAGCACTCAACGACACACCCACCTGGATTCTTTCGTATGGCGCCGGGATCCTCGAGGAGATAGAAGCCTTGACGGATGTTTCGATCACCGAAGTCGAACAGGAAGAACACGCCGGCAATGCCACCGCGGTACACGTCTCCGGTGCGACCCTGTATCTGGACCCGGTCGCCGGACATCCCTTGATGAGTGGTGTGGGTGAACTTGTTTTTTATACTGACGCCGGTACCGAATTCTGGTTGCCGACGGTGGCCGAGGGGACGTCATTGCTGACACAAGCGGCTATCGAACGTTCGACCAGGGCACCCGGCATCTGGGAGATCACGCGTGGCAAAGGCCAGATCATCGTCATGGCAAGTTCATCCCTGTTCTCGAACCGGGCCATGCAGGCTGAAGGAAACGCTCAACTGGCAAGAAACCTGGTCGGCCTTCGTCTGCAGGAGAAGGGAGTCTGGCTGACCGACGACTATCGGTTCGGGATTGGTGCGGTTGAGGACCCGTCCCGATTCTTTCGCGATAAGCGCCTGTGGCATTCGCTGGGCTTTCTGCTGGCGGGATGGGTCATCTACCTGCTGACATCAGGCAATCGTCTGACACCGCCGCCGCCAGCAGATTCGAGGCCGAGGCTGGGTGACCACATCCGGGCCATGGGTGGTCTGCTTGCGCGCAAACTCGACAAGGTTACCTTCGGTCGGCAGATGCTCGCTGTATGGGTGAGAGAACGGCGGGTAAAAGAACAGCAGGTAAAAGAACAGCAGATGGGAGAACAGCGTGATTCCAGTAACAACGCCATCGATACGCAGTCATTGCTCGATTCACTGACCACTCTCGACAAGGATCTGCTGGCTGCACTGAAACGCGATGCCAGTCGGCTCGACGCTGGCAAGGCAGTGCCCTTGCAAGAACTCCACAACAATCTCCGGCAAGCGAGGCAGGCATCCAGATGACAAGCGCGGCAGTTCAACTAAAGGATCATCTGCAACAGGAACTGGGTCGGGTTGCTTTCGGGGTCAACGACACCATTCATGCCTTGACCTTGGCACTGATCGGTCGCGGTCATCTGCTGCTCGAAGGTCCACCTGGCCTTGGCAAGACCCTGCTTGGTCGCCACTTTGCACAGCTGTTGGGGGGAAGTTTTAGTCGCATTCAGGGTACAGCAGACCTGATGCCTTCGGATATCACCGGTGTACATGTCTACAGCAGCGCCTCCAGCAGCTTTGTGTTTCAGCCAGGCCCGTTGTTTGCAGATGTCATACTGGTCGACGAGATCAACCGGGCTGGTCCAAAAACTCAGTCCGCCCTGCTCGAAGCCATGGAAGAACGCCAGGTCAGTGTCGACCGGGAAACGATGGTGCTGAGCGACAACTTTCTCGTCATCGCCACCCAGAACCCTCGAGAGTTCGAAGGCACTTACGCGCTACCGGAGTCTCAACTCGACCGCTTCATGATCTCCAGCCGTCTGCCGTACCCGGCACGCGCAGACGAACTGCGCATACTCGATGCCTACAACCTGCCAGACGCACGAGTGCGCAGCGCGCCCACACCGCTTGAGCACGTTCCCGAAGGCCTGATCGTCCTGGCACGAAGCGAACTCGCCAGCGTCCACGTATCCGAGGCGCTCATGGGTTATGTACTGGACCTCGCTGTGGCGACGCGTAACAGCAGCCGGATTGGTCTGGGTGTTTCCACCCGTGGCGCACTTGCGCTCGCAACCGCTGCTCGCATCGAAGCTGCACTGCGGGGTGGTGGTCACGTGCTGCCCGATGACGTCAAGCGTGTGGCGCCCTGGGTGCTGCGCCATCGCCTGATCCTCTCGCCGGATGCAATCCTCGATGGGATCAACGCCCAGGATGAAGTGGATCGACTGCTGAACCAGGTGCCGGTGCCGCGTTGAGTTCATCGACTCCGCGACCCCAACGACAACCCGGGCCAATTGCCCCGGCAATTCCGGCCAGGAACAGAGTGACGCACCCATGATCCTGCGCCCGCTGGCCGTGTGGGTCCTGGCCCTCATCATCCTCGCCGGTATCGTCGGTGAGTGGTCCGAACCAGCAGTGCCATGGTGGAGACTGATCGCCGCAGGCCTGGTCATCGGACTTGCCGTTGATGGCTGGCTGGCACAACGACAGGTTTTGTCAGTGCGTCGAAGCGAACCGGCTGCTCTGCACCTGGGTCGCCACGAAACGCTGCAGATCGAATTGAACAATCACTCGGCACGACCGCTGCGTCTGCAATTCGAGCCTGCATTGCCCGCGGCCGTCCAGACGACGCACGACAGCCGGGAAGTCCGGGTTGCACCCGCCAGCAGTCTGTTGCAAAACATCGCTATCCAGACCATCACCATCGGCTCGGTGCCTTGGTCTGCTCTGCCTGTTCGTATTGCCGGACCATCGGGTCTCGCCTGGTGGTCAAGACAGCTCGTCCTCAACACAACGCTCAACGTGGTGCCGGATACCTGGCATCGCAATGCCGGCCTCACGGGGATTCACGCGGCGCCCGGCGCTCAGACATTCCGAATGGGCACAGGTCTTGAACTGCATCATCTGCGGGAATATCAACCTGGTGACCCGCGTCAGTTGATCGACTGGAAAGCGAGCGCTCGCAGCGGGCATCTGATGACCAGGGTTCATGCACGCGATACCCAATTGCGCGTGGTGGTGGTCCTCGACACCGGGCGGACCAGCAAAACTGCGCTGGACGGTCTGGATCAGCTCGGCCACTACATCAACCTGACCTCCCGCCTGCTGGAATACGCCGCTCGCAATGGCGACAGTGTTGGCCTCGTCACTTTCAGCGATCGCATTGGCCATGCCATATCGCCGGCTGGAGGCCTTGCCACCGTTGCACAGATCCGCCAGGCACTCGGTACACTCGAAGCCAGGCCGGTTGAGGGCGACGTGTTGATGGCTGCGCTGCGCGTACGACAACTGGTCAGTCAGAGAACACTGGTGATCCTGCTGTCGGACCTCTTTCAGGGGACCTCCACCAGTCAGCTGGCGGCTGCCGTTCGAGCCTGGGTGCCAAAACACCAGCCTGTGCTGGTTGGCCTGATCGGCAAGGAACTGGCGGCCCTGGCGAGACAACCTGCCAATCACTGGCTTGACCCCTATCAGAGTCTTGCGGCGTTGGAATACCAACGCCAGCTTGAAAGCAGTGTCGAAAGTCTGCGTCGTCTTGGCGCGATGGCCGTTTCCACTACGCCGGACGAACTCGAGGCGCGGGTGTTTCGCCAGTATCAGTTGTTGCGGCTGCGCGGCCGCGGTTGAACGAAGGCAGCCGCCAACCGGCCAGCGTGAACAGGAAAAGCGCAAGGTAACCAAAGCCAATCAGCAATCGCACCACCAGTGGAACATCAGGATCGGGTGATACATACCCTTCGATCAATCCTGCACCGACAAGAAATACGACACATACCAGCAGCACGCGCGAGACCTTGTTTGCCGCTTCGCGAAAAGCCCGGGTGCGTGTCAATCTTCCGGGCCGTGCCAGTGATTCACCAAGATAAAATCCGGCAGCTCCACACAGACAGATCGCGCTGATTTCAACAGGGCCATGGGCACAGACAAAGGCAAAGAGGCGCTCCGCCATGCTGTGCTGCGCAGCAAAGGCGAACACGCCACCCAGCATCATGCCGTTGAATCCAACGATATACAGGGTGCCAAGGCCATACAGCACACCAAGGCTCGCTGCTGTCAGCGCCACCGTAATGTTGTTGGCAAAGATGGACACCGAAGCAGCCGATGGTGGCGTGACGCCGAACAGCCCTTCCGTCCAAAGCCTGCCTCCACGTACGTCGTTCTGCATCGATTCGGAGACAAACAGACCGGCCAGGTCAGGATTGGCCATGATGAGCCACCAGCCAAAAAAAGTACTGCCCACAAACAGCAACGACACCGCCACGATCCGCCAGCGCATCTCATGAATGATCGCCGGCAGTTCCGTGCGAATCAGAACTTCGAGGTCTTCCCGCCAGGAAAACGCCGGTTGATACAGCATTCGATGCAGACGGAAATACTGTCGTTCCAGCTGCCTTGTCACCTGACCGGTGGGTGCAAGCTTGCGGGCGATGGCAAGATCCCGGGCAAGCTCCGGGTAGACCCGCAGACAACCGAGTACCTGGTCAGGCGTTGCCTGGCCGGTTCGTTCAAGCTTTGCCAATTGTTCGCCAAGGGCGGTCCAGATCGGCAGCCGCTCAACAAACCAGCGGCTGCCGACAGCATGGTCATCTGCCGAACCTGTGTCTCGCAACTGATCTGTCATGGCCGCTCCAGCAGCAACACAAGGCGAGCGCGCAGCGATTCATCCGGCCACCCGGTGACCTCATTACTGCCTGGTCGCTCCAGCAGCGTGATCGCCACTCGACGCCGGGCGTGGGGGGACAGTTCATCCCACCTGCCAAGCAGATCGCGAATCAACTCGACCTGCTGCAAACCGAAGCGGTTGACTGCTCCGACTGGCAATGGTGCCAACACGATCAGATCGCTGTCGTCATACACCAGCATGGTACCTGCCGCGAGGTCCCCGATCCGTACCGCCTGCCGCGTGACGAGGGTGACCACAAACCCGACCATATAAAACATCGGCAGCCCATCCAGCAGGCGCAGCACATTGCGAATCAGGAGCGCGCCAACACCTGGTGTGAATCCATCGGTGGTGACGATGCGGATTCCGGCCATGCGCTTGCCCGGTGTGTGCCCTGCCATGACCACTTCGAGCACGGGGTGGTAAAGCGTGTACAGGGCAAATGCAGGCAACAACACCAACAGAAAGTAGCCACCATCCGGGCTCTGCGCGGCATCGAGCGTTTCATTCGACCAGCCAAACACGCTCGTCCCGGCTATCCACCAGGCCAAAGCGACCAGGATGCGGATGTGCCAGTCGATGACAAACGCATAACTGCGTGCACCGGCTCCGGCTATACGCAGGTGAACATCCACACCAGTGACACTGCCGATGGTGTGCGTGTCACTCACTGGTCAGAAGTTCCAGGATCCCGCGTACCAATCGCTCGACAGCGCACTCATCAAGCCCGGTCTATTCATGAACCTTCTGCTGCGGCGACATGAAGAATTTCCGGAAGTCCTCGGTGGTATTCATCCTGGGGTACGGGGTCGACGGTATGGGGCACCCGAGAAATCCGCACAGAGGCTCCCACCCATCTCCGGGCCGATACACCAGAAGCTTTTCCGCCGGCACCGAATCGATCACTTCCTGGTTGTGCTGTTCGAATACGGAGATGACGTGCGCCTTGTCGTCCATGCGACGTTGGAACTTGCCGTCCCAGACCAACTCGAACACCATGCCCGTGCGGTCCCGGCTTTCCGGCGCATCTGCCTTCATGATCAACTCGGACACTTTCCAGATCGTATTCATGATGCTGTCGTACCAGCCATCGGCGTCGCGCAGCGAGAGAATCACCTTTGCCTCTGGAAACGCGTGCATCTGCTCACGCCAGAAGTTGCAGGACGGCCAGTCGACGCTTGCCTGGTAACCAGCAAACAGGGTTTCCCAGTCGATGGTTTCACCACGTCCGGCGGCTCGCCACAGACCGTTGTGGTCCGGGTGGTTCATGACTTCCATCATGTGATAACACTTGTTGAAACCAAGCTGTTCCAGGGCGTGTTTGAGAGAAAGCGTACCTGTGCGCCCAAAACCCGCACCGATGATGTCGAGAGCCATGGGATCCGGATTCCTGTCTGGTTGAGAGTTCGCCATGAGTATAGTGCTTGAGCGCTACCGCCGCCCTTCGGGACAATCGTCGAACACTTCACGACAGCAACAGACGCAGGCTTCATGGCGTGCAGGATACGCGTCCCGGTAACCCCCGAACGTGAGCCCTGTTGTTGACCGTCGGCCAGCGCGCGATTCTCCGGTGTGGTTCGGCAGGCCTGGGGCTCCTCCGCGTCTGATGCATTCGAGAACGCTTCTCGAACATCCCGGGCTGGAAGTTCAGGTAAGCTCAGCCAGGGAAAAAGTCAGGCATCGGGGAGGCAAGACAGCACCGTGGTTCATCCATTGGATCTGGCCATCATCGTTGCCTATCTGGGTGTCATCACCTTCGTGGGCCTGCGAGTGTCTCGAAGCGTCCACAACGCCCATGATTTTTTTCTGGCTGGCCGTTCACTCGCCTGGTATGTGGTCGGACTGTCGATCATCGGCACCAACATTTCCGCCGAAGGTTATGTCGGTGCGTCCGGCGGCGCGTACAAGGTCGGGGTCGCCCAGGCCAACTTCGAGTGGATCGGTGCCATACCGGCGATGATCCTCGCCTCGCTCATTTTCATTCCCGTCTACTGGCGCGCGGGGGTTTACTCGATTCCCGAGTACATGGGTCAACGATATAACAGCAGTGTACGGGTGCTGCTCGCGCTGATTACATCGACCTTCTCCATTTTTGCGGTTGCTGTTGGGCTCTGGGCACTGGCGTTGACGCTGCAGACCTATCTGGGCTGGCCAATCTGGGCTGGGGTCCTGGTTACCGGCGCGGTGGTCGGCACCTACAGCATTGCCGGTGGTCTGCGCGCCGTGGCTTACACCGACATGGTCCAGGTACTGATCATGTTTTCCGGAGGGCTGGTGATTGTTGGTCTCGGCATCGCCGAAACAGGCGGGTTCACGGGCTTTGCCGCCAAACTCGCGGCGCACAATCCGGATCATCTGCATGCATTCCTGCCAGCCGACCATGACACCTTCCCATGGCCTGGTGTGCTGCTTGGCCTGGCCATCGTCCTCTCGCCCGCTTACTGGTGCGGTAGCCAGACCATTCTGCAGCGTACGCTGGGCGCACGATCTCAGTGGGACGCCAGTGCCGCCATGATGTTTGCGGCATTTGGCAAAACCCTGGTGCCGTTGCTGATTGTCTTTCCAGGATTGCTTGCCCTGGTGATGAAGGCTCAGATCGAGTACCCGGACATGGCACTACCCTGGGTAATCAGGAACGTGCTGCCACCAGGTCTTTCAGGGCTCATGTTCGTCGCGTTGATCGCGGCGCTGCAATCTACTGTGGACTCCACACTCAACAGCACTTCACTCATGATCACGCGAGATATTCGCGGTGTGTTGATGCGCAATGCAGATCGGTCGCGCGACCTGGCCGTGGGTCGAATGCTCACTGGCGCCATCCTTCTTGTGGCGATGTTGATGGCGCCGCAGATCGGCAATCTGGGCGGAATGTATGAGTTCATCCAGACCCTGCTGTCCTTGTTTCAGGGGCCCACGCTCGCACTCCTGGTATTGGGTGCCTTCACGCGACACGTTACGCCCGTGGCCGGGCTGGTTACTCTGGTCAGCGGTGTGTGTCTTTCAGGTGCACTCACCGCTCTGGGCACCAATATGCTGTATGTCGCGTTTGTCACCTTCCTCTACGCGCTGGTCTGTCTATGGGCGGTGAGCTTCTTCACGGAAAAACTGCCTGCAACCACCCTTGACCGCCTGGTGTTCCGTCGTGAATCCCGCTGATTTTCCGGTCTGGTGGGCGAACCTTGCCGCAGTGACCCTGTTTGTCGGCATCGCCTTTGCGGTATTCCTGATTCCAAAGGCAGAGATCATGCGGGACGCGCCGGATCAGAGTTGGTGGCGCGACTACCGCTTCTGGGCAATTCCGCTTGTGATTGTCCAACTCGGACTCTATGCCCTCTTTACCTGACCAGGGATCTTCAGAACAAGTCGCTCCTGCGACTTGTTCAGGTCGAAACGCATCGCGTTCCTCACCCGATGCATTAAAAAGAGACCGGCGTTTCAAGCTGCGAATATGGTGGTCCATCCTTGGCCCACCGGGAACCTCTGATTGATCAGGGTTTCCTAACTCACAGGCGCTGGCAGATCAAACTGTTCCTGGAACGCATTGATCGCCGCGACTGAACGCAGATGAACAAGACGAATGTGTGCGTAACGCGGATCAGCCTGCATCGCTGCGAAGCGCGCCCGTTTGCGGGCATGTTGCGTCCAGATCCACCACACCAGAGACTGTTCACGATTCCAGACTGCCAGCTGTGGCCAGAATTTTTCGTAGTTGGTACCCCACAACAATTCGTTCATGCGCCAGCGGCGCCAGGATCTGCGCAGGACACGAAGCAACAGCAACCAGCGCGGCAGGTCCAGAAACACCAGGCTTTCCAGCCTCGACCAGCAAAGTCGTTCGGTGAAGGACTCGTAGGAACCGGCCAGTACCCAACCCTCGCCTTTGGTCGCTTCAAGGATGCACGCATCGAGCCGAGCCGGATCGGTGGCATTGAGCCCTACCCAGTCTGGCAACCAGTTGAGGGCGTCCAGTTCGATGCAGGGAACTGAAAGCGAAGTGGCCAGCTGCGCCGCCAGCGTACTTTTGCCGGCACAGCTATGGCCGGTCACGTGAATCCGGCGACCCAGTTCTGGATGCAAAATCAACTGTTCGGACACAACAGCCTCGCCACCTCTTGCCACCTCTAACCACCTCGCACCACCTCGCGCCAAATGAGGCCATGCGGGCACCATTGTCCGGATCACACGAGATGTGGCAATACCACAAGCGCCAAGCCCGGACGATTCATGAAGGTTCGTCGACAGTGACGAGATGCCGGAAAAGACACCGTGGCGCGCGACTACTCGATCCAGAGGCGGGCCGGTTCGAAACAGAGGCCGAACGTGGCGCCGGAGAACAGCGCATCCACTCCCAGCAGTGCAGTAGTGCCGGCAACGAAGCGCCCGCTATCGGTGGTATGCACCAGCTGAGCAATGCGCGCCTTACCGTCGATCCGGATCGACGACGCTCGGACCTCGCCCTGAAGATGAACGTCACCGAAGTCGGATCGTACACGTATGGCGGTGGCACCGGCGCTGCGATCAAAGACATAACTGCGGGTTGATCCGGTATCAATCAACGCTCGATGGGCTCGACCATCAATTTCGACGAGCATCACCGGTACGCCGGTTTCCATCATCACCGCAGGCTTGCGACCAACCGGACAATGGCCGCCCAGAAACGTTGCACGGCGGCTGAGCGTATCCAGTGTGAAGCCACCCAGGGCGTGCAGCATATCGAGCCCGAGCACGCCTTCCCGTTCGAAGCCCTGCGCAGACAGGGCTGCTATCCAGCGGGGCAGATAGCGCTCGCCCAACATGAGCGGACCGGCTTGCACGATCTCAAGCGGAACGAGACGACCGAGGTTTTCCACTCGCGTGGTAAACAGATGCGAAACGATACTCCCGCTCAAACCCTGCGGCAGGATCGTCGCGACGCTGCCGGTATCCAGCACCATCAGGCTCGCTGACCGATTGCCGCCTTGACTGGAAATCCCCTGCATGAGCACAACAGCATGGCCACTTTCGCCCCAACTGAATGCCATCTCTGCCCGCGACTCAGGCAGCACGGTGTTCGAATCGTCGTAGTGACGGGCCATTTGCCTCGCGAGCAGACAGTTCATGCTTCGGCTCGCACAAGCAAGCCTGTCAACACCTGCCCGCCCTTGATTGAGATGCCGCAATTGCAGATAGCCGCGGACCAGCACCTGATCGATCGTGCCTTCAGCCGGCAACTCCAGCGTTTCCGGATAGGCCGCCAGCGCACTTTGCAAACGGCCTTCGTGCATCAGCTTCTGTGGTGGTGGAGCACCTTGAATGGGGTCGCCGAGGTCGAAGCCAATCAGGTGCAGCCAAACGAGCACCGCGCCCACCACAAAGGCGGGAATCGGGTAACGCTGCGCCAGTAGACCGTTCACTGCAAAAGACCGGTATCGTCCAAACAGCTTTGTAACAGTCAGCGCCACGCACGCGGGTAAGAGTCTGTGCCGCACTTGTAACGACGATGCTGAAACCCTGGATCTCAACACTCCTGAGCTTTTCATCGCTCTGCTGTCTGGCAAAGACGCCGACCAACAAACTGTCACAAGCACCATCAGAGGGCACCAGGAATCCTGAAACGCCCCGAAACGGGGCTAACAACGCCAAACGCACCTCGCCAGAGCTTCGCGACGACCCATAAGACAAGTTGGCCTGCTTCATGCATCTGCACATCCGCCAGCGTGTGAACGGGCTGAAAACCCGCGTTACACGGCTTGATGACTACAAGTCGACCAACAAGAGGATATGCAGATGAAAGGTTCAACCTTATTGACGACCAGCGTACTCGCTGCCGGCATGGCACTGGGGAGCAGTGCTCACGCCGATACACTCACAGCGAACGCAACCGCGGCCAGCAACTATATCTGGCGCGGACTGACCCAGACCGAAAACGAAGCGGCCATTTCGGGCGGACTCGATTACACCCACGACAGCGGCTTCTATGTGGGCACATGGGTTTCCAACGTCAACTTCGGCGCAGGCGATCCGTATTCCTACGAACACGACATCTACGGCGGATTCAGCAAAACCATGGGCGACGTGACTTACAACGTCGGCTACATGTACTACAACTATGACAAGGCAGCGAACTTTGACTTCGGTGAGATCTATGGGTCCATCGCCGTGGCAGGTTTCACGTTCAAAGCAGCGTCACTCGTGCACACCGAAGCAGATGAAGCACCGGGACAGGATTTTGGTTTTGCTGAACAGTTGTACCTTTCCGCCGACTACGTGATCGATGCCGGTAACGATATCGACGTCGGCTTGCATGTCGGTTACCACGACGGCGAATTCATGGAAGCATTCAACGGCGCAGACGGTGACTACCTTGACTACGGCGTTTCCATTGCGAAATCCGGCTTCAAACTTCTGGTCAGTGACACCAACGTGAAAGGGCCGGTTGCGGACGGTTCGTTCGACAACAGCCAGGTGAAATTTGTCGTTTCCTACACGATGAACTTCGAAATGTTCTAGTCGGTGTCTGAAACAGTGCCGGACACGCTGTTTCAACAGACTGCCTGATTCTTCAGGACAAACAACGGTGCTTGGGGAGCGGCGATGGATTGCTGCTCTACCCACTTGCAGCGCAACTCGCAAACCTGTGCACTGCACTTCCCAAGTCGTTACCATCTCCTTGATCAAATTTGTTCAAGGACCTGCTCCCCATGATGCGCCTCCTGACTACGGCTGCCCTCTGCGGTTGGCTGCCCTGCGCCACTGCCAATACTGATCAACTCGCCGTCGGCGCCTCGGTTTATGCCACGCACTGTGCCTCATGTCATGGTGCAACGCTCGGCGGATCAGCACACGGGAGCGAATTGCGTGGCAGGCCATTCATGGACAAGTGGGCCAGGAAGAGTTCTCGCGAGCTGTTGCAATACAACAGGGCCAATATGCCGCCCGGTGGCGGTACCGGTCTGCGCGACGACGAACACCTGGCACTCATCGCGCTCATACTCGACAGCAATTCCGTTCCACTTCCTGAAGCACCACTCGACATCACCTACCAAGTCTCGATCGCCACCGGCGTGCCGATAAAAGCCGAGGGCGAGGCTCTTGATTCGTGGTCGGACGCCAGCACGATCAACGACATAGCAAAAAGCAGATCTGCGTTTGTCAATCGCCGGATCACTGATTTTCGACGAGTCACGCAGCAGATGCTGAATGATCCGCCTGCTGCAGACTGGCTGTCGTGGCGACGCACCCTCGATGGCAGTGGTTACAGCCCTCTGCAACAAGTCAACACAGACAACGTCAACGATCTTCAACTGGCCTGGGTGATCGCCATGCGTGATGGCAGCAATCAGGGCACACCACTGGTCCACGACGGCATCATGTATCTCACCCATCCCGGCAACCTCATCCAGGCCCTGGACGCGGCAACCGGCGATCTCATCTGGGAATACGCGTATCGCTATCCACCAGAATCACAAACCCTGGGCGGACCAACAAAAAACATCGCGATATATGGTGACAAGCTGTTTCTGGCGACCTACGACGCCGCCATCGTTGCCATTGATGCACGGTCCGGCGAACAGCGCTGGCGAACAGTCAAGGCAGACTACAAGCTCGGCTACACCCATACCGCCGGCCCCATTGTCGGTGATGGTGTGGTAATCAGCGGCATCAACGGTTGCGAACGTTACAAACAGACCGGCTGTTTCATCACGGGACATGACGCTGACACGGGCAAGGAACTCTGGCGCACGTCAACCATTGCACTGCCAGGAGACGCGGGCGATCACACATGGGCGGACCTGGCGCCGGAATTTCGCGCCGGCGGCGACATGTGGATCGCCGGCAGTTACGACCCTCATCTGAACCTGTTCTACATCGGTACAGCGCAGGCAAAGCCCTGGGTCGCCACCAGCCGCGGCATGTCGACGAAGGATGCTGCGCTCTATACCAATTCTACACTGGCCATCGAGCCCAAAACCGGCCGCATTCGCTGGCATTTCCAGCATGTTCCGGGAGAGACCATCGATATGGAGGTTGGCTTCGAGCGTGTTCTTGTTGATGGCCAGGGTGAACGCTGGGTCCTGACCATCGGCAAGGATGGTGTGTTGTGGAAACTGGATCGCACCAGCGGGGACTACGTGGACCACGCGGAAACCCTGCCGCAGAACCTCTTTGCCTCAATCGACGGCAGGACCGGCCTGGTCACCTATCGACAGGACATTATCGACGCCAGGATCGGTGATCCCATCAAGACCTGCCCAGGCATTTACGGTGGCCACAACTGGCAGTCCATGGCGTTCAGCCCTCAGACCCGTGGTCTCATCATCCCGTTGCACCAACTCTGCTCGGACCTCGTTGGTCGCCCGGTGGATCGCTCAGTCGGTGCAGGTGGCTACGGCGGTGACTCACGCTCGTATGAGATGCCGTCTGCGCACGGCAGACTCGGCAAGCTGGTCGCCTATGACGTAGATTCCATGACAGAGCAGTGGACACATGAGCAACGCGCCATGTTCATGACTGGTGTATTGACCACCGCAGGGGGTCTCGCCTTTGTCGCTGATCTGGATCGATACTTCAGCGCATTTGACGCGCGCACGGGAAAGGTACTCTGGCAGACGAGGCTGGGTGCTCCGGGTCATGGTTATCCGATTTCCTATGGCGTCAAAGACGAGCAATACATTGCCGTGCCAACGGGAATGGGCGTGTTCCGTGCAATGACTGCCGTGATCAGCCCCGACATTCATCAACCGGCCAACGGACAGGCACTGTACGTCTTTCGACTTCCAAAGCGGTAACCAGACAAGACACGATCGAGCGGCGATTTTCAGTTCCGCCGGCAGATGCTGACTCGTGTGGTCAGAATTTTCCCCTGGCCACACCAACCAGCCATAGCAGGGCACTCACAAGCGTGCCAACACTGGCGACGGGCGCCAGTTTTCGCCAGATGGAATCCATGGGTTGAATGATCGTAAAAGACTCGAGATAGATGGTTTCACAGGCGCCGTTCCCGTTATCCGTACGAACGGTGCTTGATCCACGACGGAAGCCATCCTGATTGGAGTACTCGGCGAGATACCCGGTGAGGTGAATCTGATCACCCACTTCAACCGATTCAATCGCCGAGCGAATGCGCGGTTTGTCGGTGAGCAAGTGGTTATTGGAAAGTTGAGCCATCTCGAACGCCTGCCACAATTCACGGGTCGGTGCTTCCACGTAACACGTGAACTCCGCATTCCAGAATTCATAAAGGTTCAACTCCAGGTCACGGGCGTTTCGACCCCAGATCACGCAGAGGTCGGCCACGTTCAGGTGATCATTCCACAGGCGATGCAGCATGAACTCGCCTTCGTGATGCCGGAACGAGACGACGAGTCCATGCAGATCGTAGGTGTAGAGCGGCTGGATCCTGTATTCAACTTCATTGGCCGTGACATTGAACGGCCCCGTGTTCGTTGGCCTTTGCATGGGCTCATCGTTGACCCGGGACTGAATCGGGACGGGCTCGGCGAACTCATCGTACTTCCAGCAGGAAGTCAGCCACAAAACTGCACACAGCCAGAATATCGTCTTCAGCAGTGTTGCCATGCATCCTCGAATCGCTGTTGTCGCTCACCGACGGGACCAGAAAACCAGTCATCCAGAACACGCCATCGCACGGCAGGTTCAGCCTGCGAGCTTGATCAGCGGAACACCGAAATTCTCCCCTTGCAGGATCCTGATGAGGGCTTTGGGAACATTTTCGATCCCCTGCAGCACATCTTCTGCGTACACCATTTCTCCCGCCCGCAGGAGAGCAGACAAACGCGCTAACGCTTCGTCGTACCGATGGGCGAAATTGGAAACAAAATAACCTGCCATCGTTGCCTGCTTGTACACCAGGTTGAAGTAGTTTTTCGGGCCATACCAGTTCAGGTCATTGTTGTACTGCGAGGTTCCACCACACAAAACGACGCGCGCGCCAAGCGCAATCTGTCCGAGAACAATATCGAGCGTTTCACCACCGACATTGTCGAAATAGATGTCGATGCCACCAGGACACAGTTCCTTGAGTCGTGTTTCGAGGTTCTCTGTCTTGTAGTTGATCGCGGCATCACATTTCAGTGCACCAGTGATCCACCGGCATTTCTCATCACTGCCTGTGATGCCGATTACTCGACAGCCCTGAATGCGCCCCAGCTGACAGACAAGCGCACCAACGCTCCCCGCCGCGGTCGAGACGACCAGTGTATCGCCGGGCCTGGGGCGCGCATATTCGGTAATGCCAAAGTAGGCTGTGGTGCCACTGCTGCCAAGTACATGCATCAGCGTGGTTTCGGACAGTCCGTCCGGTGCCTTCACACGCTTGACCGCCGCGCGGCGCCGGGGATCGACAATCGAATAAAGCTGCCAGCCGAGTTCACCCTGAACCAGATCACCTTCCTTGAAATCCGCACTGCGTGACTCGATCACTCGCGCCAGACCACCGCCGTACATTGTGCGACCAAGTGGATACGGTTTACCCGTGATCCCACCGGATACCAGCGCCATCCGCATCGGCGGGTTGACGGTCAGATAGTGGTGTTCGAGCAGGACCTGCCCATCGGCAATCTGTGCAACCGATTCTTCTTCCAGTGCAAAGTGCTTCTGCTCGACTTCAAATTCCGGGCGTGATTTCAGCACCCACTTCCAGTTCGTCCTGGCCACGTTGTTCTCCCATCACAGGTCAATGAATTACGCCGAGCTTACCGTTCTGCCGGCTCGGCTGGCTACCCGGGGAGTCGCAGGAGCGACTTGTTCTGGGGATCCCCGGGAATCTGCGCTTGGGGAGTTCTACAAATGAGGTTGACCGCGGGTAACCGCCCAAACCAGTCGCGCTCCTTTCCGTGCGGCGCTGATAGACCGCCTCTCAGAATGCCGCACCGTTCATGAACTGGTGCCACGTGACCGCAGCTGCCCGCATCGCTGATCTTGAAACTGCCAATGCAACGCTGCGTCAGCTCTGAGTGCTCTTTCGACAGGCGCACGATCTCGGCGCCCTCGGGGGCCGCGCCCATTCGGGCCTCCACCTGATGAAAGCGGTCGACGACCTGATCAAGGCGGGGCTGGGGCAGTCGTGCGGGAAACGTCTCGTTCTGAACGGGAGGCGCGTCTTCACTCCGGCGGTCGGCCCCGCGTCGATGCGCCGGTCAAGACAGCGTTTCCGTAGGCGCCTGCGGCGAGCGGACGATCGAGGGCGAAATCAAGAATCATCGTGAAATAGCCCGACGCGTAGCCGGTCTGAACCCGCTCTCCATTGGCTCCGGGACGAAAGTTGGTGATGCCGTGGTCCGTATCAGGAAAGTCGGCCAGGGTGATGTGGCGACCCTCGCCGATCAAGCGGGTGAGGAGCGCGCGTGTCCTCTCGGGGGGCGCCGATCGATCGGCCCCCGCCAGCATCCACAACAGCGGCGCGTCGAGCGCCCTCAGCGGCGGTTCGGACTGGTGGTTCCAGCTGGTTCCGACATCGCGCGATGGTCCCACAAGACGGATTGTCCAGGAGGGGTAGCGGGCCAGTTCGCCAGTGAATTCACCCGTGGCGTGTGCGTACCACGGTTCGTCGCCATACAGACGCCTCAGCCGATCCAGTTCCGCATAGCCAGAACGGTAGCGGGACGCGATCACTACGCCTGCGGCGTCGGCCAGTTCGCCGGCCTTGCGCTGGGCGTCTGCGTCAAACCCGGCCTCGGCGACGTCCTGAATGGTTTCGGCACGATTCTCCTCCAGCGGGCTTTCGGCCAGGCCGAAGCCGACGATCACGAAATCGACGGGCGTGAGCCCCGCCGCCAGCGGTGCGACCCAGCCGCCCTGACTGCCCCCGTGCAGGCCCACCCGCCCGGCCCGCGTTCCCGCCAGGCGGCGCGCCTCGCGCACCGCCGCCGCCCCGTCCTGAGCCAGCACCGAAAAGTCCTGGGTGTATGCGCCGGTCGAGCCGCCCGTGCCTCGCTTGTCATAGACAAAGACCCCGACGCCAGAGGCCGGTCCAAGCTGCTGCATGGGGTTGTAGGTCAGAGCGCTGCTTCGCTCGGAGCCGTGAACCTCGACCAGTATGGGCGCCGCCAGACCACCGCGTGGCAAGACGAGCCGGCCGGCCAGGGTCTCGCCCCTGCTTTCGAATCGCGTTTCGACGACGTCGAGTTCCAGCCGGGTCGCGGTTTGTCGGTCGAAGCTGATCAGTCCCCGCGCCCCGTCGCCGAATGTCAAGGGGATCGCGTCGGCTTCGGTGCTCCAGCCGGTGGTCGCGGTCTCAGAGGCGCCGTCACCTTCCAGACGCGCAGTCCGACCATCCAGGGTTCGCCAGCGCAGGGCTCCGTCGGAGGACGGCGCGATCGCCACGATCCGTCCGTCCGCGAGCGACCAGGCGCCGGTTCTGGGGCCGAATGCTGGCTGCGGCCCACGCTCGCGCGCCGGACAGGCCGTGAGACACAGGGCGATCGTCATCGACAGCATCGTCAGAACCACATGTTTACGGCCCATTTCACCCCCACCGGTCCAGTCCATGCCGGCCTCCAGCGTGAGATTGGAGCGTGGGTCCGTCAAGCGACGGAAAATCGCGGCAACGCCAATCATCGCCATCGGTGGACCTGGCCTTGGATCGGGCCGGCGAAGATCAAGTGGTTTTTGTGGTCAAGACGAGCTCGCGGTTGGACTGTGCGCCTGCCCGAGCCGAAATCAATCTTCGACAGGTCGAGACGCTTCAACCACGGATGATTCAAGCGCTCGGCAGCATGTATGAACAGCCGCCGGGTCTTCACCGACGTGCAGTTTTCGAGCAGTTGTTGAACGATCTGAGGCCGCAATGAGGTCAGCGATTCCACGACCCCGACGGCTTCCTCGTGCGACTGGCGCTTCGGCACGAGGTACCTCTTCTCGAAGGCTGGTTGCTCGGGGGTCGCGACATCGAGCTCGACCTCGTCGAACTGAAGCATCGATGTGGCCTTATCGCCGTCGGAGAACACCCCAGTCGTAACCAGCGTCACCGGCCGGGACCAGGAGTGATCCAAGAACCACGCCGGGAGCTTCGTGCCAGGATTGCCGACCAGAACGAACTCTCGTCCTGCGAACGCCACGTAGTGGGAGTAACCGCGCAGCTCGACGGTGGTTATGGCGCCGGGGAACAAGTCAAGACCGGGCTGGCTTTGCAGCGCGTGAAGGGCGCCCGGCCAGCGCAGGGTGCCTGCCGTTCAAAGTGGTCATTGCTGCAACAACCGGTTTTTGTGGGTCACGCCAGAGGAATCCGGAGAGGGTCCTGTTGGTCGACCGCATGACAGCCGGGGTTGAGACAGGAGCGTCCAGATCAGCACTGTTCGGGGAACGAGGGAACCTGCTTGTGGCACGCACTGGCGAGCCGGGGCGGACGTGCCCGTAGTCTTTATGAATCGCCTGTAATGAGTGCGCAGCGAAGGGCCGCGAGTGCTGGCAGTCAGTTGAACGGCGGCATAGCCTCCCGTTTTTCACGCCGTGAGCCGACCATGGCTTTCGACTCCTTCGTTTTCAATCGACTACGCGCTCAATAGATGACCGCAGCATCCAGCCGCGTCCCTGGCAGCGTGTCTTTCAGCCCGCTGCCTAGCTGCCAGCTGCTAGTAGGAACTCTTCTTCATTGAGCATCGTTTTTCATTGAGCTATCTTTATCCATGGACCCATGCTTATTCATTGAGCCATCCTTCGACATCGTGTGGTCGTTCATCTTGCCGTCGTGCATCTCCGACTGCGCCATCTCCATGTCCTTCATCATGACTTGGCCCGATGCATTCTTCGGCATCCGGTCATACACAGCCTCGTGATGCTTCGTGAACTCCGTCTTTGAAATCATGCCGTCCTTGTTGACGTCCATCATCTTGGGATCCATCGCCGTATTCGTGTTCTTGGTCGGCATTGGATCGGCCGCAAAGCTCCACGCGGCGGTGCCTAACAGAGCACCTCCGGTGAGCATCAGAATGAGTTTATTCATCGTTTCAGTCTCATTTTGAGGGACGGCCAACTTACGTGCCGCGCAGTCCCGAGTCGGTTGGTTGACGCACACATGCATGAAAAAACCGAAGCACGTCGAGAAGCACGTCGAATTGTCGTCCGTTACCAAATCCACGCGGTCGCCAACACCGCGAGGACCATCGAGCTGCCAGGCAGCACCTTGCAACGACAGAAGCTGCAGTGACGCAGCACATGGATGATCGGCAGCAGCAGAGAAACTATCACCAGTAAGCCGAGCTCGACGCCGCGATTGAAGCCCGCAAGACGGCAAACTTAACACCTCGCAGCAGACCAAAAGCGAACACAATACCCCACGGATAAGCCCGATCTTCATGCGGCAGCAGCAGGTTGTAGATTGCCGCGAGAGCAACCAATGCCACCATGCCGGTCTCGACCGAATTCGCCGGCAGCTCAACGATGTGCAGCGTTGCAAGGATCAAGGTAATCGAATGCGCGACGGTGGCCGCTGCCACGATCTGCACGATGGCAACCGCAATGCAGCGCCGATCGACCCGGGCACCATTGCAGTCGAGCGTCAGATAACCGTCACTGGGTTGGTGGGGTCCATGCGCCTGCAACATCCGCGAAAAAGTCGCCGACAACGCCGTCGTCACAGCTCATTGCCAATCCTACAGACCTGCCAGCATCTTGAGCTTCCTGCGGCCGCAGAGGATGTCCACAAACGGTGTGCAAACTTGCAAACAGTACACCGATCTCGACGAGCCCAGGATCGCAGCGGCCATCGGCAGTTGCCTGTCCGGAATCTCAGACCCAACCTTTTGCCAAACAACAGTCGGGACAGAATCCAGTTATATCGATTTGCAGGCCGTGTTCAGTCGAATGTGCCTGGATGACGGGCATTCTACCGCCTGATGCGCGTTCCGGCGGGCGATTCCCGCCGGCGTGTCAGCAGCCACGGCGCGGCCGCGAAGAAGATAAGCATGACGATGTAGACGCTGCCGGATACCGGGTCCCGGCTGCTGATGTAGTCGGCGAAAGTGCGACTCTGCACGACCAGGACAAGAGCGAATTCGGCACCGACCAGGTACACGAGGCCGACCACGCCTGTTGACCAGCGGACGCTCGGTGCTGTGGACTGCGCGTATTTGCGAACGACGTAACCGGCAGCAAACCAGATCACTACCCCCATGAGGGGTAGTTCCAGCAACTCTGCCCAGCGCTCACCCAGGCGTGGCACGAGGAAGGTCACACGCACGGCTCCCAGGATGAAGCCGACCGTGAAGACAAGCAAAAAGTACAGGCCGCCCGAGGCAATCGCTGTCCGAACGCAGAAGGGTTGGTCGGTCGTTCGACTACTTGTTGGCGGCAAGTTACTGATCCCGATTCCTGCAGAACCCGTCCCCTTCATGAATAATGCGGGCTAGGAGTCTGTCGGACTTGAGCGATCGTAGCGAGCCGAGTGGGAGAGCGAGGACAGTTTTTCACGATTTCGAGGCGCATGGTGGACCCCATAACAAACAACAGGGCAACGAGAAATCGGGGAAAAATGGACCGCTCTTCCCACCGGCGCAGTAGATCAGTCTCAAGTCCGACAGGCTCCTAGGAGTCTGCGCGGCAGAAGGCGGCGGTGCGAGGCGAGTGTCAATTCGAGGCCGATTTTTCGTTCGTTTGAGGCACGTAGTGGGCGCTACGTAACGAAAACGAACGGAAAATCGGGCCGAAGTGGCGCCGCCGCAGCCCGTCGATGTTCTGCCGCGCAG